>Ga0118677_10002978_pt1 | contig 33076 bp, 33 predicted proteins | sample AliMusrvi5mmetaG_FD_86154 | JGI IMG/M metagenome (GOLD analysis project Ga0118677, IMG submission 86154) | reverse complement strand
GACTGATAGTTGGTGATTGGTGAGATGGTTGAGTTGTGTGTACGCAAGTTTGGGCAAATGATCAGTAATCCTACGAACATCTACTCGAAAGGGTTTTTGCGTCGTATTCAACAGGAGACAATGATATGGCATAAAAAACAATTTTAAAGTATTTTTTTGGACAAGTTATAAAAGAGAATTTATTTGTTTAATCATTTTAAAATAGAGAATATGAAAACAGTAGAAAAAGTGAATTTTAAGGTTATTGATATTATAAACCGTGTTTCTCAAAAGCTTGAGAATAGTGCTCTTCTGCCAAATAATCTGACTGATATTGCATCCGATAACGAGTTATTAGCTGTGTACTTAAATACTACCGTTCAACAGAGTCTTCTATTTTCTGCCATTTATGCTACTCAGAATAAGCAATATGGACTGGCTAATTTAAAAGATATTGCAAAATATTTAGGGATGGATTATTATCAAATTATGGCTTTAAAACCGGATTTTGAAGTCTTGTTGAAGAAAAAATTGATTGAATCCGATACGGAACGATTCAGTAAATCCAGAAAGGCAAAAATGGGTCGTATGAGTTTTCATATTAATGAGGATGTGATTGAAGATATTTTTGAAAACAATTTTATTTCATTGAGGTCGGAAGAAATTCAGGAAGATAATTATGAGTTTGTGGCCAAAGTGTCTGAATTGATTGAAAGGAGATCATCGGACTCTATAGATACAATTGATTTGTTTGACATGACGGAGGAGCTGGAAGATAAAAATGAAAAATTGCAACTGCTTGCATCCTTAAAAAAGTACGGACTAAGCATAGAGGACCGGATTCTTTTCTATAAAGTTTCCAATGAATTGGTGCTGGGCAACTGGTGTATGCTCGACCGTACACTCACCGATATTTACAATAATGCCCGTATGAAGTATAGAAATGCCCGTGAGATTATTGATAAAACCAGTAAATTGATGGAATATGATTTACTGCGTACCACCGAAGATACTTTCTTTAGTGATTTCCGGTTGGGCTTAAGCGAGAAAGGTATTGAACTGTTTATGGAGGAAGATGCTGTGCTGTATAACAACAAAAAGAAAAGCCGGAATATGATTATGCCGGACGAAATGAAGGCAAAAGAGCTTTTCTATGATGATACATTTAAACGCTATGTTGATTTTATCAAAGAATCACTGGCTGATGATAAGTTTACAGCCCTTCAGGAACGATTATCGGAACATTCGCTGACAAAAGGTGTGGCTTGTATTTTCTATGGCGAACCCGGAACAGGTAAAACCGAAACTGCTTTCCAGATAGCCAAAGCCACCGGAAGAGCAGTTGTACATGTGGATATTAGTCAGACTAAATCCATGTGGTTTGGCGAAAGCGAAAAGAAAATCAAAGAAGTATTTGATGAATACCGTTTCGTGTGTAAGCGTAGCAAGCTTAAACCCATTCTTTTGTTCAATGAAGCTGATGCGGTGTTCGGTAAACGAAAAGATGTAGTTAGTTCCAATACATCTCAAACCGAAAATGCCATTCAGAATATTATTCTGGAAGAACTTGAAAAATTAGATGGTATTCTGATAGCTACTACTAATCTGACTGAAAATCTCGATGCTGCTTTTGAACGCAGGTTTTTGTTCAAATTAAAGTTTAGTCAGCCCGACAAGCAAGTGAAAAAACAAATTTGGAAGGATAAACTTTCGTGGCTGGACGAAAGACATGCCGAAGAATTGTCTGCAAAATTCGATTTCTCAGGAGGTGAGATTGATAACATTGTACGAAAAGCCCTGACCGAAGAAATACTTAGCGGTAACAGACCCAATGTGCAACAACTTATTGGATTCTGTGAAAATGAGAAGATTACTTCACGCACACGATTGAGTAAAGTGGGATTTTAAAAGTCTGAAATCAATAAAATATTAATCACTTAAAACAAGGATAAAATGAAAAATGCGACAGAAATTGTAGAACTTATTAGCCAGCGGACAAAACACATTGGTGCTATTACTCCCAAGTTTGAATTAAACATTAATGCCGATCTTAAGTCCTTATTGCTGGATGAAATTGTGAGTGATTTTGGTTGGTTATGGCACGAAAAAATAATAACCCCTGAATTGCTTGCCGATTGGTTTACGCAGGACGAACTTAGCGATGCGGGCATCTTTGTAAAGGGAAGCCACGAAACAGGATTGGCAAAAATAATTGCTTGCGGAAATGCAATTGTAAAATCATTTATTCCCGAAAGTTCAATTTGCTACAATGATTCGAAAGTGATTAGCTTCGGAGGCGTACATCGTGCTTATGATCTTTCAACGGTTGAGTTACAGGAAGAGGGCGTTATTTATGCTTACAATCATTCCACTGCCATCACGAAAAAAGGAGAGTCTGTTATATTTCAACATGACCAATCCAGTGTGGATGCTCATAAAAAAACGGTTGTCATTCGAAGTCTTAAATCAAATGATTGAACCTAAATGACGAATTGTCAGTCTAAAGCCACCAAAGTGGAGTTATTTAGCTTTTTTCGAAAATTAATCTAACTTTTAAAACCAATATAAAATTATGGACAATACAGTAAGTGAATCATTTGTAAATCTTTATTATAATTGCTACCGTGGCGAATCACGAAGTCCCTATTCATGGAAATATGCTAAATCGCAACAACCTTTCGCCATCATTTCGGCTTCGCAGCCTGAAATGACGTCGGGTAAAAAATACATGAAACAGTGTGAGCTGTTTTTTGAGCCAAGAGCCAGACACAATTGCAATACCGTTTATTTGCATGGCGGATTTGTGGAATTTGACTACATGAACCGGATTGGATCGAGGGATGAATTATCCATTTTTATCCACAACATTTCGTTGACCGATGCCCTCAACCTGGGGATTCAAAACCAACAGGATTTTATTTTGTATTCGGATGGAAACTCGGTTCCTGCCCTATACCTGACATCAGAAAAACACGGAATCATTGGTGATGTCTGGATAGAGTTTGAAGGGGTTGAACTTGTTGATATTCAGAATGCTGTAAAACACTACTTTGACCGCTTGATTCGGAGTGTCAATCCATTGGATTTTTCAGTAACTAAACCGCTGGAATGTCAATTCCGCCTCTATGAAAACAATGTGAAGTCGGAAGATAATATGCCGGAGACCTGGGAATTTTACTCAAACAGGATATTGTGAAAGAAGAGTCAAGAGCCAAGACAAAAGATAAAAGATAAAAGATAAACAAGTAATTCTAACTCTTTAAATCAACTAAACTTATGGAAAACATTGCAACCAAGTCATTTTTACTCCTTTGTTATCATACCTATCTGGGAGATGTAAACAAATCGTATGCCTGGCGACATGTACAAACCGGCAAACCCTATGCTGTAATTTCTGCTTCGCAGCCGCAAATGAGAACCAACGAAAAATACAAGTTTCAATACCAGTTATTTCTGGATGCTATCCGAATCATGCACTGTCAGGCAGTATCTCTGATGGGCGGGTTTGTTGAAACCGACTACCTGAACCGGATAGATTGTCGTGAAGAACTTTCGGTATTTATACGCGACATTTCATTGACCGACGCCATCAACCTGGGCATAAAATACCATCAGGATTTCATTTTATACTCCGATGGGAAATCAGCTCCGGCTATTTACCTGACAACAGAGAAACACGGTATTATAGGTGATGTATGGGTAGAATTTATAGGCAAAGAGCTGAAGAATATTCAGGATGCCGTAAAGACATTTTATGCCCTGTTGATTCGGAATGTTCTCCGTTCGGATTTTTCGACCAATGAACCTGTTCAAAGCCATTTCAGAATGTTTGAAAACCGCAACAGATCGGCAAAAAATGAATTATGCACCTGGCGGATGTATGCGCATAAGATATTGTAGAAGAATAATTGCCCCCAACCCCCTCCCGTGAAAAACGGGATAAATAACGGGGCTTTGGATTAGTATTAACTCTTATTATTTCGATAATCTCATAAATCAATTTTATTAAAAAAACACTCATAACATAAACAGTATGCTTAACTTGAAACAAAACAAATCAAAAAATCCAAATCCCTTATTTACGGATGTAAGTATCACAAAACGAACAAAAGATGGTTTGACCCTAGTAAACAAAACCGGATTATCCCGTGAAATTCACCCATCGGTACTTACCGACAAGGGATTGGATATTTTGTTGGATAAAGTACATGTGCCTGTTGCATGGATGGAAGACTGGTTTGCAAAGACCTTAGCCGAAACAAAACAAGCCGAAGATAACCGGAACAAATCGCTTTTCTATAAAAACATTGCGTTGCTGATTGCCAACAAAGAATTTATTCTGTCGGACAGAAAGTATTTTATGACTCCGGTAACCGGATTGAATTTTGGAGTGTACCGGGTTGGTAATTTCAATGATATGCCGATTGGTGCATGGCTGGAAATCTGGTCGTTTTATCCAGCTACCATAGACACTTGTGCGTGTGGCGGTATTGCTCCCATCGTTTCCTTTGGCGGTTCAGCGTTGAGTGGAGCACATAGTCGAACGGCAATATGTCTGCAATGTGGAAAAACTATTAAAAATAGTTCGGGTAAGTTCAGCACTATCTGGAAACCCTTTGCCGAAGTACAAAAAAAGTATCGTAAGTTCCCTGAACGCGATGCAGTTTCATTAGAGAAACTTATCCTGTTGTTGAAGTCAAAAACAGAGATGCTTAATTCACAAAGTGATAAAGAATGACCCAAATGATTGAGCAATAAGATGCTCATTACTAATTTACGTTAATGCATTTGTGAGATTGATAAAAAAAAACTAATTTTACAAATATAAATAGTTAACCATTAATTGATATAATCTTTTAATTATAAGGAATCTAATACTGAGAGTAAACAACAAATAGAAAAGACTATGAATGAAATTATCTGCCCCAATTGCAACAAAGCTTTTCAGGTTGACGAAGCCGGATATGCCAACATCCTGAAACAGGTCCGTGACCGACAGTTCGACGAAGAGGTGCGTAACAGACTTGCTATTGCCGAAAAAGAAAAGGAAAGTGCTGTAAAACTTGCCGAAGCCCAGCTCCGAAATTCAATCCAGGACACGCTTGCCCGAAAAGAACAGGAAATAACCGAACTGAAAGCAAAGAGTGCATTGACACTTACCCAGCAGTTAAGTCAGAAAGACAGCCTGATTGCCGAAATGAATTCGAAAATCGAGAAAGCGGAAATGGAGAAAACACTCTCGGTAACGCAAGCGGTTCAGAAAATTGAAAAGGAACGCGACAATTTGGCTAATAATTTAAAGACCAAAGAGTTGGAAAAACAAAATCTTGAGAATTCGTTGAAGCAACAATTTTCAACCGAATTACAAAATAAAGATGCCATCATCAAATATAAAGACGATGAGATTGCCCGTGTAAAAGATATGAAGCTCAGACTCTCCACCAAAATGTTAGGCGAAACACTGGAGCAACATTGTGAGATTGAGTTTAATAAACTGCGTTCTACTGCTTTCCAGAAAGCCTATTTTGAAAAAGACAACGATGCCAGAACGGGTAGTAAGGGCGATTTTATTTACCGCGAAAAGGATGATGCCGGTAATGAAATTATCTCCATTATGTTCGAAATGAAAAACGAAGGCGACGAAACAGCCAGCAAAAAACGCAATGAAGATTTTTTGAAGGAACTGGACAAAGACCGCAACGAGAAAAAATGCGAATACGCGGTTCTTGTTTCATTACTAGAAGCTGAAAGCGAATATTATAATACCGGCATAGTGGATGTGTCACACAAATACAATAAAATGTATGTTGTTCGACCACAGTTTTTTATCCCTATCATTACACTGCTACGTAATGCGGCTATGAACTCTATTCAATATAAAGCTGAACTGGCATTGGTACGAAATCAGAATATCGACATTACCCATTTTGAGGAAAAGATGAATGAATTTAAAGTCGGTTTTGCAAGAAATTATGATTTAGCCAGTCGTCAGTTTAAAACAGCGATTGATGAAATTGACAAAACTATCGACCATCTTCAGAAAACCAAAGACGCTTTATTATCTTCCGTAAATAATCTTCGACTTGCCAATGATAAAACAGAAGATTTAACCATTAAGAAACTAACTCATGGGAATCCGACGATGAAAGCTAAGTTTGAGAGAACAAGTGAGTAAAAATTTATATATTACTCAATACCATTCATATATATGGCTCTATCACGGGATTTCTGTTAATGCTATACACAGCACACAACTTTTGGAGTTAACAAATTCGGCAGATAACGTTAAATTACAGGAAAGACTCTTTGTTTATTATTGACATATTTGCTAAAGTTGATAAGATTATTTTAATTCAAAAAATATATATAATTACAAATTCATCTCAAAACACAAATCAATTATTATGGAAAAATTATTATCCGAATTTTTTGAAAGCAAAACCGGAAATGAAAAGAAAGTATTAGAGGAGTTAATTAATTCTGGGATTAAAACTACAAGTCTATTAGTAGCCAATAAAAATGAGATTCTTAATGGTATTAAAGGTGCAAAAAAGAAAATAGTAATTCAATTTATAAGTGAAATTTGTGGAAAAGAAGAAATAATTCAGATAAATACTGAAAACGATTTACAACCTGAGATTTCAATTATTGAAAATCACCGTACTATTTTTGAGCAATTAATAGCTGGAAAAGTTCGTTTAAATAACCTAGTGCCAAATAGACTACAGGGTAGATTTCCTGAAGATTCATTGTACAGTTTATCAAAGATGACTAATGAAGAAGCACGAAGAAGAGGTTTAAGACAAGTATTTTTAAATGAATTATATGAATTTCAAGAAAAGATTCGTATCCAACCAGAGCTTTATATTGAGTATTATCGTAATAATTTTGAAAAATCAGAATTACCAATCAACTATGACAATAAGGCATCATTGTATGATTCAATTTATATGATCTTATGTGATTATGCTACAAAAATTGAAACCAATGGAAATAAAGATAATATAAGAGATGCACAAATGCTTAGAATGTATTATGGAATTGGTGATTATGACCTCCATTCAACTATTGAGATATCTAAAGTCTTTGGTTACAAAAAAGATAATGATGATAGAGTAAGACAGATACTATTTACTGATAGTAAGCGATTATCTGTTAAAGAATTATTTAATGGAAAAAAGGTAAACCATCAAATTATTCATTCTGATCTACTAGATGAAATGAAACGAGTAATTAGTTTATCTATTTACAGCAATAAATTTAGAGAACTAATTTGTGATGGTAAAGAGTGTGGAAATGAAAAATTAAATCGAATAGCTGAAATTTTTAATTTGGGATTAATTGAAGAGGATGGGCAAGAGTATTTGGTAGATCGAAATGAAATAAGATCATTTAGAGACCATTATCGTGCTATTAGTCAGACAGTAAATCAAATAGTATTTGCAATAACCAAAGAACAATTAAGTAAACTAGTAGAAGAAGAATTAAACAAAGAATTTGAATTCAATAATATCTTTTTTGAATCCTTTCTAAAACAACATCAATACTTGGAAGTTATAGAAACCGAAAATGAGATTAAATACCAATGTAAGTGGAAGTATTTGTCTAGTGTTGACTCAAAAGCCAAAAGAATTGTATTCGAATCAGAAAATCAACAATTGGGCAGAAAAAGCATATTAACTGAATTTAATAATAAAGAAAGCCAATTACAACTTGAATTTACTCAAGATACCCAACTAATCATCAAAACTGGAGGTGGTTTTATTGCTCAAGCTAATGGAGTTTGGAGATATGATTCATCAGCGGATAAAGCAGTATTACGCATAAGCTTAAAATCAGTATTAGAGGAATATATTTCATTAAAAAATGGAAAGATAACTTTTCAAGATGCAAAGAATCATTTAAAAGAAAATAATTTAAGCTATCCTGATAACTCTGTTAGATCAACACTAACAAACCTTTGTTTAATTGCAAGAAAAGATAAACAACTTTTTATCATGGATAAATATGCAAATAAGTATCCTGAAATTGAACTAACGCCAAGAGAGCAGAAAGATGTTCGTTATAACTTCGCGAATTTTACAATAATGTATTTAAAAGAATTACAAAGCAGGAAATGTAATTTTAAAGATTTCAGACATGAAATACTAAAGCGTCTTTCAACTATAGGTATTGAAATAAAACACTTACCCAATTTTGAGGCCTATATTTCCTATTTGTCGAGTATGGGCATCCTTCACGACAGTAAAGAAAATGGAGTGAGGTTTATTTATCTAAATGAAACAGAGCTTGATAAACACGATTTGAAAACTTTAGGAAAACAAGCTAAACCAAATTATCAAAAAGAAATTCGTTCACTTGCCATTAACTATTTAAAAGAAAAGGAAAACTTTGAATGCCCCTTATCGGAGCTTTCAAATGAGTTTATTTCATTTGTAAAAGATGGAATAAAACCGAATATTTTCTATACTATATTTAACGATAAATTCTATTTTCAAAAGAGTGGCAAAGGCAGAAATCGAATAATTCGTTTAGAAAAGTCTCATCTACCCGTGGCAAAAACTTATCTCGAAGATGTTATCAATCCTGAAATAGACTCTAAACCAATCAGTGAGAAGATAATAGTTGATGAAAGGCAAGTTTTACCCAATGATGAAATTTACATATCAATTCCATTTGATTGGACAGTTTTAAAATTGCAAATGAAGAAAGAATTAGCAGAATATGGATTTAAAGATGAAGTTTTAGAGATTGGAATCAATTCTTTTTACAATAGTTTGGGAGGTTATAATATTGATAGATGGGGAAAGTCTATTTTGAAATGCTTGTCAGATTTTTGGTTTAAATCGAATGATTATTTCGACAGGGAGTCTTATATTCTCAAACTCGCACACGGTTTTGAGACCTATCTAAAAATCTTTATCCCAATAACTCATCCTACAGATGGGTTAGCTTCTGCTATTGATTTTCTCCAAGAAGTGAAGAGCTTGAAATCCTATAAATTTGAATGTAAAGATTTAAATTGGTACGAAATAGACAAGCAAAAGCAAAATTTATCTTACATACTTGGGACAGTCAGTTTTATTGGCAATAAATTCCGCCATGATGGGAAAAATGAAAGTTTAGATATGGCCAATATAAAACAAGCAAAAACAATAACAGATATTGCCGCTCTATATGTTTATACAGCCTATATTTTAAATATTTATTAAAATGATTATTCTAGATAATATTAAAATTAAGATATCGGGGTTTCGTTTATTACCCATAAATGAAAGTGTAGATATGACAACTGCAGAAATCTCATATTTAAAACTTCCTGATAAGTTTAATGGAGGGATTATCGTAAAACCGATTTTCACTTATATAATGCTGAATTCTGGAATTCTTTACATTACACAAGTTTGTACAAAACATATTTTAAAAATTATTGTAGATAACTGCGAACATGTTTTTAATACAAATGGGGTTATTTATAAAGATACGCATTTCCCTACTGAGAATCATTATGATTCTTTTGTTATACAAAATTATCAAATATTTGATAGCATGGGATGTTTGCCTGAAGAAGCTATATTTGCAGATGTGCCATTTATAGAATTACTAGAGAATTGGAATGAGATTTTTTATTTTATTGAATTTGAAACTTGTTTTCAATACTCAAAAGATATTGATTCAGAAATTAATCCAATACTTAGTTTTAAGTGGTTTCTAAATGGGAATGCAAAAAAAACACTTAACAAATGGGAGCTAATACTAGAATCACATTCCGATGAAAGCTATATTCAAAATTCGATTAAAAGATATTCTGCAAATGAACAATTCTACAATACTACGGAACTTCAACAAATAAATAAGGCTGTTTCTGAATATCGTAAATTGAAATCATTTTAAAGAATTGTACTGAAACGTTATTTTAAAATTAAATTTTATATGTAATTTTAAATTGCATCGTAGTAGATACAAGTCAATATTAATGATGGATTTAAAAATTTGTCAGATAAAACCAAATATTTGTATAAGTAGTCTTTGTTGGTTTTTATAAGTAAAACAAAATGATTAACATATCTCACAATGATATCCTTTCCAATCCATTATTGAAAAACGGATTCGAGAATAAGCAATATCAGCCCTATCTGGAAACATTTACGGCTGATATAAACAGGGCAAAAGATACGGATGTAAAGAGTCTGCTACGCTATCTGATTGGGCAAGTGCTAAAGAATTGTAGCATTAGTCTTGGCTATAGAACGGTGATGTATGATATTGCATATACAGTTTTGAAGGAGCATCCGGAGGTATGGAATGAGCAGGAAAAAATAGAGGGTTCTGCCGATTTAGAAAATCATTGGTTGGAGTTTTATCCTGAGTATAAGGGTGAATTTGATAATTACGATGTCACTTATCTGGATTTTGGTCAGTATTTTGAATTGGCTATCGGGTTCTTACAAAACAATGAAATAGAAACGGCATACAAACCGATATTTTCGTATGCTGTATATTTGTTTTTCAGAAGTTATGGAGAAACAACCGAAACAGGAAGATAAGTATAGGAAAGAATTTGATGTAAAAAATATTGAACTAAAAAATGGAAAATAATCAGAATGCATTTATTTTATTCAAAACCGAAGATGAAAAAATATCGGTAGATGTTCGTTTTGAGGAAGAAACAGTTTGGCTAACGCAGGAACAAATGGCGGTGCTGTTTGAAAGAGACAGAAGTGTGATAGTAAAGCACATTGGTAATATATTTTCGGAGGCCGAATTGGACGAAAAAAGCAATGTGCAATTTTTGCACATTGCAAATTCAGATAAACCGGTAAAGTTTTACAACCTGAATGTAATCATTTCGGTAGGTTACCGTGTGAAATCACAACGTGGCATCCAGTTTCGTGTTTGGGCAACCCAGCGACTTAACGAGTACATACGCAAAGGTTTTACGATGGACGATGAACGTCTCAAGAATTTAGGAGGCGGTGGTTATTGGAAAGAATTATTGCAGCGAATACGCGACATTCGATCATCCGAGAAGGTTTTTTACCGTCAGGTGCTTGACATTTACGCAACCAGCATTGATTACAATCCTAAAGCGGAAGTTTCAGTTGAGTTTTTCAAAAAAGTGCAAAACAAAATTCATTATGCGGTTCACGGACAAACAGCCGCTGAAGTAATTTACAATCGTGCTGATGCAGAGAAAGAGTTTATGGGGTTGATGACCTTTCCGGGCAATCGTCCCTATCTGAAAGATGTAGTAGTGGCCAAAAATTATCTGGACGAGAAGGAGCTTCGTTCGTTAGGTCAGATAGTGTCCGGTTATCTGGATTTTGCCGAGCGACAAGCCGAACGCGAACAGGCAATGACCATGCAGGATTGGGCGAAGCATTTGGATAATATTCTTACAGTGAGTGGTGAAAAGCTATTGCAGGGTGCAGGTTCAGTCAGCCATGAAGAAGCTATTGACAAGGCAACCACAGAATATAAAAAATATCAACAGAAAACACTAAGTGAAGTGGAAAAGAACTTTTTAGAAAGTTTGAAAACAATAGAGAATAAAACAAAAAATGAGTGACTAATGGAACCTCATAGAATTTCTTCCCCTCAATTTTCAGCAACTATAACCATAGGCTTAGAGTCCGGTTATAGCAGAAAGCCGTTAGATAAATCGATGGTAACAGAGTATTTACATTCGTATCAGGACACTTTAATCATAGAAAAAGATATACATTTGAGTGTCAGTATTACTGAATGTAGTATTGTATTAAGTGGTCATAATGAGCCACATTTAAGACTTGGTTTTATTAATTATCCACGATTTCCGATAGATGTAACCGTTTTGAAGCAGGAAGTGGAGAATCTGGCTAAATACCTGATGGAAGTTTGTGAGCAAAACAGGGTTGTAGTGGAGTTTATGGACGAAACCGTAATGTTTGAATTTTCTGATAAGACAGACCCGAGAATACTCCTGAATGAGAATAAATAAATGACATTATCCATCCCTGATATAGGTAATGATATTCCGCAATCGTATTGAAATTTTTAATTCTGGTGTTTTGCCTTTAGGATGGACTACCGAGAAGTTGAAGAAAATTCATACTTCAATTCCTGCAAATCCCTTATTGGCAGAACCTATGTATTTGAAAGGCTATATTGAAAGAGTAGGTTCCGGAACATTGGACATACTAAGGATTGCTCGGGAAAATGGTTTGCAAGAACCAGTCTTTGAGCAAGACGATAGTTTCAAGACTATTTTATATCGAATGCAAACAACTCAGGAAGTTAAAGGGGAAGTTAGTGGGGAAGTTAGTGGGGAAGTCCTAAAAGTGATTATGGTGTTAGAAGGTGAAATGAAAAGAAGTGAGATTCAGCAAATATTACAATTAAAACACGATGATTATTTTAGGGTTGAATATATTCTTCCGGCACTTGAATCAGGAATAATTGAACAGACCCATCCCGAGAGTCCAAACCATCCGCAACAGCGCTATAAGCTCACAGAAAAAGGGTTGCAATTGAAATCTAAAAAATGGCAAGAATAATATCGTACTAAAATTAGTCCACATTAATAAATGAACAAGCTCAACAATAAAGATATTCTTTCCAATCCTATATTAAAAACAGGATTTGAAAACAAGATATATCAGCCTTATTTGGAGATATTTACAGCTAATGTTAATCAGGCTAAAGACACTGATGTGAAGATTATTCTTTACTATCTCATTAGACAAATTCTTCTGAACTGTGGTATTAGTCTGGGATACAGAACGGTTATGTATGATGTTGCTTACTCAGTTTTGAAGGAGCATCCGGAAGTATGGAATGAGCAGGAACTGCTAAATGGAAATGCAGATTTAGAAAATCATTGGACTGAATTTTATCCGGAATATGATGGAGAATTTGATAACTATGATGTTACTTGTTTAAACTCAGATCAGTATTTCAATCTTGCAATTGATATGTTACTCAACAATGATATAGAAACGGAGTATAAACCGGTATTTTCGTATGCTGTTTATTTGTTTTTCAGAAGTTGGGGTATATAAAGGCGAGAGTTTAATTATCAGTAAGACGTATTTAAAAGTATTTGATATAGCCCTTCGTATTTAACTAATTAGATTTGCCGGAATCAGTTACTTTTTTTACATTTGCATACAGAATCACAAACGAGTGAAACTGAAAAAATATCAGGATAACCAATCGTAGGATTGGTAACCAACCGAACTAAATTGATTTGAGCAAAGTCAATATAGTCACGGTGGTAGGCGGAAACGCAGATATGGACTTTTTAGTCAAAAACAAAACCATTGCTCAGGTTTAAACTCCACACACCTGAAACAACAATTCAGATGTGTGGAGTTTTTTTTATTGTTGAACTTTTAAAATTAAAAATTATGAACAAGACGTATTGGGAACATGAACCCATTAAAGGCATGAAGGAGTATTACGATTCGGACGATTGGTTTGAAGTAACGGTTACCTGGTTTATAGCTAAAGTGATAGTAATAGCTATTCTTTTAGGTATCGTATTTTTGTTATCATTGTTTGCATAAATGAGTATTTTAAATCACAAAAAAATGGCAATAGCACTGGAATTTATAAATCTGGTTATACCTATTGAAAATATCGATAAGGTATATCCGGGAGGTTTTAAGCAATACAAGACAGATCATGCTCAGGCAATTGGCAAAAACATCTGGTATGATGATTATTTGGTACGGGATGGAGCAATGGGCTGGGATGACATTGAAACACTTTTGAATGAATGGAGAGATAGAGGCTTAGAACTGGTAAGGGAGATTGAAGGTCAAAATCATTGGTCAGATGTATGTGTTTTGTATGATATTGATGGACCTACATTGCCCTGCGATTGGATAATATCAGGATTTTTTACTTTTCAGGCTAATTTAAAAGCAATGCCCTGTGGAAGATTAATAAACAGAGATAATGTTGGTAAAATATTCTGAAATAAAAATGAATCCATTTAAAAAATTTATTCACGTTCGGATAAATGAACTTGGTTTATCCCGTAAAGAACTTGCTACTCGGCTGGCATTATCCTCAATTGCTAAAAGCTATGAATTAGCAGATCAATTGACCCGGGGAGAAAATCCATTGAAATTTGAGAAACAAATTGCTAATGCATTAGAAATTAGTAAATATGACTTGCAAAAAATATGGCAAGAAGAAATTAGTTATCTAAAAACAAAAGAAATAGCTTTTCAAAAGGCTAATTTCAAACCTTATATTTTTGCAATATTTGAAAGCCCGAAAAATACAAGTTTTCAGGCAGCAGTAGTGGGTAGTACATTGAAGTACTGTATATTAGGCGATGAATTTCTGAGACTTACACATAGTCAACAACTTCAAAATGTAAAAGAAACGATAAAAATGCATTATACAATAAATGTTGGAGTAAATCATTATTTTGGAAAAATTTTACAATATAGATTACACAAAACATACGAAGACGAAGTTGGTGAATGTCAACTTTTTGATACAAACGGAGATCTGAATATTCGGACTGAATTATAGTCCCTTTTTAAAATTAATCTAATACTCTTGGGCAAATAAGAAACAATTACTAAACTACAAAATGTTATGAAATCTACAGATAAAAAAAGTGATCAAAAAATTGATCCACTAAAAAAAGCGTTCTATAATTCTGATAATAGGCTAAAATTACCTCGAAATCCAGATTGTTATTTTAATTGGAGGAGCAGTAAGTTTAATTATATTACATTGAATACTAAGCTTAAAGAGCTTGGTTATCTTCTATATCATGGTTTTGATTTGAAAGAAAGTATTTTGGAATTTAAACAGGCAAGAAATACTTATACAGTAAGTTCATTATCGCAGACTTTGATTTTCTATATTATGTACATTCGCTACCGGGATTATTACCATTCCATAAGTGAGATTTTGCAAACACAATCTGAAAACCTACTCATCAAATTATTTATTGATGAACTTCAGGTAGTTTACAATCCAGTGAAAGATGATATAAACTGCCTGTTTTGGACAGAAACTATGGTGGGGAATGAAGCGATGGCAAAGGAAAGTAATCAGAGCAATAACGAAAAATTTATCTCAGCAGTTTGTAGTAATGAAATGGTTCGTAAAACAATAGTTGATACAAAAGAGTAGACATTTTATTAGTGTCCGGAAGTTTCCCTGAAAGTAAATCACCTATTTTTCGTTATAAGCATCATATATTTCATTTAAACAATCACAAAAATATAGTGAACAACTATTAAAGTTTTCAGGCAGTTGGATGTAAGGAAATGCAAGGAGATTCAAGTAGATATAAAATACACATATTCAGGATTTTGAGCAATTTTCATTGCTTGTTTTTTGAAGATAACCATTCTATCTTTGTACTGTCAATAAGGAAAAAAGTCGACGTTTCCGGGCATGACAATATAAAAATTTTGAAAAATGAGTAAAGCTCAAAATCCTCTTACCGGAAAAATGGCCGGATCGATGGGTAACTTTGTTACTACCAGGTTAGGGGATCACAACATCGTCCGTTCGAAAGCGTTCATGCCACGGGATGCTAAAACCGAAGCGCAGGTAAAACAGCGTGATGGTTTCAAAATGATCGTGGATTTGTTCCCTGTGTTGGGTAGTATTCCTGCTGAAGGATTTATTCAACGCCCCGCTAACACTTCGGTATATACTGCCTTTATGGCTGCCAATATGCTAAAGGCTATTGACAAATCGGGTGATGCATCCGTAATTGATTACACGAATCTAATCGTCGCCGACGGTTCGATATCCAAAGTAATTGTATCGGAAGCTGTACTCGATGAAACAGGAATTACCTTACGGTATTTGCCTTCGCTGAAAAACCAGATTAACGACTCAACCGACGAAATTGTAGCATTAGCTCTGCTTGCTTCGGGTGAGTTATGGGTGGAAAGACAGTCAAGGGGAAGTGAGTTAACCGACTCGATACTGATTCCGGTAACAAATGTAACAGCAACTGATATTCTTGGGATTTACGTTTTTGCCAAACGGGCAGATGGTAGCAAGGTTTCAAAGACAGTGTATGTACCAATTAATAATTAATAATTGATAATTCATAATTCATAATTCATATTATTTAATTAACAATTAATAGGTATAAAGAAGAAGGAAATCCCTGCAAGTATTAGACTTGCAGGGATTTTTTTGATACATCGGGTATTTTATGCTCAAATTACTTGGATTTGTGCAAAATCTAATTATCTTTGTCAAAATTTTAAATAAATTCAATATGAAAAAAATATTTATTTCATTTGCATTTTTTTTGGCATTCAGTATGTCAGGTTTCGCTCAGGCTGATAAAATTGTTGGAAAATGGAAAACTATCGACGACAAAGATGGTAGTGAAAAATCAATAGTTTTAATTTTTAAATCAACGAATGGTAAATACTACGGCACAATAGAAAAAATCTTCAAAGATCCGGATGGAATTTGCACCGAATGCGAGGGAGTAAATAAAAACAAACCAAATTTAGGATTGAGAATTATCAATAATTTAGTGGAAGTGGATGGTAAACTAACTAGTGGAACTATCTTAGACCCCAATAATGGTAAAGTTTACAAATGCAATATTAGTTTTGATTCCAAAACTGGACATTTAAACGTCCGCGGATCGTTAGATAGCGGTGGTTGGATTGGTCGGTCTCAAACATGGATTAGAGCAAAACAAACATAAAAAACTAACAATAAACGACATAGAAGCAAATCACTTAACACAAATTCCACAGAGGACTTAATTAAGATTAATTAAAGACTCCTGATAAATATGTTGTACAACATAAAAACAACCCTTATCTTTGTACTGTGTTTTTTATGGTATTAGATTTAAGGTTAACAAAAAGATGGGGTTGTCGGGAGACAACCTTTCTTGTTTTATATAACCCATCTCCATGAACACAATCCAAAGACTTTTCAACAGCACCAAAACGGCATTGCCAAAAGCCGGAAAAACAATTAGGTGGCTCCTTAAAATTATCTTACCCGTTAGTTTAATCGTTAGTTTTCTACAGTACTGGGGAATCATAGCTCAAATTGCCACTTTACTATCGCCGGCATTTTCAATCATAGGCTTACCCGGCGAATCCGCTGTAGTTTTCATCTCCAGCATTTTTCTTCCACTTTACGGACCAATTGCCATTATTTCAACACTTTCGCTACAAATACGCGAGATTACGATTCTTGCAATTATGTGCTTGATTTCCCACAACTTGATTGTAGAAACAGCCATTCAAAAAAAAACAGGATCGTCAGCAATATCCATATTTTTAGTAAGAATTATAACCTCATTTGCAGCTGCCTACATCCTAAACATGATATTGCCCGAGCATTTAGGCTTGAGCCATGCTGCTCCTAAAAACATTATCTTCAGCAATATACCTGCAATGCTCAGCAACTGGATTATAAATGCAGGTTGGCTATCTTTAAAAATCACATTGATAATTACAGGATTAATGATTTTGCAGAATATACTGAATGAATTCAACATACTGAATTTCCTTTCCAGGGTTTTTGCACCGCTCATGCGAGCCATGGGACTCTCCGACGATAGTTCGTTTCTTTGGTTTGTTGCTCAAACATTGGGGCTTACTTATGGTTCTGCTGTAATGATTGAAGAAGTTGAACACAACGAAATTACAAAAACGAGTGCAAATCTACTCAATTATCACATTGCCATTAATCACTCGTTGCTTGAAGACACTTTATTATTTGTTGCAATTGGTGTTCCTGCAGGCTGGATTATTTTACCCCGCTTTGCATTTGCAATTATCATTGTATGGAGCATTCGGGCAATTGGATCTTACCGCCAAAACAGAGTTATTAAGCAAAATGTGTAGAGAAAGTTTCTAGTTTTAGTATAAAAATAAAAAATTGCATAAAAAACCAATTGTAAATTTATAAACAATTCTGTATCTTTGCCAAAAAGATACAATATATTTTTAAATGTCCGCTAGAATGTCAAATACAAAAAAAATGCTTATTGAAGTTGCCCGCCATCTTTTTGCTGAAAAAGGCAAGAAAGAAGTAACCATGAATGACATTGCCGAAGCATCAATAAAAGGAAGGCGTACTTTATACACATATTTCAACAACAAAGAAGAAATATACAAAGCGGTTATTGACAAAGAATTAGACACTATTTTGGATAGATTAAAAGTTGTTTCTGCACAAAAAACAGAGCCTGACGTTAAACTCACCAATCATATTCTGACTCACCTTGATGCTGTAAAAGATGTGGTAAACCGAAACGGGTCATTACGGGCAGATTTTTTCCACGACATTTATGAGGTGGAACGTAAAAGAAGAAAAATTGATGTTTTGGAAATAGCTTTGATACGCTCTATCATTTCCGAAGGAATCGAAAAAAATATTTTCAAACGAATGGATGTCGATTTATCATCCATTATTATTTTTTATGCCATTAAAGGGCTTGAAGTTCCTTATATCCGGCAAAACATAAGTTCTGAATTTGAAAAAAACAAAAACAGTATTGTTGAATTTGTGTTTCAAGGCATTAAAAAGAAACAACAATAGTCAAATTTTAATTATTATTTGTATCAAACCAAACTCCTATTCCAATTATTTGCAATAAAAGCTATCTTTTTGTCAAGCATACACTAAAAATAAGTTTCTTCAATTAGTACTATTCACTACCTTTGCAGTCCAAAACAATAAAGAATAGAAGATGGCCTTTGTTAATAATACAATGATTGTAAGAAGAGACCTAATGTCCAAATTGATAAGATTATATCAAGAAGGTGCATTGGTTTCTGAGATAGACCGAATTCCCCTCATAATGTCTCCTAAAAATGCCCAGGCACGCGGGAGATGCTGTATTCATAAAGAACGTGCTGTTTTGAAATATAAAATGCTCCCGATTTTAGGGTACAGCATTGATGAAGAAGTCGATGAACTTACCTCGCTTTCGGTTTACGCAGAACAGGCATTAGAGCGGAAAGAAGTTAAGAAAACCATTCTTACTGTGGTTGATGAGGCTTGTACAGCCTGTGTGAAAACAAATTACGTGGTAACAAACTTGTGCAAAGGCTGTGTGGCGCGCTCGTGTTATATGAATTGTCCAAAAGATGCTATTACCTTTATGGACAACGGACAAGCACATATTAATCACAGCAAATGTATTAACTGTGGAATTTGTAAAGAAGCCTGCCCTTATCATTCAATCGTTTACATTCCCATTCCTTGTGAAGAAGCTTGTCCTGTTAAAGCCATTCAAAAAGATGAAAATGGAATTGAGCATATCGACGAGTCGAAATGTATATACTGCGGGAAATGTATAAACGCCTGCCCTTTTGGTTCTATATACGAAGTTTCGCAGATATTTGATATTCTTCAGGCTATCAGTCGTGGAGAACAACTAGTGGCAATTATGGCACCCTCAATCATGTCACAATTCAACAATACGATTGGCGAAATAGGTAATGCAGTTGAAAAAATCGGATTTGTGGAAGCAATAGAAGTAGCTTATGGAGCCATGGAAACCACCCGACGCGAAGGCGCTGAACTTCAGGAAAAACTGGAAGCAGGTCAGCAATTCATGACCACTTCATGCTGTCCATCCTACATTGAACTGGTAAACAAACATTTGGTAGAAATGAAACCATTTGTTTCGCACACCAAATCTCCTATGTATTACACTATCGAAATGGCGAAAGAAAAATATCCTGATGCAAAAGTGGTTTTCGTCGGACCTTGCGTGGGCAAACGTAAAGAAGTTCAGGATAATGATATGATTGATTACATCCTGACTTTCGAAGAAATTGATACATTGTTTACAGGCATGTCGATTGAAATGGAAAAACCTGCGATTGAAAAAGAAACCGCACCCATGCCCGGACGTGGTTTTGCAAGGGCAGGTGGAGTTATTTCAGCTGTGCAAACAATGTATCCAAATCTGGGAGTTCAACCAATTCAGGTTGCTAATCTGAACAAAAAGAATATTGGTTTGCTACGTGCATATACCAAAGGAAAAGCTCCCGGCAACTTTGTTGAAGTTATGGCATGTGAAGGTGGCTGCATTTCCGGTCCATGTGGGAAAGTGGACTACGCTCAGGCTCAAAAAATATTTAAGAAGGCAATGGGAGAAGTTTAATATATCTCTGCTTTTTCAAATTTACAATATATAGATATGCGTCAGGTTTGTTCAATTGAACCTGACGCTTTTATTTTTACATATTGTTATGAAGTATAAAAACAGATTGAACTGTTTTGTTTGTACAGTTGGTAAAAGCGTCATGTTAAATACCATGAGTACTAAAAAAAACAAAGAGTAATCAATACGATTACTCTTTATTAGTAGCATTAGATTGCTGATATATTACTTCTTTCAACTTGCAGGAACACTCACACTTTCCGGAGTCCAATAATCCGCTTCGTTTCAGCAAGTCATATTCAACGGTAAAATTATCGGTAAAAATACCCGTTTCCAAATTTTCTTCAATTTGTTGTTGTGTCCACCACTTTAACTGACCTGGGATAGTTGGATTAAGTTTGAATTCGCTTTGCTGGCAACTTACAAACAAAAAAGCATAATGAAGTTCCTTTTGAACCTCTAAGGTATAATTTGCCAGATACATATATTTAAAATTATTCAGAGAATACCGTTCTGCTGCAGTACGATCAATACACTGTTCAATTGTTTCTCCCATTTTAACGTGATTTGAAATAGCCGTATCCCAAAGTCCAGGATAAAGCAAGCTATCAGATGGTCTATTCTGCAATAAAATCATTCCCTTATCAATCAGAAACACACGCACAATGGGATGCATATATTTATTTTCGTCATTCAGACTGGTAAGATGCTGTATGCTTCCAATTATTTTACCCTGATCAGTTACGATGGGCCACCACTCTTCCCGAAATAACTTAGCCCGAATTATCTGAACGCGAAATACTTCATAAACAATCAAAGACAGAAGTAGCACAATGTAAACATATTGAAGCAGTAGCTGATATGTAGAGTCAGCAAAACCCCTATAGAAAAGAAATATATTTCCAAGTATATAAACCAACAAAAGCAAAAACAATTTCCATACGACCCTATAAAGTTCGCTGAAATTATTTGTCATAGGTATTAGCTTCGATATTATTTTCACCAAAGCACCTTGTATTCTTTTCCGGAATATTAAAAGAACGAGAAGGAATAAAAAAAAGACAATTTCATATCCCATCTTCTGAAACAAAACAGGAATTGCGAAGAAAAACTCTAGATAAGCAATAAAAATAACAGCAACAAACAAAAACGTGAAGACCAAATGCCACGTAAACAATCTTTTATATGCAAAATAAATATACGTCAACAACACCAAAGCAGTTGGAAAAGAAATTTTCCATGCTAAATTCATTCCTGAAAATTCATCCACTATTAAAAAAACCAACAGCGGGAGGAAATGTAAAACGGGATTAAAAAATGATTCTCTAATTTGCTTTCTCAACTTTTCCATATTCATTCAACTACTTTCATCGATTTACTAACAATAATTCGACTGATATAGTTTGATTTCTAATGGAGAAAGTACACTTTTATTAAAAAGCCATCATTCGGCTTACATATTTTCCAATAATATCGAATTCGATATTAACCACTGTACCGTCTTCAATCTGTTGAAAATTAGTATGTTCGTGGGTATAGGGAATAATGGCAACCTGAAAACTATCGTCAGTTGGATTACAAACTGTCAAACTTACACCATTTACAGTTACTGAGCCTTTATCAACGGTCATGTATCCTCTTTTAGCCATTTCTTTATCAAAAACATATTCGAAAGTATAATACCAACTTCCATCAGCTTCTTTCACTTCCTGGCAAACAGCAGTTTGATCCACATGCCCTTGAACGATATGGCCATCTAACCTGCCATTCATCAACATACTGCGTTCCAAGTTCACCTTACTTCCTGGAACAAGTAAACCCAAATTGGTACGGTCAAGTGTTTCTTTAATTGCTGTTACAGTGTAGGTATCATCCGTTTTTGAAACAACCGTCAGGCAAACACCATTATGTGCAACACTTTGATCGATAGTCAGTTCATTCGTAAACGAACATGACATTGTAATGTGCAGATTCTCCTGATCTTTTTCTAATGCAACTACCTGAGCTGCTTCTTCAATTATTCCTGAAAACATAATATTAATTTATTATTTAATTATTTATATTATTTGGTACTCAACAGAATTCATTAATCAATTTACATTCTTCAAAATGTATATTGAAAAATGAAAAACCAGTCAATTATTTTATGATCTTGAAATATTTTTCACGCCTTTGACCAATCTCAATTTTTTCACAATTCCATCCAGATCCTTGGTATCATTTACCATAATTGTCAGGTTTCCCTGAAAAAGACCAGCATTTGAATCAATGGATATGGAACGTAACGAGATATTTTTCTCTTTGGAAATCAGCGAAGTGATATTGGTCACAATACCAATATCATCATGCCCAACAATGCGCAAAGTAATCGGATATTGAGAGCCTGCAGATTTTCCAGACCAACGGGCTTTTACAATTCGGTAACCAAAACGGGCTATCATCTGTGGTGCATTCGGACAATCAGTTTTATGAATTTTAATCCCACCCACTACCGAAACAAATCCAAATACATCGTCGCCATAAATAGGATTACAACATTTAGCCAGTTTAAAGTCCACATTTTTCAAATCCTGACCAATTATAAGCACATCTTCTTTCGTTGAAATTCCGGCTAATTCGGGCTCTTTCGAAAATGTTTCTGCTTTACGGCTTTCAACGTGTTCAATTATTGTAGGTTTATCCAAATCCTGATAAGCTTCACGAACCACGTGCATATCCAGTTTTTCATGGGCAATTTCCTGATAAAAATCACTGACTGTTTTAAACCCTTTTTTCTTGGCCAACCTGGATATTTTACCATCATCAAGGTCTATTTTCCAGTTCTTAAAACGACGAATAAGGGTTTCACGACCTATCTCAGCATCCTTAAACTCAACCTCTTTCAGTGCCTGACGAATTTTATTTTTGGCTCTTGAAGTTGTAACTATATTCAGCCATGATGGATTCGGTTTCTGAGTGGGCGAAGTCAATACTTCTACCTGATCACCGTTATTTAGCACATATTTTATCGGCATATTTTTGCCATTCACCTTGGCACCCACACATTTACTGCCCAAACCAGAGTGAATAGAGAATGCGAAGTCAAGCGCCGTAGCACCCTTAGGTAATTTATGCAAGTCACCATTTGGCGTAAAAACGAATACTTCTTTATCGTATAAATTCAATTTGAATTCATCCATAAAGTCAACGGCATTGAGTTCCGGATTTTCCAAAATCTCACGAATGTTTTTCAGCCATTCGTCCATACCCGATTCGCTTTTTATGCCTTTGTATTTCCAGTGTGCTGCAAGTCCTTTTTCAGCCACTTCGTCCATTCTAACAGTACGAATCTGAACTTCCACCCACTTACCTTGTGTACTTAGTACAGTGGTATGCAAGCTTTCGTAACCGTTTGTTTTAGGTATGGAAATCCAGTCACGCAAACGTTTCGGATTAGGCAGATACATATCGGCCACAATAGAATAAGCCTGCCAACAAGCCGCTTTTTCTTTATCCAAAGGCACATCTAAAATAATACGGATAGCAAATAAATCGTAGATATTTTCGAAAGGCGTATTTTGTTTCTTTATTTTCGAATAAATCGAATTTATTGACTTTGTACGCCCTTTAATGGTAAATTCAAATCCAATCTCGCTGAGTTTTTGTTTCAGAGGCTCTATGAAATCTGAAATAAACTGATCCCGCGAACGCTTTGATTCATTCAGTTTCTGAGCAATTTCACGATATATTTCCCGATTGGTATGTTTAAGCGACAAATCTTCCATTTCGGTTTTCACCGCATACAAACCCATACGATGGGCCAACGGAGCGTACAAGAACGATGCTTCACGGGCTATATTTTGTCGTTTTTCTTCCGGAAATGCGTCCAGTGTACGCATAATTTGCAGATGCTCGGCTATGATAATCAGGATTACCCGAACGTCCTCGGCAAATGTCAGGAATAATTTCCGGAAATTTTCTGTTTCTAGCGAAGCATTGCGCGCATAAAGCTCTTCCACACGCATCATTCCCTGTATAATAGACGAAACCTGGGTATTGAACTTAGTTTCAATTTCGGCAACACTAAGTTGTTTTTTTTCAACCAGTTCATGAAAAAGCACACTTAAAACGGCCGCTTTTCCCAATCCGATTTCATCCAAAACAATCTCTACTATCTGAATTTTATCCGAAATGGAACGTCCCGGAGTAGCTCCTTCGGGCGGATAGAGCTCAAAGTATTTGCTCAAAATGGCTCTCAATTCCTTTCGTTCCTGATAGGAAAAGAGATTTGGATGTGCATGAACTATCCGGCTATATGATGTGCGAAACGATAATTTCATTTTTATATTATTTTAGTTATCAGTTTATAGTCGGACGTTCTCAGTACCTACTTACTAACCACCCACTTCTTTTTATTCAAGTTGCAAAGATACGATACAAATTTAAAGAACTTTCCTGTAGAAACAGAAAAAGTCGGGAAAAAACTCATGTAAGAAACTGAATGAAAAAATCAAATAAAAAATCAGACAGATAGAGGAGTATTGGATTTTCTTTTTTAAATTTGCAAAACTATAACGAACATGGAAAAAACTGCCGGAAATTCAAACAACTTAACCATACGAATCAACTCGGATGGATTTTCTTTGTTGATTAATGATGAATCAGGTTTACTGCTTTCAACTCAACACGTTTCAAGAGCTTTATCCAATCTATCTGTCGAAGAAATAGTCAGAATAATCACTATTGAAACAACATATTATTATAAAAAAGTAAATATAATCTGTGAATCAGACAGCTATATATTTATTCCTACACCATTTTTCAAACGGGAAGAAGCAATGGATCTCCTGTATTTCCAACACAAAAAAGAAAAAAACGAACGGATTATTTATAATTTTGTTCCCAACTGGGATACAGTAAATGTATTCGCAGTACCATCGGCATTGGAACAGGCTCTGTCACGTTTATTTCCTGAATCAATCATTGAACATCAACTAAGTTGGTTATTGAAAAACAAAATTATACCACTGCAGATAAATTCTCTCTCCATCTGGGTTCGATCTAAAATACTGGATGTTATTGCATTAAAAAATGGAAAGCTCCAATTAATGAACAGTTTCAGCTATCAGACACCGGAAGATTTCACTTACCATGTGCTTGATATTATTGATAAGCTATCGCTTGATATTGAAAAGTGCGACGTTTTTTTGTACAATTCGGAAAAAAAACCTGAGTTGGAAAAAATGCTGGAAAAATATGTGACAGTAAGTAGTTTTTAGCGGGGATTTTTTAGAAAAGAAAAAAGAATAATGAGAATAATAAGTGGAAAATATAAAGGGCGACGAATATCAGCTCCTTCAAATATCACAGCCCGACCTACAACCGATTTTGCAAAAGAAGGCTTATTTAATCTATTGAGTAACCGGATTGATTTTGAGGGTATCGATGTTCTCGATTTGTTTGCAGGTACCGGAAGCATAAGTATTGAATTTGTGTCGCGTCAATGCAAAAGTGTTATCACCATTGAACAAAACGACCGCCATTGTAACTTTATCCGTAAAGTGTGCACCGAATTGAAAATAGATAACCTGTCATTAATGAAAATGGATGTTTTCAAATTTATCGGTAACTCTCACTCACAATTCGATATGATTTTTGCCGATCCACCTTACGAGTTGGAAAAACTGGCTGAAATCCCCGATTTGATTTTCGCACATAACTTACTCAAAGTTGATGGACTTTTCGTATTGGAACATTCAGCGAAACATTCATTTATCAACCATCCGAATTTTGCTGATCACCGTAATTACGGAAATGTAAATTTCAGCTTCTTCGAAGTAAAGAAGGTGAATAGTTGATCATCAAATTATATTGATTGAGTTGGGATGTTGTTGTTCCAAGACTGACCGAACAAAAAAAAATAAGCAGTAATGGCTGAATATCAAATTGATATTCAGCCATTACTGCTTTCAATTGTCTTTATCAGACTTGGTATTTATTGTTTCTTCAATACAAAAGCCGTTCTGGCAGGAATATACAGTTTCAACCATTCTTTGCCAGCATATTCTTTGGGAGCCGGCAAGGTGAAATGTTCAATACTTTCATCAATCAGATTAAAGCCTCCAAAAGCAGTTTCATCCGTATTTAATACTACTTTATAACTTCCTTTATCTGCCAGAATTCCATAATCGGTAAACGATCTTGCTCCATTGAAATTGAACACAAATATGAAATTACCACGCTGATAGGCCAATATCTGATCATCCTCTTTTTCCCACAATTGCTGAACAGGTGTTTCATTAAATTCAGGGACTGAATTTATCAAGGCTATCATCGCACGGTCAAATTCACCCAATGCATTGTATAAGAATTTATTATTATCAACCAGCTCCCATTGACGACGGGCATATTTGTGTGACCAACCGTTTCCTTCGCGCGGAAAATCAATCCATTCGGGATGTCCGAACTCATTACCCATAAAGTTTAAATAACCTCCGTTTATTGTAGTTGCAGTAATAAGCCTGATCATTTTGTGTAATGCGACTCCCCTATCCACAATTAACGTATTATCACCACGCTGCATGTGCCAGTACATTTCGGCATCAATGAGGCGGAAAATAATGGTTTTATCACCCACCAATGCCTGATCGTGACTTTCGGCATAGCTGATTGTCTTTTCATCCGCACGACGATTGGTTAGTTCCCAGAAGATATTACCTACTTTCCAATCTTCGTCCTTCACTTCCTTAATCATTTTGATCCAGAAATCAGGAATTCCCATTGCCATACGGTAATCAAAGCCGATTCCTCCATCAGCCACTTTTGTAGCTAAACCGGGCATTCCACTTACTTCTTCAGCCACTGTAATGGCATTCGGATTTACTTCATGTATCAATTTATTGGCCAATGTCAGGTAGCAAATAGCATCACCATCCTGATTCATGTTGTAATAAGATTCGTAGCCGTTGAAATCTTCGCCCAGCCCATGACTGCGATAAAGCATCGATGTCACACCATCGAAACGATAACCATCGAACATATATTCTTCGAGCCAGAATTTGCAATTGGAAAGCAAGAAATGAAGTACAGAAGGGTTTGCATAATCAAAGCAAAGCGAATCCCATGCCGGATGCTCACGGCGTGAGCCACCGTGAAAATACTGGTAAGGTGTGCCGTCAAAACGTCCCAATCCCTCAATTTCATTACGAACAGCATGAGAATGAACAATGTCCATGATGACTGAAATTCCTAACCCATGTGCATCATCAATCAGATGTTTCAGTTCCTCTGGAGTACCAAAGCGAGATGACGCTGCAAAAAAACTGGAAACATGATAGCCAAATGATCCGTAATACGGATGCTCCTGAATAGCCATAATCTGAATACAATTGTATCCGGCACGTGATATGCGAGGCAAAACACTCATTCGGAATTCATCGTATGTTGATACTTTTTCTTCCGAACTCGACATGCCAATGTGGCATTCGTAAATCAGAAGTGGGTCTGTTTTCGGTATAAATTCGGTATTTATAAATGTATAAGGCTGAGAAGGACTCCAAACCTGCGCACTAAAAATCTTGGTAGAATCGTCCTGAACAACTCGGCGCGCCCAGGCAGGAATACGTTCTCCGCTCCCATTTTCCCATTCAATCAGCAGCTTATACAATTGAGAATGAGCAATAGCATATTCCGGCAAGCGAATTTCCCAAATGCCGTTTTGCATTTTCTTCAGTTGATAATCAGGATGTCGTTGCCAGTTATTAAAATCGCCAATCATAAATATAGCAGTAGCATTAGGAGCCCATTCCCGAAAAACCCAACCATCGGAAAGCAGGTGCAAACCAAAAAACATATAACCCGTTGCAAAGTCGGATAAAGTTTGTCCATCGCTGGTCAGTTTCTTCTCAACACTCTCAAAATATTCATAGCGTCCATTAATAGCACCGGCATAAGGTGCCAACCACGGATCTGATTTAATAATAGCAAGTTCATTCATACATTTAATTTTTTAACCTTCCAATAGATTCAAATTAATTCGAAGGTACGATTTCTAAAATTAAAAAGATGTCGAATTAACAAATCAATTCTCAATCAATAATATATTTGACTTAATACAGATTATCTAAAAAAAACACTAATAAATAAAAAACTAAACCAATACTTTTACAATTAGCTTCTTAATTGTACCATCAAAAAGTTGAGGTTGGTGACCATCTCCGGGGAAGAAAACAATAAATTCAAGTGGTTGAACAACAATGAAGTTAGAAGCTTTATCTCCAAAGAAACTAATGTCTTTATCTGCATTATATGGTTCTGTAATTTCTTTCAATTTATTTCCTGCTACCCAACCCATTGTTTCGGATGCAGATATTGGAATCTGGATATCGATATACTTTTTATGCGTTTCCATTTTGGATACATCGGAGGTCTTTCCTATTGCATCTACTACATTCACAAACAAATTGGTTCCATCTAACTCAACTTTTCCAAGTGGAAGTGAAACCAAATCAGTGTTACGCAAAAATTCGAATGCTTGTTTAAAACGAGGGTGAATTGATTCGTACAATCCTGAATTCTCTAAAGAATCTAAAATCATTTCTTTAATTATGAATTATGAATTTGTTTCGTCAACTGTATAATTCAAAAATCGATTCAGCGGATAAGCGCATTTTACAACTTCGGCAACCTGTTGAATAAAATGATCTCCGTTCAGTATTTCCTCATCAAACTTATATTCTACCATATAATGTTTCAGCTTCAATAATTCAGCCTCCTTGAAATCTTTCGGGAAACCGCGCGGAACAGTTTTGAGTTTGTCTTCGTCGTAAAAATCATTGAAATACCGCGAGAATTCGGGATTATGGCGAATTTCATTCAACTCATCTATATTATCGAAAACACTTTGACGCAAGGCCTTCAGCAAGTCCGGTTGCGGACACCAGACACCAACAGCCACAAAGCATCCATCAGGGTCAAGGTGCAGGTAATAACCACCACGTTGGCTTTTACGCCCGCCTGCAGAGGCTATGAATGCCCCGAAATGGGTCTTATAGGGTGTTTTATCATGCGAAAAACGTGTGTCTCTATAAATTCGGAAAACACAATCTTTCACTTCCACATGCTTAATATCTTCATCAAAATGCGATATTTCAAAAATAAGATCTTTGCATAGTTTCTCGAAGTTAGCCCGAAGCCCATCGTACCGAACCTTATTTTCGGCAAACCACTCGCGATTATTGTTGATTTTCAATTCTTCCAGGAATTGAAGTGTACTCTGAATGTTCATACTGAAATAATTTAGCGTTTGACAAATATAAGGCAAAATTCAGACAAAATCGGGATTACAGGCCTTTTTTTTAAAACACAACTAATTTTTTATGGAAAAATGATTACTTTTGCATGCAGATAGAAAATGGCAAAGACCTGTTAATGAATACGCAATCTATTGTATATCAGGCAAATTATCACCATCTGGAAGAACGTTAAGCAAAAAAGAAAATGAAAAATCGGATTAAAAAACTACTGGAAGAAGTTAACCAACTGGCTGCTGCCAATCAGGATGAACTGGAAGCACTTCGTATTAAATATTTGAGTAAAAAAGGACAGATTTCAGAACTCTTTAACGACTTCAGAAATGTGACCAACGAAGAAAAACGCGAAGTAGGCCAATTGCTTAATGAACTAAAAAACGTTGCTCAGGACAAAATAAATGATTTGAAAGATGCTTTCAGCAATTCAACAGATGAAGATAACAAAACCGATTTAACCCGCAGCGCCGACCCTATTAAACTGGGTACACGTCATCCACTTTCGCTGGTTAAACATGAAATTATTGATATTTTCTCACGCATTGGCTTTACTATTGCCGAAGGTCCCGAAATAGAGGATGACTGGCATGTATTTGGTGCGCTGAACTTTCCACCCGAACATCCGGCCCGCGACATGCAGGACACTTTCTTTATAGAACAAAATCCGGACGTATTGCTTCGCACACACACTTCTTCGGTACAATCACGCGTAATGGCGCATCAAAAACCGCCTATTCGTATGTTGTTCCCCGGCCGTGTTTACCGGAACGAAGCCATTTCGTACCGCGCACACTGTTTTTTTCATCAGGTAGAAGGTTTATATATTGACAAAGATGTGTCGTTTGCCGACCTAAAACAAGCATTGATGTATTTTGCCAAAGAAATGTTCGGCGAAAACACAGATATTCGCTTGCGTCCGTCGTATTTCCCATTCACCGAACCAAGTGCCGAAATGGATATTTCATGTAATATTTGTGGTGGAAAAGGTTGTCCGTTTTGCAAACACACCGGTTGGGTAGAAATACTCGGATGTGGTATGGTTGACCCTAACGTACTGGAAAACTGCGGTATTGACTCGAAAGTTTATTCCGGTTATGCCTTTGGTATGGGAGTTGAGCGTATCACCAACCTGAAATATCAGGTAAAAGATCTGCGCATGTTCTCCGAAAATGATGTGCGATTCCTGCAACAATTTGAATCGGCGTATTAAAACAGAAGAGTCCCAAAAACAAAACGAGCTTGTTACAGCAATGTAACAAGCTCGTTTTGTTTGTTCACATCTTATACCTATTGCACATGGAGAATGAATTGGATATCGCGTTTTTCGGGCACTTATGTAGTGGATTATTATTTAAATACGTTTTGATATTCCGGATTCTCTCTCATGATACGGACACTTTCAGGGTAGTTCTCAATAAACCACACGTAAAAAGCTGTTACATCAATTTTATCTTTCAGCATATTTTGGCGGCGTTTCTGCCATACCGCTTTTAAGTTCGGCATTGCAAGTAATTCGTCTATTTTCCTAAACATAGCTGCTGTGTTTATTGGCAAAAACCCATAAGTCAGATTGTAAAGATGTTCTTCTTCCTCTAAATAAGATATTCTGCCGACAAAAGTATTACAGCGTATAGCCGGAGTCCCCAGCACGGCAGCTTCGGATGTCATGGTCTGACTATCACCGATCAACATAGTGGCATAATATATCAACGAATGTACTTTTTCGGGAGATAACAATAGCTGGTATTTTCGGAATTCATCATCAATATTTCGTTCTGTGGTGATGAATACCTTTCCTTTTGTTTCTAATAGAGCAATCAGTTTCCGCTTATGTTCAATAGATAAGCCTTTTACACCAACATCGTGATGTGCCTTAAAAGCATTGAACCTCAGAACAAAATAAGTCTCGCCTTTTATTAATCCTATCTCTTCCAAGACTCGGGGATCAGGCGTAAAACGGTTTGGGTGCAGATAAGCCAGTTCATGATAACCCGCATAAGGTAACATCTTTTTTGTAGCCCGTATGGCACAAGCTGGACTTAAAACCACATCGGCAAACGGATGACCATATTTTACAAAGAGTGGTTCTACCTCATCATCATCATCGTCAATCACAATAGAATGTAATCCAGAAATCTTTGAGATATGAGGTAAGGTAATGGATGTTCCAAATCCTACATGAATTTTTTTTGTTACAACAAGCCACCATATTTTCATATTATACATTACCTGCAAAAGAGCTTTTCCACGTAATGAATCCTTTTTACCACCTAAGTGGATATAAGGTATATTATATTTTTCTAACAATGCAATTGCCGAAGGAATCTCTTTCACAGTCACATACACTTTGTGACCTTTTTTTTTCAAGTCAAAATAAGTATACTTTGTTAAATGAACGTGAGCAGGGTGCGCTATATCAATTAATATATTCATTATTTTTCTTTATTGCAATTATAAGCCACGGACTTTGACTAATATATTTATTTAACTTTAGCATTCTTTCTATAAATATAAATAATGATACAAAAAAATTATTTGAACAAACTCTAAATGGCATCCACATAAAACCCTTTTTATCAATTTCCTCAAAACCTGTATTTTCGGCTAATTTTATTATTTCTTCATGACTGATGTAAAAATAATTTGTTTTTCCTTTTCTCAAATTTCTTATTTTGAATCTCCAACTATTAGGATTCAAAATTGTAAAAACAAAAATTCCATTTATTCTAAGATTTTCATTTACTTTTATAAAAAATTCTTGCTTATCGTTTATACATTCTAACATTTCAATAGAAAGTAGTAAATCAAAAAGTTTTTCAGATTTATAATCAAGCAAACTTATGCAGTAAGCATCTAATCCACGATTTTTAGCTACTGAAACTGCATGAGAATTAATATCTAAAATTGTAACTTCTGAACCATTGAAATGTAAACTATTTGCTAACCTTCCACTACCACCCCCGATATCTAAAACTTTTACAGTTTCAACAATATGTTTTTGTATAAATTCTAATTCTATTTTAGTCTTATATACTCCAATTCTATTTTTATATCCTCTAGGATGATTAACATCCCACAAATAATTTAATCCGTCCATTTAAATTTATTTATGTTTCAGTTTCTTTACTAAAAACCTACCTAATCTATACAAACTCATTTTGTAAATATACAAAAAGCGACCATGTTCCAACAATTCTCCGCCGAATTTAGATTTAAATTCCCTAACACCATAGCCTTCATCCGGTTTTCCCGCACCCATAAAATCAAAATATCGATAATTATTTTTTGCTGCATATTCAATTCCTGCCCACGTGGCTAACACAGAAGGAAAAACATTTTTATCAATTCCATCATTTCCGCACACAAACCACTCATACACCACTTCATTTCGAAAAATGATACAAACAATTCCCCCTACAATTTTTTCCTGATACCTTATAAGTATAATTTTAGAGTTTCTCTGTTTTTGAAACTCAATAAAAAAATCAAGTGGAAAAAGAGGAGATTTTACCTTGTTTTTATATAAATCCTCAAGAATGGAATAATATTCCTTTAGTTCCTGCTCGTTGAAGTTTTCAATAATTTCAGCTCCATTTTTTAACGATTGTTTAATCTGTCTTCGCTTGCTGCTGCTTAACTGTGAATAAATTATATCTTCGGAATTTGTGTTTAGATGAAAATT
>Ga0118677_10002977_pt1 | contig 33083 bp, 31 predicted proteins | sample AliMusrvi5mmetaG_FD_86154 | JGI IMG/M metagenome (GOLD analysis project Ga0118677, IMG submission 86154) | reverse complement strand
CTGGATCGCTCAGCGCCTGCGCCGCCGACGCGAGGAACTCACTCGCATCGACGAGTCCTTGCGCCTGGTAAACGGCCGCCTGCAACGCCATGTCGAGTCGATCAATTTGCTTGACGTAGCGCGCTTCGGGGGTGACGCCTGCCTCGTATTCATCCCACAAATCCACATAAGCCGCCCCAACGCTTAGTTTGCCTAGCACCTGCGCCACCGATTCCCGTTCGCGCTCGTGCTTGATCGTGGCAGCCACGCCGTCTGCCGGCGTGATATCTCCGGCGCCGATCTCGCCAAAGTCGTGCAGCAGAACCATCCGCAGGAGTTTCGTCATGTCGAGGTGCGGGAGGTGCGCATCCGCGATGACCATCGCCAGGACAGCCATGCTGAAGGTGTGCTCGGCGACGGTCTCGCAACGCTCTTCCGGCGCGCCACGGCGCAGCCAACCCTGCCGATATAGTTGTTTCAGTTGATTGAACTCAAACTAAGCTGTGATGAGCGGCAGCGTGCGTCTATCGCCTAGATGCGGCGCCGGTGGCTCAGCCTTGGTCTGCAAGACTCCCTCCAATCACACGCTGGCGGGATCAAGCGCACCCTTGCCAAACAACAGCGCATACGACTCGTTGGTCTCCGCCTGCGTGTTGGCGTCCATATAGCACACGCTGAAAGCACGCCTCGGGATGTCGGTGTGATTGACATCAGACGCGTGCAGCAGCCAGTTGTGCAGCAGGACTACTTCGCCTGCCGCCATCTCAAGGTGCACGATCTTGTCCGCGGGCGCATGCTGGCGCGCTTGTTCTTCTGTCAGAAAGGCCGATGGGTCGAGTGGGTTAATCACGCCGAGTTTATGGCTGCCCACTATCACCTGAATACACCCGTTAGCAATCGTGGCAGGATCAAGCGGCGTCCACAGCGTGATGAGCGGGTCGCGGTCAAGAGAGCGCCAGCGATCCTGATGCCACGGCAACCACGTGCCCTGGTGCGCCGGTTTGTTCATGAACATTGCATCAACATACGATCATAGTCAACCGGCGCAACTCCGAGCATGATGTCGTCGATGCGGCGCTGCAAAGCCGCCAGTTCATCATCGCTGGCAATTCGACCCAACTTGACATAGCCATCGCGTTCGTACTGTTCCCACTGCGCTTCTGTAATCAACCCACTCACCACACACCTCCATTGCCAGGGACTGGCGCGTATTCAAACAACCCTTATTACCAGACGCCGCTACACGCCCATCTGCACCAGCGCATCAATCGCGCGTTCCATCGCGCCCGTCAGGCGCGGATGGCTCGATTCATACTGAACAAGGCTGGCGCGCAAACGATCCATCAACGACCCATAGCGGTGATCGTCCTTCTCACCGGGGAGATCGAGCAGTTCCTGAATATCCTTGCTGAGGTCTTCAAGAGCGGCGCGCGTATTGCTGTCAAGCGTTTCGGTCTTCGCCAGTTCTGCATGCAATTCGTTCAGTTTGTCTCGCAGTTGCTGCTGTTCCATGGTCATTCATTCTTCCTTGTCAATCCAACGGTTCTAACATCAGTTATACGCCCATTGTCCCAATTCCAAGATGCGCCGCCAGTTCATCAAATCCCGCCACGTTGTGCGTTGGCGGCAGTTGCGACTGCAGTGCGGGACGCCCTCGCCGGTTTATCCATGCGACGTCGATACCGCAGCCCTGCGCGCCGTTGACATCCGCGGTGACCGAGTCACCCACGTGCAAAACGTCACCCGCGCTCATCCCCAGCAACCCCAATGCGGCGTCGAATAACTCGGGGCGCGGTTTATAGGCGCGACACCCTTCGCTCGTGACCAGCAACGGGAAATCCCAGTTATTTGCGCGCATGGCCGACCGCACATCCGCCTCGTCAATGTTCGAGACGATGCAGACAGGCACGCCCAGGTGGCGCAGGAATGGGTCGACGTCCGGGTATGCTACTGGCGCTTCCCAGTTGGCGAAAATGTCGGCGCACAATTCAAAGGGATCAAGGTCAACCCTAAACTCGGCGAGGACCTGCCCAAGACTGCTGACCTCGATCTCGCGTTGCGACGCGAAGCGATCCCCATGCGCCTCATAGCACATCGATCCCATGAGTTGCCACCAGCGCCGTCGCACATGGGGCGTCGCATCCTCCACGGGCGACAGCGCGCCCACCTGCAGAATGATGCGCTCAACCAGATAGTCGTCTTCCTTGACCAGCGTGCCGTAAAAATCGAGTAGAAGTGCTCTGTACTTCAAATCGAGTTACATCCCCCGGACGTGCTTCGGCGTGATGCGAATGACTATCCCGTACGCTGCGGACATGCTCTCGGGCGTCATGCCGATCGCCGCTATGCCTTCGCGGTACTTTTCAACATACGCAGCGCTTGCAGCGACGGATGGCGTTTCCGGGTCGATGCGCGCCTCGCCGGTGATCACAACGATATCGCCACCATCAGCTGTCGAGTTGAAGTTCAGCGCAACCTTCGAATTGTTCTGGATATGGCTGACCTTCCTGGCGCCGGCCTGACTGTAGATCATAATCGTCTCGCCATCCCAGAGGAACCATACGGGGTTCGGCTGCGGAATGCCGTCCGGACGGACTGTCGTCAACCAGATGATTTGTTCGTTCTTCAAGCGCTCGATAACGCGCGCGCCAAACTTCGTGCTCAGATCGATATTCATGTGTGTATCCTTTTGTTAACTTAACGGTCTGTTGAATAACTTCACACTGGGTGTGAAACTGACGTCGGGATCGAGCGGGAACATCGGGCGCGCGCAGCGGGTATGACCAAGGCTGCGCAGGTTGGCGCTCGTTGCTCCCGGCGCGTCCACATCGATATACCGCGCCGACCAGGCGCGGAACATATGCGGCTGGCACTGGGGCGACTTGACAATAACTGCCCCAAATCGAGATGGATCCTGCCCATGCGCATAGAACAACGAGCGGTCATACAGGCTGACCGCGCGGCTCGTGACGATCAGCGTCAGCGCGCCAGTTTGCAGGACGGCGGTGTCGCCAGCGAACCACTGTTCGCCGTAAGACTCCGATGTGATCGCGCCGTCCGACAGCATGCGCACACGCGCTTCGATCTCCAGCGGTATAAAGCGACTCGGATCAACCGCCCCGCCCACCCGCGTCTTGATTATCGCGCCTACCCCGGCAGCGAACGCGTCGCGCACCGCAGCAGGATCGACAATTGGTATTAGCGCTGAGCCGTTATAGCCCTGCTTGACCATCTCGCGCAGAATCGCATTGCTGTCGCCCGATGCGCCGGAGCTGGTCGCATCCGCCGCGTCCACAAGGATCGTAGTGCCTGTGGTGTTCTTCGCAATCCGCGCGGCTTCCGCCATACTCGTCAACGGCACGCGCATCTTTTCATGGTGCTGCCAGAACAGATCGGCGATACGCAGCGCCTCATGGCGGGCAAGGACACGGTCGCCATTCGTCGTCACCATACTATTGGTTCCAAGTGCTGCGACATCGGTAAATGGGTTTCCCCAGAACAAGCCGGCGGATAGCCCTGCGGGCGATGCCTCGATCGCTTGCGCCGCTCGCACCGCGTGGCCGATCAAGCCCGTTGCCGTGATCAGTTCGTCGCCTCGCACGAGCGCCGGAATAAACACCTTTGCCGTCACAGGGTGCGCCTGACGATCTACGAGCTTCAACAACACCCGCGCGGCTCGCGCGCCGGTTTCAAAAAAGTCGGCGTGAGGATAGGTGTGATACACCACGCTGGCGTTGGCATGCTGCAACATGCGGTCAGTCAGAATGCCGTGCAGGTCATACGATGCAACAATTGGCATTCCCTCGCCAAGAATCTTGCGCGTCTCGGCAAGCAACGCGCCTTCAGGGTCATCTTCCTCCGTCGCGGCCATGGCGCCATGCAGCGAGAAGTAAACCGCATCGACCGGGCCGGCGGCGGCGATGCCTTCTGCCCACTCGTTCGCGATGCGCCGGAAGTCCGCTGCGTCCAGCGTCCCACCCGACGTGATGGCGCGCGCTGAATACGCCGGCACGATCTCGATGTCGGCGCGCTGATCGAATACGCTCAGCGCGCCTGCGATCTCGTTGCGCACGCCGCGATGATAGCGGAGAAGTTCATCGCCGCGCATGATATCAAAGTCCGCGTAATGCGTGAGCGCAGGATTAAAGGTCGATACTTCCTGCTTACACTCGGCAATCAGTATGCGTGTAATGGTCGCCTCCGCAAGTAAACACAGAGATGGTCAGGCTTGTTTCAGCGCCTTTGCGATTTCGTCAAGGTGCGTGTTGCGATGCGCGGAACGGCGCAGCACCGTCAACTGCCCGGCCGCCTCGATCGCCGCGGCTAACTCAGGTGGAATCTTGCGCACTTCGGCGTCTATCGCCTGAGCAGCGCGCACCGCAAGCGGGCCAGCCGCTGGCCCGGAAATCGCGTTTGCCAGCACATCAACCCCTGCGTTGATGATGTCGGAGTCAGAAGGCGCATCACTCACGCCGGTGAGTTCCCAGCGCTGGAGCAGTGCAAGCCGGCAGCTGTCCCAGAACGCCAGATGCGCCAACGCGGTGCGAACGGTCCAACCGCCGCCCATATCAGCGGCATAATCTGCAGCGCTCAACTGGCTCACCTGCGCGATCAACCGCTGTTCTGAATCGTCGTTTTCGTGAATGTACTCCTGCAAACCCATTTCATTGCTCCTTAACACTTGAATTTCTACAGTTACTTCGGAAGGGCGAGCATGGTCCCGCGGCAAGTGCGCGCGCCGCACCGGCACAGATACTGTTCCTTCCATTCCATTTGAAACTCACCGGGGCGTTCCAGGGCGTAGTCAAATGTGAGTTCATCGCCCGGCTTTATTGTGCGCAACGCCTCGATAAAAATATGGCCGTCATCGTTCACGGCTTCACAATTTGGCGCGCACGAGTGGTTGACGTAAATTGCCTCATTACCGTTGACGCCGCCATCAATCACCGTTGTCTCATCCACCGTAAACAGCAGCACATGTGGATGATCGGACGCGTCGTCGTCGTAACGCGCCTCGCCTTCCTCCGGCGTAATGCGCTCGCCAAGATATTCGATGATGCGTTGTCCCTTGCTGATGCGCTTGAGCGCAAACACGCCGCGCCCATGAATGGACGACTGGCGCACCTCGAATAACACAGGAGCGTCACCGGGCTTTGACTTCGCCTTTGTCATGCAGGTTGCTTCCACGAATGCAGCCAATCGATCTTACCCATAGTCAATACTCACCCATTCTATGGCACAATACCTTAGCCGGCGCCAACTGACGCTGACAAGAGCCGCACCCAAGCAAATGCATTCACCCGCATTGGTCAGCGCATCACCAAAGGAAGGTACGCCGAGAAGATAACAGGTGGCAGCCCACCCAGAGAAAATGCCAGCAACGCTCCACTATTATCAGCCACATACAGCACACCGTTGGCAAGAATTGGACTCTGCCAGTGCACCCCGCCGATCAACGTCGTGTGCCACAACGGGCCGCTGGGGCTGCCGGTGACGGGGTCAAGCGCTTGCAGGTAGTTACTGCTGGCCAAGTACAGAATGTTATTGGCGATGATCGGCGAAGTGCCAACGCGGGTCTTGTGCCAGATCTCGCTCAGGGTGGGTGTGTTTTCCGGGGTGAAAGTCAATTGCACGGCGGCAAGTCCACTATTTATGGCTACGTATATCCACGTCCGACCATCGACTGGATTTACCCACACAGCGGGCGCGGTCAATACCTCACCGCTCGGTACTAACGACAAAGGTGAGAGCACCTCACCGCCGGTATGACCTGGCCCGCCCTGACCACTCAGATTATCGAGGTTGAGCAAACGCAAAACTCCGTCTTTGCCGCTTTGCACCGCCACATGCTGCAAAGTACTGGTCACAGGCACGGGCAGGATGGCAACGTTCGTGCTACCCAGGTCAAGGTCATTATTTTGCAGTGATTGATAATCCGCTGGCGTATATGTGTCCACGGGATCTCCAGCAACCCCAGTGCCATCGGGATGCAGGGCCAGAACAGTGTCACCCCAATCATGCAGCGCTGGATTGTACGCAGCGTTGCCGGTAGCCAGATAGATCCTGTCTGTAGCGGGGCTATAGACCACGCCAGACCGCGCCCACACGCCGGACATGACTTCCGGACACGGGTTGTTGGCAAGTGTGAAATGGAAGGTTTGGTTGCTGCACAGAGTATTAAAGACATGCTGTGAGCCATCGAGCAGGTTGATGGCGGTCAGGTGTCCCTGGTAATTCCCGCCATCTCCAAAGTAGCCGCTGTTTGTGACATATAGGTAGCTGCTGCCGTTCCTGGCTGTGGCCACCGACAAGGGCGAAGAACCCTTCTCGACGTTGTCCTTCAAAGTTGCTGTCTCTGGCCAGCCATTGGTCAATGTTTCGCTGCCATCATAGACCGCATATTTGTGCACGAAACCATCCAGGCCATAGCTGTATACGTATTGGCGATTTGGGTCCAGGGCTGGCGACGAGGTCGTCAAACAAACGCCGCTTGGACTGACACAACCATTGGGGCCATACTGATGTGCCCATATCTGCTGCCCGGTTAGCGCGTCCAACTCAACGATGTGGCCTGAGATGGTGGTCACAAATAGCACACTGCGCGTCCCGCTGATAGTGCTGGCTGAGGACAGATATACCGGCGGCCCATCGGCATAATCTGGCAGGCTGACTTTGAACAATTGCGCCAACTGGCTGACATTTCCTGCATTGATGTTCACTTCATGCACATTGTTACCACGATGTTGCGCATCCTGGTTGAACTGCGGCCAGTCAAATCCTGTGAGAACAGTGAGCATCATCAGTGACATGAGCGCCAGGACGATCTTATGTTTATAGCTGTTTACAGGTCTTAACATGCGCTGAGAATAACATACTTATTGTCTCGACAACTCTGCTCGATAAGCCCTGTTTCATGTTCCTCACTTCCTCACTTTGGCGAAGGTAATGACAGATAATGTGAGTTGCGTTTTATCACCTGAATCTGTATGAAGATATCAATCTCGCAGTATTTCGCACTGCTGTCAAAATATCTCCGCCCACAATGGCGTCGCGTGGCAGTGCTTGTCGTCATCGTGCTGGCCGGCATCTGCCTCAGTCTCATCAACCCGCAGATACTGCGCTACTTCATCGACTCCGCAGGCGCCCACGCGCCTCTTCAGTCGCTGGCACTGGCGGGCGTGCTTTATCTGGTCGTCGCGATCACCGGCCAACTCGCGACTGTTGTGGAATCCTATATCGGCGAGAACATCGGACTGGTCGCCACGAATCAGATGCGCGCCGATCTGACCGTCCACGTCCTCAGCCTCGACCCCGGCTTTCACAATGCGCACACGCCCGGCGAGTTGATCGAACGGGTGGATGGTGACGTCGCCACGTTGGGCAATTTTTTCTCGCGCTTCGTTGTGCGCGTCTTTGCCAACGGCTTATTACTTGTCGGCGTTCTTATCCTGCTTTTTGACCTCGACTGGCGCGTTGGCGCGGTCATGACGGTCTTCACCAGTATCAGTTTTGCCTTGCTCACCAGCCTCAACAACGTCTCCAGCCGCCGCTGGCGCATCGTGCGCGAGGCCACTGCGCAGCTGTTTGGATTCCTCGAGGAGCGCATCTCCGGCGTCGAGGATATTCGTTCCAACGGCGGCACGGCCTATGTGCTCCGGCGCTTCGCTGAACATTCGCGCAAGCTGCTGCGGATGACTATCCCCGCCGCGATCATGGGAAGCGCCTCGTGGCAAGCGGGATGGTTGTTGTTTGGCATCGGGACGGTCACCGCGCTTGCCATGGGGATCATGCTGTACAGCACTGGGGCCGTCACAATCGGGACGATTTTCCTGATGTACAGCTACACCGAAGTGCTCAACCGACCAATCGAACAAATCAGCCGGCAGATGCAGGACTTGCAGCTTGCCAGCGCCGGGATCACCCGCATCCGCGAACTGTTCAACACGCGCAGCGCCATCGTCGAGGATGTCCGCGCGACACTCACAGAAGGGCCGCTTGCGGTGCGATTCGAAGACGTCCTGTTTGGCTATGATGGCGAGGAACCTGTCATTCGTCATTTGTCGCTGTCTGTCGACCCCGGTGAACGCCTTGGCCTGCTCGGACGCACCGGCAGTGGAAAGACGACGTTGACACGGCTGATGTTTCGCTTTTTCGACCCGCTGAGCGGCGCCATCCGGTTGAACGATATCGACCTGCGCCACCTGGCGACGTCTGATTTGCGCAACCATGTGGCTATCGTCACGCAGGATATCCAGCTTTTCCATGCGTCTGTTAGGGATAACCTCACTTTCTTCGACCGGTCGATACCCGATGCGCGCATCCTGCAAGTGCTGGATGAACTCGGTTTGCGCGAATGGTTGCAGCGCCTGCCAAAGGGTCTGGACAGCCGGCTTGCGCCGGGCGGCACAGGGCTGTCCGCAGGCGAGTCGCAGTTGCTGGCCTTCGCGCGTGTATACCTCAAAAACCCTGGCCTCGTCATTCTCGATGAGGCCTCCTCACGACTCGACCCTGCGACGGAACATCGCCTGGAACAAGCCATCGATCGCCTGTTGCGCGGTCGCACCGGCATCATCATCGCGCACCGGCTGGCGACAGTGCAACGCGTCGATCACATCGTCATCCTTGATTCTGGCGCCTGCGTCGAAAGCGGGCCGCGCGAACAGCTCGCGCGTGATCCACAGTCCCGCTTCGCCCAACTCATGCGCACCGGGCTGGAAGAAGCCCTGGCTTGAAACATCATGAGTGAAACAACACCTGGAACGCCAAAGGGCATTGCGAAAGGCTGGTGGTATCTGTGGCGACTGGCGCGGTTCCGGTTCGGACTGTACCTGCTCAGCGCATTCCTGGTCGGCGTGTTCTATGTCCTGCCGCTGATACCGGGTCTGGTGCTGCGCCTGATCTTCGACCGGTTGAGCGGCAGCGGCCCACTGGATCTGGGCACGAGTATATGGCCTCTGTTAGCACTGCTCGTTGGCATACACGTGGGGCGGACCACCTGGAACGTCTGCGCGGCAGCAGTCGAGCAAATAGTGCACGTCTTTGTTGCGACGTTGATGCGCCAAAACATCCTCACCCGCATTTTGAACCGGCCAGGCGCGAATGCATTGCCGTCAGGGTCGTCCGCGGGGGAGGCGATCAGCCGGTTCCGCAATGACATCGAAGTGATCGAGAAGTTCCTGACCTGGACGCTGGATCCATTGGGACAGCTTGCTGTCACGGCGACGGCGCTCATCGTCCTGGCATCGATCAACCCCCTGATCACCGTGCTGGTGTTTGTCCCCTTGATCGTCGCACTCGTCGCCGTCAACCTGGCCAACACGCGCATCCGCAAATATCGCAAGGCCAACCAGGAAGCCATTGGCGAAGTCACCGGGCTACTCGGTGAGTTGTTTGGCGCAGTGACCGCCGTAAAGGTGGCCGGCGCCGAGAAGAACGTGGTCAACCACCTCCAGACAGTCAACGACGCGCGCCGGCGCGCCACGCTTAACGATGTGCTGTTTACGCAGTTGCTGGACAGTGTGTCGTTTAACGCCGCCAATCTCGGCACAGGCGTGCTTCTGCTTGTGGGTGCGCAGGCCATGAACAACGGTCAGTTCACCATCGGCGACTTTGCGCTGTTCGTGTCATACCTGGGCTGGATGTCTTTTGTCACCGGCATGATCGGGCAGTACCTGACGCAATACCGTCAGATGGGCGTTTCACTGCAACGGTTGATCGAGCTATTGCAAGTGGACATGTCGCCGGGGAGCGCCGGACCGCACATGCTGGTAAAACATGCGCCGATCTACCTGACCGGGCCATTACCGCCAATGCCCGTCACGGTAAAGACGCCCCAGGATCATCTGCACACACTCGAAGCCCGTGGGCTGACCTATCTCTATCCAAACTCGACACGCGGGATCAGCGATATCGATGTGCAATTGCGCAACGGGACATTGACAGTGATCACCGGGCAGATTGGTTCGGGCAAGACGACGCTGTTGCGCGCGCTTCTGGGCCTGCTGCCAAAGAGCAGCGGAGATATTCGCTGGAACGGGAAGCCTATCGATGATCCGGCGACGTTCTTCGTGCCGCCCCACACCGCTTATACATCACAGGCGCCGCGGTTATTCAGCGAAACACTCAAGGACAACATCCTGATGGGCTTGCCCGATGTGCAAAAAAACCTGCAACAGGCCGTCCATTCCGCCGTATTCGAAGACGACTTGAAAGCGTTGGAACACGGCATGGCTACGCTGGTGGGGCCGCGCGGGGTAAAGCTCTCCGGCGGCCAGCTGCAGCGCGCCGCGGCGGCGCGCATGTTCGCGCGCGACGCCGAACTGCTCGTCTTCGACGACTTATCGAGCGCACTGGATGTCGAGACCGAAAAGCAGCTCTGGGAACGGCTGTTTGACGAGCCGCATGCATCCCGCAACGGCGCCGGACCCGCCAGCACGAAGCCAACCTGCCTTGTGGTGACGCACCGCAAAGCCGCCTTGCGCCGCGCCGATCACATCGTCGTGCTGAAGGATGGACGTATCGAAGCGCAGGGCAAACTCGATGACCTGCTGGCAAACTGCGACGAAATGCGCAGATTGTGGCATGGGAAAGAGTGAGAATGGGGATTTGGGATTCGAGATTTGAGATTTGAGATTCCGATCCTGCACACCACTAAATAACCGAGGAGGTCAATCTCGATTCTCCAATCCCCAATCTCCAATCTCTAATCCCTCTTCTCCTGAGTAAACGTGAGTCGCCGGTTCAGCAACACCATCAGGGCGAGTGCAATGAGCATAAAAAGCATGAGGCTTCCAAAACCGGCGGCGACGCCAAGGAGGTCGCTTGTCTGGCCGACGATCACGTTGATCACCATATTAGCGGCTGCGACGCCGGTGATGACAAAGCCCATCACCGACCCTGTGCCGGTGCGGAACTCTTTCATGATCATCGCCATGTATGTGGGATACATGATGGAGATAAAGAATCCGGTCAGTGAGAACAGGATAACGCCGTTCACCCCTATGGCAAATCCACCTGCGTCGAGCACCAGGACGGCTATTCCGAAACCGATCAGCGTGCGCAGATACCCCACTCGCTCGACGATGTAACCGCCAAACAACCGGCCCAGCGTAAAGAACAGAAAGAACAGCGACAGATAGCGCGCGCCCTGTTCGGCGTCCATACCGTACGCCCCTTTCAAGTAGCTGATCAACCAGTTGCCGGTCCCGATCTCCACCGCCACCAGCAGACTGAGCGAACCCACAAACAACCACACCTTCGTGTCGCGGAAGATATCGCTCAATGCGCGTTTTGACTCAGCCTGGCGCTCCGCCGCGGTCGGAAACTTCGCAACCAGCAACAGAGTGAAAACGATGAGCACAACAATCCCCGCAAACGCATAGACCTGACCAAAGGGCCGCCCACCCAAAAGCATCCGGGCGGTGTATTCTGGACCAGCCATCGAGCCGACGCCGTAGAAGAAGTGCGTCAGGTTCATCATCAGGGCGCTGTTGCGGACGAAGATGCGCGCGCCAAGTGAGTTTACGCCGACCTCAAGACACCCGAAGCCGAGACCAATCAGGAACATCATGATCACAACTACGGGAAAAGAGGACGCGATCAACATGCCGGCTGCAGCGATCAGGATAAATGTATACCCGGCGGCGATCACCCACTTCTGTCCGACCCGGTCTCCCGCTATCCCGCCGACAAATGTGGCAATCAGATACCCGGATGAACTAAGGAACAGCATCACGCCGATGGACGCATAGCTAACCTGAAACGTCTCCTGGATCGATGGGATGATCGCGCCTTTGATGTTCTCGATGAAGCCGAAGATCACCATCGAGCCAAACGCAACCGAAATCAGCAGCCACGGCAGCCGCGCATCGGGGGGTTTCTGTTTTATCGCAGCAGTCGTCTTGACCGTGTCGTCCATTGATTCCTCGCGTCCTGTATTATGCCAGCGCGCACAGCGCTGGACACAGCGACTATTTTAGGGGCAATATAGTAAAACTATGAGGTCACGACATGCCATACCTCGAATGTAACGTGTGACATGCTGCTCAAAGGTCCTGAAATGCCTCTCACAATCATTCGAATTGCTGCTTGAGAAACTGCAATGTCCGTTCCCACGCCAGCGCCGCAGCTTCGGGATGAAAAGAATCTGCGCGATCTTCTTCAATAAACCAGTGGCTTGTTCCCGGGTAGATATGAGACGTTGCGGTGCGCCCGGCATCGCGCATCGCGGACAGCATTGCGGCGATGTCGCTGTCAGACTCCCACTCTTCATGCTCTGCAAAGTGGCCGAGATACACAGCGCGCGCCTGCGTAAAGTCGACGCTATAAGCGCCATAGAACAAAACAACGGCTTTGATATCCTGTGATGCAGTCACCGAGAAGATCAATGACCAGGCCGCGCCGGCAGAAAACCCGATCGACGCCAAACCACCCTCGCGCACGCCAGGCAGCGCCTTGAGATACTTGATCGCACTAAGGATCGCGGCGCTCTTGTCCTGCGGGTCAATCTGATGCATTAGCGCATCGGCCTCGTCTATGGTGTGCGCCAGTAACCCGCTGTTACAGTCAGGCGCAAGCGCAATATATCCCTCAGCCGCAAGCCGGTCAGCTATGGACTCGAAGAACGAGTTTAAGCCCCACCACGAATGCAGCACAATGACGCCGGGACCGCTACCAGCCGCAGGCACAGCGAGATGTGCGCGGACTTTTCGATCGCCAATCTCTATCGTAATATCGCTTGAAGCAACCTCACTCATAACTCCTCCTGTTGATCCGCATACCAGAACATGCGTTCTAGTATAACAGGATGCGATTCCAGTCGGTTCAGGTTATAAGCTCTTGATCAGGCTGACGCGCGCGATATCGTCCCACAACGCTCCAGTTCGAATCACTGTGTATCCGAGCTTGAGGTTTAGAGTGACGACATGCGGGTTGGTCTCGCGGGTATGGGTATAGATGAATCGCCCGCCGCAGGCGCGCGCGTCGTCCTCGATGACTTGTTTCAACGCGCTCGCAAGGCCGCGCCTTCGAACAGTAGGATCAACCCACAACTGGAACACCTCACAGAATGGCTCATCCGCTGGGACAACGCCTTCATCTATCAGTAGCTTCAAGTAGCGGGCAATTGCGGGGGCAAGCCGCATACTATCGTGGCATCGAGATAGGATCATGCCCACCAGATTGCCAGCCGCAGTATCTTCACAGACCCAGGCGGTTTTATCCGCATCAGTCACGAAGCCGGCGATCTTCGCGCGATGAGCGGCAAAGTCAGCCTCGCCCCAGTCCTTGAAATAAAGCGGCTCGTCCGGGTCATCGACATCTTCGGCGTCAACCGCCAGGTCTATGCGCGCGAGGAACGGGACATCATCAAGGCGCGCGCGCCGGAGAACAAGGGTTGGATCATTCACGGACGACCGCCGTGACTTCAATCTCGACCAGAAGGTCGGGGCTGATCAATGCGCGCACCTCGACCATCGTCGCAGCCGGGCGGATGTCGCGGAACACCTCCCCATGCGCGCGCCCGATCTGCTCCCACTGCCGGATATCCGTGACGTACATGCGCGTGCGAATCACGTCGCTCATAGCGGTGCCAGCTTGTAGCAGCGCTTTCTCGATCTTGCGCAGCACGTACTGCGTCTGCAGATAAGAGTCATTCAGCCCGACGACTTGACCAGACTCGTCGACCGCCGTCGTCCCTGCGACTTCGATCAGGGCGACTTCGCCCACCTTTCCAATGCGCACCGCACGGGAATAGCCGACTATGCTCTCCCAAGACGTTCCAGATGAAATGTTCTGCCTTGCCACTACGCTCCCTTGCGCTGGCGAACGCGCGCGCCGCCGGGTTTGTCTTCGATCTCATATCCGGCCGTGATCACCTGATTGCGCAGGACATCCGCGTCTTTCCAGCGCTTCTCCTTACGCGCCAGTGTGCGCTGTTCCACCAATGCCATGATCTCCGCCGGGACAGTTTCCTCCGCCGGATGCCACTCGGCCAGCCGTAACCCCAGCACGCGGTCAAAAACGAGCACAGTTGCTTTCCGAACGGCAGGTGGCAACTCGCTCTTTACCAGTTCCCACACAACAGCCATCGCGCGCGGCATGTTGAGGTCGTCGTTGACGCACTGGGTGAAACGCTCGATGAAACCGGCATCAGCCTCGCCAGGCGCGCCCCACTCAAAAGCGGACGCGCGCAACCGATTGAGCGCGGTGGCCGCGCCATCGAGTCCGTCCCAGGTAAAGTTCAACTTCGAGCGATAGTGCGCGCTCAGGCAGAACATGCGATACGCCAGCGGATCGATGCCGCGGTCGAGCAATGTCTGCACGCGCAGGAAGTCGCCGCTCGATTTAGCCATCTTAGCGTCGTCCAGTTGCAGGAAGTAGCCGTGCATCCAGAAGTTAGCCAGCCGCGTGCCATGGCACACTTCCGTCTGCGCGATCTCGTTCGAATGATGCACCGAGATGTGATCCTCGCCGCCGCAGTGGATATCGAAGAATGGCCCAAGGTACTTGGCCGACATCGCCGAGCACTCGATGTGCCACCCCGGGAATCCGATCCCCCACGGGCTGTCCCATTCCATCTGGCGCTGTTTGTCCTTCGGGCTGAACTTCCATAGCGCGAAGTCGGTCGGATTGCGTTTATCGCCCATCTCAATGCGCGCGCCAGCCTGCAATCCTTCAAGGTTCAGCCGCGCCATATAGCCATAGTCAGACAGTTTGGATGTGTCAAAGTACAGTCCGTCGTCGGTGCGATAGCAAAAGCCCTTGTCCTCAATGCAGCAGATAAACGCGATCTGCTCCGCGATATGGTCGGTCGCCTTGCACCAGATCGAAGGGTCGAGGATGTTCAGGCGTTGCAGATCCTCTTTGAAAGCGTGCGCGTAAATCTCCGCGATTTCCCACGCGGTCTTGCCGGTGCGCGCCGCCCCCTTCTCCATCTTGTCTTCGCCGGTGTCCGCATCCGAAGTGAGATGCCCCACATCGGTGATGTTCATCACATGCTTCACCGCGTAGCCGTTGAACTCCAGCGCGCGCCGCAGGATGTCCTCGAAGATATACGTGCGCAGGTTGCCGATATGCGCATAGTTATACACGGTCGGGCCGCAGGTGTACATCCGCACCGCGGCCGGGTCAAGGGGTTCAAAATCGCGCAGCGCGCGCGTGTACGTATCGTAAAGCTTGAGCGCTATGGTCATATTGCTGTTTTCCTTCCTTTAGGTGCTTTAGGTGAATGGGCTACTGTGCCAGCGCCCGTTCTTCTTTCTCTCCGGCTGTCTCCCCATGATACAGGCGTTGCATTTCCTCGCACGACGCCAGCAACTCATTGAGCGCGCCTTCTGCCTCGATCCGACCGTCCTTCAGAACGATGATGTGGTCGGCGCGATGCAGCGCGGCTTTGCGATGCGATACCACCAGACAGGTGAACTGGCGCGGCACTCGGTTGCCATCCTGCCAACCCCCTTCACCATCCAGCACCCGCTCCCATAACGCCCGTTCGGTCTCGACATCCAGCGCACTCGACAAATCGTCGAAGACGAGTAGTTCCGGTTCGCGCACAAACATCCGGGCTGCCGCAGTGCGTTGAATCTGCCCGCCTGACAGCTTGACACCTTTGGGCCCGACCATCGTCTCCAACCCTTTCTCCAGTTCGGTCATGTCCTTCTCCATGACGGCAAGCCGTATGGCGCGCTCGATGCTGCTGTCCGGTTTATCCAGACCCATCAACAGGTTATCGCGCAGCGAGTTGCTGAAGAGACGCGGCACCTGCGCCGTATACGCGCAGCGCGGCGGGGTGAAGAAGTTGCCCGGATCGTCGACGCGCGCGCCGTTCCAACACACCTCGCCGCGATCGCGCGGCAGCAGCCCCAGCAGCGCGCGCAACAACGTGGTCTTCCCCGACCCCACCCGCCCCGTGACAACGGTCAGCGTGCCGCGCTTCAGGCGCATGCCGATATCCTCAATGCCATGATCCGTGCCGGGATAGTGGTAACTCATGTGCTCCACGTCCAGCGTCTCCAGGTGATCCGACGGTGTTTTCTCCGGGTAGGTCACCTTCGGGAAGTTGCCGTCCATATACACCGGGCTGAACTCGACCAGCGCCTTTTCCGGCGCGCCTTCCATCAAACGCGTCATGCGCTCAACCGAGACGCCGATCTGTTTGTAACGCGCCACCAGCAAGCCGGTGAAGGTCGTCAATTCGCTGATGCCATCGAGAAAGAACACAAACAACCAGAAGTCGCCGACCGTAAACGTTCCTGCCTGCATGGCCTGCCCGGCCAGGACCAGGATCACACCTGTGCCGAGGTTCACCCCATTTCGAAAGATGGAGTTCAGCACTTCGTTGAACAACCGATCTCGCAGCGCCACCTTACGGCGGTCGTCGTTGAGCATGCGGAAGTGCCTGATGACGCCCTCTTCGGCCGTCGCCACCTTGACAGCCTGCGCCGCGCCGAAGAACTCGCCGATAAACCCGACCACGATGCCCGCAGCGCGGCGGCTGGCGCGGCGATACATCTCGATCTTGTTAGTCGCCGCAGCAGCGATGAACCCGACGAAGATAAACGGCACGATCGCGATCAGCGTGATCGTCGGGTTGATGCTCAGCATGATGACAATCGCGATGATCCCGAAAAGCATGCTCCCCTGGATGTCGTTCAGCCACAAGGCGAATAGCGGGATTTCAAACACGTCTCCGCCAAAACGGCTGGTCGCCTCGCCGGGAGAGTCGGGCAATGCCTTCGCCCCCGGTCGCTTCAGAATGTATTTGAGCAGGTTCTTGCGCAGCAGCGTCATCGTATGCACAAAGAACGGCACGTTGCTTCGAATCAATCCCACCAGGCTGAGATCGCGACCTATTTCAAACGCGAGGAACAACGCCGCGATCGTCCAGATGTTCAACCCGGCCTGTTCATTGCCGGTCAGGATGTTGAAAAACTCGCGCATGACGATGCCCGGCAATTGCCAGAAGATCGTCAGCAGCAGCATCGCGCTCAAGTTGATCAGCCACAACTTTGGCCGGTACTGCACCATCTTGAGGATGACGTACCATGCGGGCAAGTGTTTTATCTTGCTCTTTTGCGCAGCGGTGTCCTGTTCTGCGGTAGACTCACTCACGCCAATACTCCTTCCAGCCCTGTGCTGAGCAGCTGGGCAAAACGCGAGTCCGGCGCATTTGCCAGCGCCAGGCGCGGCCCCGCCTCAATCACTCGCCCATCTTCAAGGATCATAATACTGTCGGCGCGTTCGACCGTTCCAAGTCGATGCGCGATGATCAGCGCCGTGCGACCGCGCAGCAGCCGGCCGATGGCGCGTTCGATGCGTTGTTCGGTCGCAGGGTCAAGTCGCGACGATGCTTCATCCAGGATCACCAGTCCGGGATCGCGCAGGAAGACGCGCGCCAGTGCGAGCAATTGCCCTTCGCCGGCAGAGAGACTGCGCCCACCGGTCTCCAGCCGCGTGTCCAGGCCGTTCGGCAGCGCGCGATACCAATCTGATAGTTCGAGTTCGTCGATCACCCGCAACACCCGTTCATCGGATATCTGATTGTTAAAAAACGTGAGATTGTCGCGCACCGATGCCTGAAACAACTGCACGTCCTGTGTGACAAGCGCCACGCGTTGCCGCAACGCCTTGAGCGTTGGTTCACGCACGTTCACGCCGCCCAGTGCGATTCGACCTTCGGCAGGGTCATACAGGCGAAAGATGAGGCGCGCCAGCGACGTTTTGCCGCTGCCTGTGCGCCCAAGCAACCCCATGATCTGACCTGGCTGCAGATCGAAGGTAATCTGCTTCAGCACTGGCTCACCGCTGACATAGCCAAAGGTCACCTCGTCGAAACCCAGTTCAAGGGCGCCCGCGGGAATATCGGCGCCCGGGCCGTCCAGCGTGCGCGTGGCGATCTTGCGCAGTTCAGCCAACCGCTCAGTCACTGCGCCGATGTTCTGAATGTTCTCGGTTTGCTGGGTCAACTCACGGATCGGTCGCCCAAGCAGGTTGATGTAATAGATCAACAGGTAAGCCGTGCCGATCGTGATCAGACCCGTGTTGAAAAGCGCGAAGCCAGCAATGATCGCGATGATGTTGCCGACGACCAGCAGTGTGCTCCCGGTGAACCCGACGTAAAGGTTCATCATCCAGGCTTTTTTCTGGTGACCCAATATGCGGTGCTGGAGTTTGTATAACCCAAGCATGATGAAATCTACCGCCCCGCTGGAGCGAATGTCCTCGGTGCCTGCCAGCCGTTCTTCCAGAAAGCCGGTCAGATCGGCAATTGCGGCGCGAAGTGCCTTTGTGTGGGGAATGGCGATTCCGCGCACGCGGTTGAGAATCACGAGCGCGACGATAGCAAAGACCGCATACACCAGACCGACGCGCCAGTCCTGCAACGCGAGCGCAATCAACACGCCCACCATCAGGACGATGTTGCCGATGACGCGGATCACCAGTTGCGAGAAAAAGTTCGATAGTTCGGCCACGTCGCCATCGATGCGTTCGATCAGCTCGCCTGGGCTGCGATCATTGTGAAAACTCATATCCAGGTTGAGGCAGTGCTGCGCCAATTCGGCGCGCAGCGCATTCGTGGCATTCCACGCCACGGTCTCGCCCAGGTAAGTGGCGCTGACGCCGACCACCTGCTGAAAAATAGCGAGCCCGATAAAGGCAATCGCGGCCAGCGCAAGCCCCTGGCTGGGCCCCCCGCTCGTGGCATTGTCGATGAAATAGCGCATGATCTGCGGATTTACGACCTGCAAACCAATGCTGCCCAGTAGCAAAACCGTGAGCAATATAAAACGACCGCGTTGCGGCTTGACGTGCGTCGCCAGCAGGTCCCAGTATCTTCTTAAAGGAATGTTCATATCAGCTTCATGGCGGACAAAAATATTGATCTAATTTATAGGTCATTCGACTGGATGTGCACTAAAATAACCACACTTTGAAACAGGATAGAGCGCCATCCAAGTGGTCTTTACAGGCATGAGCAATTCTGATCAGTCCAGTCAGCAACCAGTGCTGTCTATTATTGTCCCGGCTTACAACGAAGAAAAGCGGCTTCCCAGCACGATTGAAAGGCTGAGCCGGTTTATTATCGAATGCGGCATCCCAACCGAAATTATTGTCGTCGATGACGGCAGCAAGGACAACACGCGCGACATCACGCGCGCAGCGATGAAACGCCATAGCAACCTGCGCCTGGTTGAGAACCCGCACAGCGGTAAAGCCTACACCGTGCGCACCGGCCTGATACAGGCGCGCGGCGAGTACGCGCTTCACGCCGATGCGGATCTGTCGACGCCGCCCGAAGAGTTTCTAAAACTCATCAACGCGCTCAAGGCTGGCAACGATGTGGCGATTGGCTCGCGCGCTGGCCGGCCCGGCGCCCCATGGTATCGCCTGCTTATGAGCGCCGCCTGGCGAATACTGGTCAGCCTGGTGGTGGTCAGAGGCTTTCGCGATACGCAATGCGGCTTCAAGGCCTACCGCGCGCCTGTAGCGCGCCACGTGCTACAACACACCTTGCTGTACAACACCCCGGCGCAATCGCTGACGACCGCAAGTGTGGCCGCCGCTTCCGACGTCGAGATGCTCTACATCGCGCTCAAGCTCGGTTACAAGATCGCCGAGGTGCCGCTGCAATGGCTGCACCACGACGAATCGAAGATCAGGCCAATGCAGGACAGCATGAACGCGTTCGGCGAATTGCTGCGCATCCGCTGGTTTGCGCTTACGGGCGCATACAAGTGGAAACCACCCTCTGCTTAAGCCGTGGGTCGTCTCCTACTTTTGCGCCCAGGGATAACTCCAGCCGTGCGCAAAGGCGTGGCCTCGCAATGCGTCCTGGTCGGCCGCTGATAACAGCTTCCCATCTGAGACGGCAATGTTAGCCTCGACATTCGACACCTTGCGCATGCCGGGGATAACGGTAGAGACCGCCGGATGGCTGAGGCAGAACTTCAACGCGAGCGCTGCCAGCGTCGGCCTGTCGGGCGCAAGGAACGGCTTGAGCGCATCAACGCGGCGCACGCCCTCCTCCAACCGCTCCGGCGTCAGCCAGTCGGCGCGCCAGTCGCCTTCGTCGAACTTATAACCGCGATCGATCGCCCCGGTCAGCAGTCCCTCTTCGAACGGCACGCGCACGATGATGCCCACATTGCGCGCAATTGCGGCCGGCAGGAGTTCCTCCGCCGGGCGTTGCTCAAAGATGTTGTAGATCACCTGAATCGTATCGGCCATCCCGGACTTGACCAGCCCGGTCGTGCCGTACGGATCCCAGTCGTTGGCCGAGACGCCGAACGCGCGCACTTTGCCCTGTTTCTTAAGCAGCTCCAGCGCCTCAAACCAGTCAGTTTGTTCGGTATATGCCGGCGTCCACGAATGCAACTGCTGCACGTCGACATAGTCAGTGCCCAGTTTGCGCAAGCTGGTTTCCGTGCATTCAATCACCCACTCCTTCGGAAAGGTGTTCTTGATCGGCTCATGCGGCAGCACCGGCCAGCGGAACGTCTTTGGCGGAACCTTCGTCGCGATGACGACTTTGTCGCGCCGGCCTTTCACGACTTGACCGATCAACTCCTCGCTGTGCCCGTCGCCATAGGCATACGCCGTATCGATGAAATTCACGCCAAGGTCAATCGCCCGATTCAGCGATCGAATGGCTTCCACGTCGTCGCGCTTGCCCCAGCCGCCGATGCCCCAGGATCCAAAGCCTATTTCGCTGATGCTGATTCCAGTTCTGCCTAATTTTCGATATTGCATGTGATGAACTCCTGCCTTACAGTTTGCGCCCCAGCGCCTCTTCATACACTGCGAGAACGTTTTCTATCGGGGTGTCCGGCTGGATACAGTGCGCCGGCGAGAAGAAGTAACCGCCGCCGCGCGCGATCACATCCAGCCGATGGCGCGCCTCTGCGCGGCACTGCTCGACCGTGCCATGCGGCAGCGTGTCCTGCGTGCTGATCAACCCGCAATAGGCCAGCTTGCCGCGCGTCATATTGCGCAGCCGTTCGATGTCGCGCATGCCGGGCGGCTCCGGCTGCATCGCGTCAAGGATATCCAGCCCCATCTCAATGAAGGTTGGCTGCAGGTCGCTCGTATCGCCGCACGAGTGCATCATCGCCTTCGCCCCATACTCATGCGCGAGATCGTAAAATCGCTTCAGCCGAGGGCGAAACACGTGGTCAAAGGTCGCTGGCGACACCATGCGCCCCTTCTGCGTGCCACAATCTTCGCCCAGGCATACGATGTCGATCTTGCCATCCGCTGCCTGCAATGCGCGCTTGACATACTCAGCATAGAAATCCACGCGCCTGTCGATAATAGCCATCCCGACTTCGTCGTCGGTGGCAATATCGATCAACACCTGCTCCATCCCGCGCCCGCGTGACACACCGTTGACGATATCAGGCGTGCCGGCATCGCCAATGCAGATCGCGTAGTCCTTGTAGCGCTCACATTGCTCCGGGATCGTCGAGAAGTCAAAGTCGTTTATATCGGGCCACGCATACGCCTCGAACTCATCCATCGTCGTGACGCGTGAAAGCGCAAGATCAGCCGCCTCCGGATATGTGCCAAACTCATAGACCGCATTGCGATATCCAATGCCCCAGACATCATAAAACAGCCCATCATGATCGGGCTTGAGCTTACCCTTCCAGACGGCGCCTATATTGCGCAGGTCGACGCCGAAAACATCGAGCAGATCGGGGTTTCCAAAATACTGCTGCAACCGCGCTTCAATCTCGGGGGTTAGATAAATCTGGATCGGGACGCGATCCGGTTCCTGCCAGTTAAGCGATGTCATTACGCGTTCTTTCGATGTGAGCTTCATATTAACTCCTGCTATTCCCTGTACTCAATGACCTCGCGCAATGGCCTGCGCCAGCGCGGGTTCGGATTTTCATTTGGGTATCCCAGCGGCGCCACTGCAATCGGGCGATATTGCGCGTCAATCTTCAGCAGATTCATCACAACGGCCTCATCAAAATCACCCACCCAGCATGTGCCCAGGTCGTAAGCATGCGCAGCCAGCATAAGATTTTCAATTGCAGCTGCGGTGTCCTGCAGGCAATACAACTCGCGCGCGCGCTCACCGTAAGTGTGCTCGGCGCGGCCTGGTTCGGCGCAAATCACCAGCACCACCGGCGCCTCGGCGATGAACTCCTGATCCGATGCGGCCTTGGCCAGTTCCTGGCGCAACGCCTCATTGAGAACGATGTAGAACCGCCATGATTGCCAGTTGCCTGCGCTTGGCGCAAGGATGGCTGCATCGAGCACTTTCTCGATGGTCTCCTTCGAGACTGGTCTTGGCAGAAAGGTACGGATACTGCGCCGCTGTTTGATGCACTCTATTACGTCAAGCATTTGTATCCTCCGGTGGTCGCGCGTGCTAGCCTCATACGATCGATAGAATTACTTGTCTTTACACTGATAGTCACTGTTATACCGCCAATCGCCCAAATGCGCGACTCGACGCGCTCGTGTATAATGAAATGGTGTAACCAGATAATCACTGGTTATCCGTACTATTTTATTAATCGAACAAGTTGTGGTTTCCCATGAATTTCGCGGGGAGCGATGGCAGTGTGGCGGCTTTAGATGTTATATGCATCGTCGTCCTTTGTCACCCATGGCTGGTTCGATATTTGATCACGCAAACGTGGTAAAAACCGAACGACATGCCTAGGAAGACAACAAAGGTACCCCCTGACGCGACTGCGGTCGCGCCAGAAAAAGACTCCGCAAAATCCGCAAAGAAAACAACGACCGCCCGTAAAACAGCCCAGACCCAGACCCCCGCGCGGGTCGTTAAGCCGCCGCTCCGCCCGAGAAAGACAGCAGCGCGCACTGTGAAGGCGGCGCCCGTTGAGACGCCCCCTGCCCCCGAAGTCGTTAATGCGCCCGCTGCCAAACCGGCGGCCAACTACTGGCGACGCATGGACTTGCACACGCACACGCCCGCATCGCGCGACTACGAACAACCGGAGACGATGTATATCGACATCCTCCGACAGGCCGAGCGACGCGGCCTCGAAATCATCGCATTCACCGACCACAACACGGCCAACGGCTATCGCAATTTGCAACGCGAGATCGCCGATCTGGAGTTGCTCGAACGACTGGGACGCATTCAAGCCGCCGAACTGGGCCGCCTGAACGAGTACAGGCGTTTGATGAAAAAGATTCTCGTCCTGCCCGGTTTCGAGTTCACGGCAACATTCGGGTTCCATATCCTTGGGATATTCCCGCCGGAGATGCCGCTGCGCGATCTCGACTTCATCCTGATGCAGTTGCGCGTGCCCTCGAAAGTGGTGGAACAGGGTCTGACCGAAGCCGGCGCGACGAGCGACGTATTGACCGCTTATCGCACGATCTCGGAAGGCGGCGGGATTGCAATTGCCCCGCATGCCAACTCATCCAACGGCGTCTTCATGCGCGGCATGAACATCGGTGGACAAACGCGCATTGCCTACACGCAGGATGCGCATCTGTCGGCGATTGAACTGACTGACCTCGTCAAAGGTCGGCGTTCGATGGCCTCGTGGTTTAATGGCTATAAGCCCGAATATTCACGCCGGATGCACATCATCCAGAGCAGCGATGCCCATCGCTTGACCGCCTCCCTCACCGATCCAAAGCGGCTTGGTCTGGGTGAACGCGCCAGCGAAGTCTATCTGCCCGAACTCAGCTTCAACGCCCTCAAAGAGCTGTTCCAGAGCCAGGAATTTGACCGCATCCGGCATCCCGACACTGCGGTCGAGATTCCAAATGACCAATTGCGCGAAGCGCGCGAAAAGGGCAACAACGCAACGCAAAGCTTCCACCCATCTCTGCTGAAGCGCGGTGACAAATACACGCCGATTGTCACTGACGTTGCCGGGCTCGCCAACGCAAACGGCGGCACGATCTACATTGGTTGCGAAGGCAACATTGACAAGCAGGCCGCCGGCGTAACCAACACGGATGAACTGTCGGCCGGGTTGGCAGACGCCATCAAGCAGCGCATCACACCGCCGTTGCCAATCACCATCGACCTGCAACGCACCGATGATGTTGACATTTTGCGCGCTACCGTGCCAAGCGGTGAAAAGGCCCCATACGCCATTGACGGAGCTTCGATCTTCGTTCGCGGCGAGACAGACACCCACACGGCGACGCGCGACGAATTGTTCGCATTGGTGAAGCGAACCATTGATCTGGAGTCCGAGACGGCGCAAGCGAATACCAGAGCTACACAGGACTCAAAACCAGCGCAGCATGGGCAACGCCATCAACAGCCGTCGCAGCAGCACAACCGGCAGCCACAATCTGCCCCCGCCAGCCAGGGACAGAATCAACGACCTGCGCAGCAGGGACAGCCGCAGCCTGCCGGACAACGCGGGCCGTCCCATCGTGATCAACGCCCGCGCCAGCAGGGGCAGGGCAAACCACCGGTGAATGGGAACCGGACGGCGCCTGTGTCACAAACCGAAGAGCCTGTGACTCAGATTGAGATCACGCCAGTCGAGATCATGCAGGTCGAAAGCACACCCCGCGCGCCGCAGCCGCCGATCGAGCCGCAGGCCGAAGGGTCGCCCCGTTCCGGCGTCGAGATACTCTCGTTCGAGGAACGCGATGGCGCGCGTTACTATACCGTGCGTGACCTGCGCAACAAGAGCATCGTGCGCAATGTGACAAGAAAGAGCGCGCGCGATTTGTGGCTTTACGCCCTCCAGCAGCACGCGGGCGAGGTATACGACATCTCAACGTTCAACTGGGACAACGAGCGGACGATTCTCAGCCGCTCGCAACGCGCTGGCAAGGTGCGCTACGACATCGCCCTGCGCGACCCCAATAGCAAGGTGCATATCTTCTATGGCGTGTCTGACGATGGCATGGATAACCGCTGGCGGGACCTGATCCAGGCAACTATGCCATCGGTGGCTGAGGAAATGCCCGCGACGCAGGATGAAGCTGCCGCAGACGCTCAATCCGCCAGCGCCCCTCAACCCGATGTGGAGACAAGCGCCGCAAGCCAGCCTGTTGCCGAAAGCGACAACCTGCCTGACAATACACCCTTACCAGATACGCAATCCTGATCGCACAGGTAAAAATAATGGAGCTCACAAACAAAACCATTCTCGTAGTTGGCGGCGCAATGGGCATCGGCAAAGCGACCGCCATAGAGTGCGCGGCGCGCGGCGCGTCAGTGATCGTCGCTGACTACAATGCGACCGAAGGGGCGGCGACTACCGCCGCATGTGGCGGCGTCTTTGTCCAGGTCAATGTAGCCGACGAGTCGTCTGTGAAGGCGATGTGCGCCACAATTGCCGAACATCACGACCATATCAATGTCCTGATCCAGACGGCCGGCGTGCTTAAAGGGGCTTACGTCCCGGTAGTCGAATTCCCGCTGCAGACGTTTGAGAACGTTCTCGACATCAACGCCACAGGCAGCTTTTTGTGCGCTAAGTATGGCGTGCCGCTCATCAAACAGGCCGGCGGCGGTGTGATCGTCCTGATCTCCTCTGTCGCAGCCATCGGCGTCAGTTCATCTGTGGCCTACGGCACAAGCAAAGGGGCCGTCAGCAGCCTGGGTGTGACGCTAGCCAACAAACTGGCTGCCGACAACATCCGTGTCAACGTCGTGCATCCTGGCGGAATCAAGACCTACATGAAGCTTTCTGTGATCGGCGCAGAAGCAGAGATGCGCGGCGGTTCCTCAGAACAGGCGATCGCACAGGCCGCTGCCAGCGCAGAACTGGGCGAGCCGGAAGGCGTCGCTAAGATTCTGGCGTTTCTGGCAAGCGACGAAGCAGATTACGTCCGGGGTTTCCTCTTTACCCGATAAGGTAGAATACACATGCAACTCCAAGACAAGATCATCCTCGTCGTTGGCGGCGCCACTGGCATCGGCAAAGCAACGGCAGCGCTATGTGCGGCGCGCGGCGCGCGCGTCATCATCGCTGATATCAACGAGACCGCCGGCGCGGAAACCGCTGCCGCAATCACCGCTCCGTTTATCAAAGTGGACGTCACCAGTGAAGCCAACGTCCAGGCATTGTACAGCCAGGTAAATGAGCAGTATGGCCGGCTTGATGTGCTGATTCATGCCGCAGGATTGCTAAAAGGCGCGTTTACCTCCATCGAGGAACTGACCCTTGACACATGGAAGCTGGTCATGGACATCAACGTAAAAGGCAGCTTCCTGTCCGTCAAACACGCCACGCCGCTCCTGAAGAAATCAAAGCGCGGCGTAGTCATCCTGCTCTCTTCCGGCGCGGCCCAGAGCGGTAGTTCGTCCTATGCGTATGGGGCCAGCAAAGGGGGAGTCACCAGCCTCGGCATTACACTGGCCGGGAAACTCGCCCCCGATAACATCCGCTTGAATGTGCTGCACCCCGGCAATATTCGAACGCCGATGAAACTGTCTGTGATCGAGGCCGATGCGCAAAAGCGCGGCGAGTCGATGGACAAACTGGTCGCAGACTCGCACCTCGGCGAGCCCGAAGGTGTGGCTAAAGTGCTGGCGTGGCTTGCCAGCGACGATGCCGACTATCTGCGCGGCAACGTCTTTACACGCTAGGAAATTGAGTGAGATATGACGCCAAATAAGGAACTGCTTGAGCGGATGTATGAGCGCATGTGCCTCATCCGCGCTTTTGAAGAACGTTTGATGGAGTTGTACAAGGGCGGCGAGATTCGCGGCTCACTCCATCCGTGCATCGGCCAGGAGGCAACCGCTGTCGGCTCGACCTTTGCGCTGAACCAGGACGACTACCTGACCTGCACATACCGTGGGCATGGCGCAGCCATCGCCAAGGGCATCGACGTCAATGCCGCGATGGCCGAGATGCTCGGACGCAGAACGGGCATAAGCAAAGGCAAGGGCGGCAGCATGCACTGGACCGATCCAACCATCGGCCTGATCGGTGAAAACGCCATCGTCGGCGCCGGCGTGCCAATCGCCGCTGGCGCGGCCTTGAGCGCCCAACTGGACGGCCAGGGGCGCGTGGCGCTCACGATCTTCGGGGATGGCGCCATACACCAGGGCGTGGTAGGCGAAACGCTCAATCTGGCGCAACTGTGGAAACTGCCCTTGATTCTGCTGTGTGAGAACAACCTGTATGCAGAGATGACCTCCCTGGCCGAATCAACCCCGTTGAAGAAGCTATCCGATCGGGCTAAGGGGTACGGAATCAAGGCCATCACCATTGACGGCAACGACGTGTGCGAGGTATTCGACACCATCGCAAAAGCCGCCGCGCGCGCGCGGGCTGGCGACGGCCCCACCTTCATCGAGGCCATGACCTACCGTTTCGCCGGCCATATGATTGGCGACCCTGAGACCTATCGCACCAGGGAAGAAGTAGCTGAGGCGCGCAAGCGCGACCCGATCCTGCTCCTGCGCAATCACCTCGCCGAAAAATACGCGGTCAGCGAAACAGCGTTGAATGATGTTGTCGTGAACACTAACCGCCGCGTGGACGAAGCCGTGGCATTCGCGAAAAACTCCCCGCTGCCAGACCCATCCGAAGTCCTCACCGACATCTGGGCGTAACCTGTAGGGGTCGGGCTTGCCCCGACCCATCTTTCCTCTCCCCCTCTCTCCCCAACCCCTGTTACGCCGTTCCCTTTACGTCCTATTTAAACTGGCTGCGGCGCACGGCCTCATCCGGCCGGTTGTGGATGCGCGCGTTGTCACTCTCACTCAGGAAATTCGGCCCGCCAACCGCATACGTGCTTGCCAGAACACGAGCGTGCTTCACGGCCATCGCCGAGATGTTCTGCACTTCGCGCGCGGAACGACCGATCGCGAACAAACCATGATTCTGCAAGTACATCGTGCGTGGTTGCTCGCCCCACTTCGACTGGAACTCCTTGACACGCTTCACCACTTCGCGCGCCAGCGGCAGGCCTGGGTCGGTGTACGGGATGTAGACTGAGGCGACGCCGCAGACCACGATCTCGTCAGGCATCAGGTGGCCGAGGATATCCTCCGAGCGCTTTGAGCACATGATCGCGTTCACCGCAATCGGATGCGAGTGACCGATGAATTTCGCGTCGGTAAACTCATACAATGCGCCGTGCAGCACGGTTTCAACGCTCGGTTGCGCCGTCACCGCCGGGTCCACGCGCGACTCCGCGAGGACGCGCTTGACGTCAGCATCCGTGGCGTCAGCTTCGAGCAGCTTCAACACACGGCTCCGGCTGATCAGCACAAACCCCTCAGTCGCAATCGTTCGCAGGTTATTTCCGCTTGCTTTGACGAAGAAAGTATCGTCGTCAATGCGCGCGCTAGTGTTGCCTTCACCGATGATAAGCAATTCGCGCTGTTCCTCACCCATATGGTGCGACATCGCGATGAGTTCATTGAGAATGGATTCTTTTGTTCCTTCAGGCATGACCGTTTACTCCAAACTAAGTTGATTCGATTGTATCTTTTATCAATTTACGCGCACAACAGAGCTACTTTGTCGAAGGTGTAGCGCTTTCTGATGGCGCAATAACGGACTCTCGTAGTGGCGCGTCCGGATTGACGGGTGCGCGTAGCGCCGCAGCCATCCGTTGTTCACGATACAGGTCGATGAGCTTCATGAACTCACTCGCTGCTGGCGGCATGCCATCTTCTTTCGGCAATAACCGGTAAATAGCGCTGAATGCGATTCCAACGCCGATGGAGTATGTCACCAGGCTGGCAATTGGAAACACGATGCGCGTAAAACCGTTCACCTGGGCTACCTGTTCATTAAACAGATCAGTGCCAAACGTCGCAGTAACGTGATTCAGGTTGATCACAAAGTTCACAGCGCTGATGGCGATGCTGTCGATCGTGATGATAATCGTGCCGATGATGAGGCTGCGCAGGATCGATTTCTCGCCCATCAGTTGACCCACAGCTTCGCGTCGTTCCTTGGTGTCGGGGCCTAACGCCTGGGCGAGAAAATAGCGCAGGATCGGCCTGCCAATAAGGATCGATCCTCCAAACAACACCACGTTGAAGAGCGGCGCAATGGTGTCCTTGAGCGCAAAACGCGCGCCATCGACGAACCAGAATGCCAGTGCGCCATTCAGAATTGCTGTGGCAGCGGTATAACTGGTGATGAAGTTAAAACGGCGGGTAATAAAGAACGTGTCGACCAACACATAGGTGACCGGGATCAGCGCCGCAATCACATAGGCAGTTGGCGCGCCGAGCGGGCGCGACAAGTTATTCAGGATCAGGATCGGGATAACGGCTCCCATCACAATGTCGAGTGCGAATTTAAGAAATCCCTTCATGACAAGAGCCAGATTAACGCGGCCTTAGTGTGGGCGTTGTGCGTTCAAAACCGCTGCCAGGTCGGCCACCTGAGTTGCATGAACGATCGCGAGCACTTCGTCTGCCTGTTGCAGAACCAATTCGCCGCGCGGGATGATCAGGTCGCCCTTTCGCAAGACGGCCACGATGACGCATTGATCGGGCAGTTTTAACTCGCCCAGTGTCTTGCCAACCGCCGTTGCCGTGGGATGCACTTTTTCCTCAACAACCGAAAACTGGCCCTTGCGCAGCTTGAGCAGTGTCATCATGTCACCGAGCGACATTTCCTCCGCTACGAGCCTCGCCAGAATATCGGCCTGGTTCAACGCCACATCGACGCCCATCTCAGGGGTGAACATCCAGGCGTTGTCGGGGTTATTCACGCGCGCAATCGTGCGCGGCACATTAAACTCAAAGCGCGCCAGCGTCGTCGCAACCAGGTTAGCCTCATCCTCGGCGGTGACAGCCGCGAGAACATTGGCTTTGGCGATTCCCGCCGCTTCAAGCGTGCTTGGAGAACTCACGTCGCCCAGGACAACCTGGTCCTCGCCCAGTTCCTTCTTGAGGCGCTCAACCATAATCGGACGATCGTCGATGACCTTCACCTGATGTCCCTGTCCGATCAGCATGCTCGCCAGTTCCGAACCAGTTCTGCCTCCGCCTACGATAATTACCAGCATAATGACTCCATCGCAAATACAAACCGGATCAACTCCGGTCTACGCTATTCCAAATGCCTCGAGGCGATCCATCGCCGATACGAGCACCGATAAATAGACGATATCGCCTTTACGGAACTGGGTGCCCAGCGTGGGCAGGATAGCGCGCCCGTCGCGCGTGATCGCAACCACCACAATCTCACCGGGCGCGGTGATATGGTTCACGATGCGTCCTTCCAGTTGCGGGGGCAAATCGATGTGGATGATTTTGACCTCGCCGCTGCCGAAGCTCATCACCGGGTCAAGGTTGTCGTGCGTCAGCAACTCATAGATGCGCTGGGCGCCCCATGTCGTAGACGAGATGGTCAACAGTCCCAACCGCTGGTAAATCTCCGCTCGGCGCGGGTCATACAGGCGCGCGATCACGCGCGGGACATGGAACAAGTTGCGCGCCACCCGCGCAGCGACGACGTTGGCGTTATCGGATGAACTGGTCGCTGCAAACGAATCGGCGCTTTCGATCCCGGCCTCGATCAACACATCGCGATCAAAACCCACGCCCTTGATCGTGCGCCCGCGAAAGTTTGTGCCAAGCCGCGCAAGCGCCACAGCGTCAAAGTCAATGATGGTCACCTCGTGACCCTCTCTATCCAATATCCTGGCGACTTGTTCTCCAACTCGCCCACAACCCATGATGATGGCTCTCATATCGATTCACCTCTGAGGCGCTTTGAATCCTGTATATCCACGTTACGACACATTGGCAACCGCTCCGGCGTGATCAAGCCCGGCCGCCTGTTTCTGGCGCAAACGACGAATGCGGCGCGTAATCGCCTTGCGTATCCATTCCAACCCGAAAACCACCGGCGCAAACATCGCCAACCCGAGCAGATAAATCGGCGGGAGCGGCAAATGCTCGAACAGCGCGCTGGCTGGTGGAAAATAGATCAATCCCAGTATGATAATCACTTCATACAATATCGCCAATAGCAAACCCGGGTTGCTGAACACTCCGATGTCGCGCGTGCGTGAGAAAAACGCGCGCGAGGCGAATGCATTGCCGATCTGGGCCATCACCACGCCGGCGTGGAAAGCAGTTGTGGCAAGAATGTACAGCCTGCCTTCTGGCGACAACAGCCGCTCTAAGTAAGGCAGGTGATCCACCTGGATGCCCGCAAGATTGGTCACACCCGCTTGTGCATAGACAAAGAAAAACGCCCCGTAGCACAAGATCGTCTGAATCGCCCCAAGGAAGAAGATCGCCCGGAACAACAGGGGACGATCAAGCAACGGCTGCGCGCGCTTGCGCGGGGGGCGTTTCATCACACCCGGTTCCGGCTTTTCCGCGCCGAGCGCCATGGCTGGAAGCAGGTCGGTGCCAAGGTCAATCGCCAGCACCTGTATGATCGTCAGCGCCAGGGGTATCTTGAACAGGCTGGAGATGAGAAAGGGCATCAACTCCGGCACATTGCTGGCAAAGATATACGACACGAACTTGCGCAGGTTGTCGTACACGCCGCGACCCTCTTCAATGGCGGCGACGATACCGCCGAAGTTGTCCGTCGTCAGCACCACGTCGGCCGCCTCCTTTGCCACATCGGTGCCGGTCATGCCCATCGCAATGCCAATGTCCGCCTTGCGCAGCGCTGGCGCGTCGTTGACGCCATCGCCGATCACCGCGACAACATCGCCGCGCGCCTGGAATGCCGACACCAGCCGGAGCTTGTGTTCCGGCGCCATTCGCGCGCACACCACGTCTTCAGCCAGGACAGCCTGCAAGTCGCCATCGCTGAGCGCATCGACGTCCGAGCCCGTCAGGATATGCGGCACCGACGAGGCATCCAGCATCCCGATACGACGCGCCACCGATTCAGCCGTCAGGCCATAATCGCCAGTGATCATCACCAGGCGGATGCCGGCGCCCCTGAAGGTGTTGATCGCCTCGGCGACATCTGCGCGCGGAGGATCCATCATCCCAGCCAACCCAAGGAAGGTCAGCCCCTGCTCCACCCAGTCGGACGTATATCCGCCGGTGCGCTGTGGCAGCGCCCTGCGCGCCAGCGCCAGCACGCGCAACGCGCCTCGGGCGTAGTCGTCGTTTGCCGTCATCACTTCGGCGCGCTTGGCGTTGGTCAAGGGTTGCTCGACGCCGTCGATCTGGATTTTCGCGCATAACGCCAGCACTTCCTTTGGCGCGCCTTTGACAAACGCCACATCGCCCTCAGATGTGCGATGAATCGTGCTCATGCGTTTGCGCCGCGCGTCGAACGGGATTTCGTGGATGCGTGGATAGGCGCGCGCGACCTCGGCTTCATCAAGCCCACCCTTGCGCGCCATGACGCGCAGGGCAGCCTCCGTCTGGTCCCCCAGGCTGGTCCAGATCGGTCGATCTGTCGTTGGCTCATTCAAACGAGAATTGTTGCACAGCGATCCAGCCATCAGCATCGCCCTGAGGTCATCCGCGCAGGCTTCGTCCGGCGCGCAGAAGCCTGCCCGCGTCGGATCGTAGCCAATCCCGGATATCTGAATGCTTCGGCCTGCCACCCACACATCGCGCACGGTCATCTGGTTCTGCGTCAGCGTCCCGCTCTTGTCAGTGCAGATCACGGATGTCGTGCCGAGTGTTTCGACAATCGCCAGTTTCTTCACCAGCACCCCGCGCGCCGCCAGACGTTGCACAGCCATGGCCAGCGTCAGCGTCACCGTTGGAATGAGCCCTTCAGGCACCATTGCCACGATCACACCTGTGGCAAACAGCAGTGCGTCCACCATCTGCGTATGAGACTCAAAAAATTCCAGTGAAAACACAATGGCGCCTGCCGTAAATGCGATGATCGATAGAATCCGCGTCATGCGTTGCAGGCTCTGTTGCAACAGGCTGGGTTGGTCCTTGACGGCCTGTGTCAGGTTGGCGATGCGCCCGAACTGTGTCGTCATGCCGGTGGAAACCACAACGGCGCGCCCGGTTCCTGAGAAGATGGACGATCAGAGCGAGGATGGCCGCCTCTGGGATATCCTCCACATGTTCTCCCTTGAAGCCCGAGGATGTAAAGGTAATGAGCTGAAGTTCCAGTTCTGGAGCCTGCTCCCGGACAAAGGTGACTGGAACAGATACGAAAAAGTATGCGATGGAAACCGGCTGGTCAGGGAAGTCACCCTCAGAGCCGTAATTGGCC
>Ga0118677_10002976_pt1 | contig 33084 bp, 28 predicted proteins | sample AliMusrvi5mmetaG_FD_86154 | JGI IMG/M metagenome (GOLD analysis project Ga0118677, IMG submission 86154) | reverse complement strand
TGGTGGCGGTGGTGGTGGTGGATTTGCGTCGCCCGCTCAGGGCCATCTTGACCACGCACAACATCCCGCTCATGGAAATCAGAAAGAGGTAAAGGAGAAGCTTGAAAAATACGCGGCGGACCGCCTGGCTTATGATATGGCAAAGGCCACCCATGACCCTGATTTTTTCAAGGGGCAAAAAGACCTGGAAAAAGCAGGCGTTGATTTTGCCGGGCGCATGCGAGGCCTTGATGCCGCGACCGCCGCGCACATGAATGATGGAGGTTCTTCAGATGGCGCTCCCCATGGCCTTGATGCACACAAGAACACGGCAGTCTTCGATCCCGCTAAACACGCTGCTCACACCAACAGCGCCGTGACCGGCCACGGCCAATCGCCTCAGGAGGTGGGCCGCGCCATGGGTGAAGCAGCGGGAGAGATCGTTGCAACGAAGGTTCACGCGGCGATCACGGAAGGCGACAAGGCCAAGATGGCGAAGATCGCTCAGGAGGATCACGATGCGGCGGTGGCCGGGCATCCGCGTGTGGTCGGCATGCAATCCGATGACCCCAATGACAACACTGGCAAAGGCAAATTCGCGGCTGGTGGACGCGGCGGCGTGGGCGGCTACGGCATGGGCTCTCCGCATGGTGACAAGCCCGCGCCGGAGCCTGGTGACCCTGACCCTTTTGCCCACCAGCAGCAGGGGCATGGCCAGGTGCCTGCCGGGACGCAAGTGGTGGGCCTGCCTGACACCAGCCCTTTCGCTCAAATGGGCGCGATGATGGCCACGATGAATATGGCTGCGACGCACCTGCGCCGGATCGCAGATGGCCTGCCAACGCACGTCAAAGAGATGCGCGGCCGTACTGTCGATCCCTTCGCCCGCTGATCCGTTCTGGGCATCCCGCTCGGTTCACTTTTTACTCTTCACTATTCACTCTTTCCTGTGGCTCAACCCATCTACACCCTTTCGATCAATGACGGTCCGCCTTTGGATTCAGAAGCCGGGCGGATCAGTGTGATCGAGAAGGAGCAGGCAAACCAGGCGCTGGGGCATTTGACGTTGAAGATCTTCCGTTTCCCGGACCAGCCTTTTTTGTTTGAGCATGATCAGATCATCACGGTGTTTCAGGACGGGGTGCGGATCTTTCGCGGCATCAGCGATTCCCCTGTGGCCGTATTCAGCAGCACTGACATCGGCCATTTGCACACGATCCGGGACATGTGGCACGCCTGTGCCAGCCCGTTCCGCAAGATCTCGGCGCTGCCCACGCACGGGGCATTCACGAATTCGATGTGGCAGCTGCTGAGTGATTTCGTTGATGCCGTGTTGCCGCAGTATTTCAGCATGTGTCCGTGGCCGGAGAGTGTGACGGTGCGCGGTTACGGGGTGTGGCCGGGCATCAATGGCCCGCTCTACGAGACGATCCTCGTGCTGCTGCGCACGGAGATGTTTGCGGCCACGTCCTGGGATTACAGTGCGCAGATCCCTGTGTTGCGCCTGCTCAATCGCGGGGACGTGGTGCGGACGCTGGATCGTACCATTGATCATATTGAGGACATCGACCTCTCCTGCAAACTGGATGCGGTGCCGACCAGCATCGAGCTGGTGAGCAGTGAGGGTTCGGACTGGCTGGGGGAAATGAGCCAGGTGTACCCGATGGATCATTTCGACGGGCCGGACACTCTCTTTCCAGCCGGGTCGGTGCGCGGCCAGTATGGCAGCGTGATGCTGGTCGATCCGGGCGGCAACCTCACCACAGTGGCTAATCGCGCTGCCGAGGCGCTGATGGGCATGGTCTCAACGCCGGCATGGGTGGGTAGCGTGACGATCCAAGATCCAGACGGGGCCTGCAAAACGGGCATCTATCCGGGGATGACACTGAATTTCACCGGCAACCGCTACAAGGCTGAATGGGCCTCCTGCAATGCGGTGGTGATGTCCGTGAAGGAAGATTTCAAGCTGGGCAAGACAACCCTGACCCTTGGCCAGACGGGCAGATTGACACCGCAGACAGCCTGGGAGCGCTGCTGTGCATTGCTGGGTGGGCGCGCCTGGGTGACGACGACAACCTCGCGGCCCTTCCAGATTGGCTGGCTGCCGATCCTGGGCGCACCGCTGCCAGTGCCGATGCCTGGGGCCGGGACTAATGCCACGGCAGTGCTGCTCAACGTGGTGGACACCGGGCCGGGCGGGGCAGGGATCAGCGGCCAGATCGCCATGACGTCTGGCTTCGGCGGCTACTCCGGCAGCAATCTGGTGCAGTTGTTCTTCAATTTTGCCGCCACGGCGAGCGGCACCGCTCCCATCGTGACAGTGACCCCGGCAAACGCGGCAGCCATGGCGGCACTCGCCGGGCAATCCATCGCAGGTGGCCAAACTTCGCCGGGTGTGACGAGCGACAATTTCCAGCTCACGATTACCGGCACCGTGGCAGTCTCAGAGGTGCTATTGTTCAATTTCACCATCACGCCAACTCAGGTCGGATGATCCTGCAGGCCGCGTGCAGAGCTTGTGCAGATCAGCCGCGAAAAGGGCTAGATTTGCCCGAAGTGGGTTGAATCGCCTGTTTTTATGGGTTGAATCGCGCGGGAGGCTTCAATGACGGTGTCGCCACGTTACGGACAGCTTGAGCGCTCGGCGACTCTCGATATTGTCGCCAAAGGGAAATTGCGCAGCCAGTGGACACGGGCACCATCAGTGGTTAAGAGCGGATCAAAGGGCAGAGAGAACAACGCATGAACGTCAGCATTTTTGGACTTGGGTATGTCGGGGCAGTGACCGCGGGCTGTCTCACGGAGCGCGGGCATCGGGTGATCGGCGCGGATGTGCAGCAGGGGAAGGTGGACGCCTTCAACAGCGGCATCTCGCCCATTGTGGAGCCGCTGCTCAATGAGCTGCTCGCTGATGCCCGGACGAAGGGCTGGCTCAGCGCCACGACCGACTCCGCCGAAGCGGTGAGGCAAAGTGATGTGTCCATCGTCTGCGTTGGCACGCCCTCGCTGGAGTCCGGCCGGCTGAACCTTGATTACGTTCGCAAGGTTTCGGAGCAGATCAGCGCCGCCATTGCCGCCAAAGGTGCCCCGCATGTGGTGATTTTTCGCAGCACCATGCTGCCTGGCAGCGCCCGCATGCTGGTGCGCGATTTTTTTGCCGCCCAGATTCAGCAAGGGCGGGTGAAGGTGTACTACTGCCCGGAATTCCTGCGTGAAGGCACCGCAGTGAAGGACTTCCGCGAGCCCTCGCTGTGCGTTGTGGGCACCCACGACGGCCAGGCGCCGGAGAGTGATGAAGCGCTGGAGTTGCTGGGTGAGAAAGCGGAAATCCTGGCCTGGGAGGGCGCGGAACTCATCAAATACTCCTGCAATTACTTCCATGCGCTGAAGGTGGGCTTTGCCAACGAGATCGGGCGCATGGCGAAATTCCTCGAAGTGGACGGAGCCCGGGTCATGGACGTGGTGTGCCGCGACGAAAAGCTGAACATCAGCCGCTACTACATGAAGCCGGGGAATCCCTTCGGCGGTTCCTGCCTGCCGAAGGACGTCAGCGCGCTCAGCAGCCTGGCCCGGATTGAGGGCGTGAACCTGCCGCTGCTGGACAACGTGCTGGACACCAACAGCGCGCATCTCGATCTGCTCATCAAGCTCATCACCAGCAAAGACACCCGCAAAGTGGGCCTGCTGGGCCTTGCCTTCAAAGCCGACACCGATGATCTGCGTGGCAGCCCAATGGTGGCGGTGGCGGAAACCTTGCTTGGCCGCGGCTACCAGTTGGGCGTCTATGACCCCAGTTTGAACCTGTCCCGCCTGATTGGCGCCAATGAAGCCGAGATCCAGCGGCGCATGCCCCACCTTGCCTCCTTGCTGCACGACGACGCCGAATCGGTGGTGCGCGATTGCGATTTGATTGTAGTCTCGCAGAAGTGCGTGGACATCAATGCCCTGCGTGTCGTCGTGCGTGCGGACCAGAGCGTGATCGACGTCAATGGCTGGCGCGAGCTGGAAACCCTGCCCTGGAGCTACGAGGGGCTGTGCTGGTGATTTGACAGACCGGAAGCGGGGTGTTTCCAGTGCGTGGGCGGCCCGTGGCCGCCTTTGGCTTTTTCCCGAACTGCGTCCGGGGTCAAGGGCATGTCCAGGCGGGCTACAAAATTTCCGTGAAGTTCTCACGGCGTGGTGCGTCTATGGCGTGTAATCCATCTGTCTAGCTGAACGGATTGCCTGCCCGCTTAACCCTATCTCACCAGCCTCCTATGAAATCGCTCTTTGTCACCCTCGTCATCCTTGGTGCGATCTTCCTCGCGTATGATTACTATGGGGCGCCTCCCGGAGAGAAAATGGTCTTCAAGTCGCTCAATGTGGTGTCCCCTGCCCCGTCTTTGCAGGAAAGAGTTGTTCCCGCCAATCCGGAGCCCAAGCCTGCGGCAGCGCCAGTGAAACCCGCCGCTGCTGTGGCTGCGGTGTCCCCCGCCTCTGTTCCGGCAGTGACCCCTTCGGCACCGGTCAAGGCGGCTTCGGCCGATGCCACCGGCTTCGTGGCGCCCAAATTCGAGACACTGGATGTGTTGTCGAAGAACTGGACTTCTATTCCCAAGACCGCTTTTTCCCGGCAGGTCAAGCTGACCCGGAACACCCAGTTCAAGATGAGCGCGGGCGCTGCGACAATCAATGCGGGCACCGAGGTCACCGCGCTGGGCTTTGACAAAGGGCAGCTCATTCTGGCCCCCAACGAGGCTTCCGCCGCACGTGCCGCTGTGGCGATCGATGATACCGATTTGAAAGCAGTGCTCGCTGCCGGCTATGAACAATGGAAAGTGGCGCGCACCGCGGCTGCCAAGAGCACCTTCCTGGCCAAAGCGGCCCGTGGAGACGCCCCCGCTGTCACCGATCCCAATGCGGTGGATGCCGGTGGCAAACCCGTGCGTGGCTCGGATGGCTCCTTTCCGGTGCTGGTGAGCAGCCTCAAAAACGGAGACGTCACCGAGATCAAGCTCGCCAACATCCACCACTGGGACGATCCCCAGCCGACCCTGCTGGATGGCAAACCGGGGTGGAGCATCAAGGTTCAGGCTGATGTGGACACGGTTTTCGGTCTGCAACCCGCCGAGGCCCAGGCGCTCGTCCGCGATGGTCGCGTCAAGGGCTGGTTCTACACCGGTTCCGGCGAGCCAGTGCCATGACGAGCCTCCCTGCGGATCACAGGATTGCAGTGCGTGGTCCCTGGTATTCATGCTCGGTTGCCTGTTCCCTCCCAACAAGCACTGAGCACTGGGCACTCCTCCCCCTCAAGCACTCCCCGCCAGCCGCAAGCGGTACGCGAGTGTCACGCCCTTAAAACACCCCCGCTGTTCTCAGACTTGCGGGTTGTGGTTTTCCCGCTTGCGGCTGCGGACATCGCCACGAATAATCCCGGCCCCATTTCCAGCAGGGTGGGACATTTGTTTTCAATGACCGGCGCGACTAAAAAGCAGGACGAAGTGTCTTTCGAGGAAGCCATGGAACGACTCGAGGAAATCGTGTCGTCCATGGAGGGCGAGCGCCTGCCCCTCGAAGAGATGGTCCAGAGCTACGAGGAAGGCGCGAAGCTTCTGCGTGTCTGCCGCGAACGCATTGATGTAGCCCGCCAGCGGGTGGAACTTATCACCGCAAATCTGGATGGCAGCGGCAAGGCCGCGCTTACTCCGTTTGATCCCGCCTCTGCTCCCGAAGCCGACTCCTCACCGTCCACGACTGAACCCGCCCCCAAGCTGCGCACCGCCTCCCCGGCGACAGCGCGACGCAAGCCAACTACCGATGATGACGAAGACATCCGACTCTTCTAGCACAGACTCTTTGCCTGAGATCCACTCACCCGCCGATGTCAAAGGGCTGGCCGTGGATCAACTGCCCGCTCTGGCGGAGAAGATCCGGCATACCCTGATCGAAACCCTGAGTGAAACCGGCGGACACCTGGGGCCTAACCTCGGGGTCGTCGAGCTCACCATCGCCATGCATCGCGTGTTCGAAACACCGAAGGACAAGTTCGTGTGGGACGTGGCGCATCAGGCTTACGTGCACAAAATGCTGACCGGCCGCTGGGACCGCATTCACACCATCCGCCAGTACCAGGGGCTCAACGGTTTTGCGCTGCGCACCGAGAGCGAGCACGACTGCTATGGGGCCGGCCACGCCGGCACCGCACTGTCCGCGGCTCTGGGCATGGCGGCGGCCCGGGACTTGAAGGGCACCGATGAGCATGTGGTCTGCGTGGCCGGCGATGCCGCCTTCACCTGCGGCCCCACATTTGAGGCGCTGAACAACATTTCGAGCCATACCAAGCGCCTCATCGTGGTGCTCAACGACAACGAATGGTCCATCGACCGCAACGTCGGGGCTATCGCCACCTACTTCAACCATGTGGCCACGCATCCCGCGTATGCTTCGCTGCACTTGAAGGCCGCAGAGTTTGTGGAAAAGCTGGGCGGCAAGGCCGTGCGCCGCTTCGCCGGTAAGGTGGAAGAGAGCGCCAAGGGTCTGGTGCTGGCCGCCGCGAAGCAGCCTGCGCCCACCTCTTCGATGATCTTCGAGGAATTCGGCCTGCGTTACTATGGCCCGATTGACGGCCATGACCTGCCCCTGCTGGTCAAGACTTTCGAGTTTCTCAAGACCTGCAATGAGCCCGTGCTGCTGCACATCATCACCGAGAAGGGCCGCGGCTACAAACCGGCGCTGGAAGATCCCGGCAAGTTCCATGGCCTGGGCAAGTACAACATTGAGACTGGCGAAACCGCCGGCACTTCCACGCCCACCTACTCGCAGATCTATGCCCGCAGCGTGGTTGATTTCGCCAAGGCGGACCCGAAGATCCTTGCCATCACCGCCGCCATGCCTGGCGGCACCGGCCTGAGCGTGTTCAAAAAGGAACTGCCGGAGCGCTACTTCGATGTCGGCATCGCCGAAGAGCACGCCGCGTTGTTCGCCTGCGGCATGGCCACTCAGGGCCTGCGCCCCTTCCTCACGATTTACTCGACCTTCATGCAGCGGGCGCTCGACATGATCGTTCACGACATGGCGATCCAAAACCTGCCTGTGCGCCTGTGCATGGACCGTGGCGGCCTCAGCGGGGACGACGGCCCCACCCACCACGGATTGTTCGATATCGCCTACCTGCGCGGCATCCCGAACCTCGTCCACATGCAGCCAAAGGATGAGGACGAGTTCGTCGACATGCTCTGGACAATGGCCAATCACGACTCCGGCCCCATCGCCATCCGCTATCCGCGCGGCAGCGGCCCCGGAGTGAAGCCCAAGGAAACTCCGGTTCTCCTCGAGATCGGCAAAGCCGAAGTCGTCGCCGACGGCACCGACGTGGCGCTGTTCGGATTGGGCGCGATGTTCGAAGTGGCCGAGCAGGCAAAGAAGCTGCTCGAAGCCCAGGGCCTGAGCGTGGCGCTGATCAACCCGCGATGGATCAAGCCGCTCGACACTGCCTGCATCGAAACCTATGCCCGCAAGGTCAAGGTCGTCTGCACCCTCGAAGACCACGTCCTCATGAATGGCTTCGGTTGCGCCGTGATGGAACAGCTCGCCATCGCCGGCATCACCACCCCCATCGCCCGCATTGGCTGGCCAGATGAATTCGTCGAGCACGGCACCCCCGCCATCCTGCGCGAGAAGCATGGCCTCACGGTGGAGAACACCGTCGCGCAGGTGCTGAAGAAGCTCGGAAGGTAGAGACTCGTTTTCCCCGGCGCGTAAGCGCCCGTTGTCGTTGTAGCTGGGGTCTTCGACCCCGGAGGCGCACAACTTGTGCCTTGTTGCAGGCAATTTCCAAAGGACGCGATCCTCAAACGGTATGCCCAAAGATTCAGAAAACCCACGAATTGGTGGTTCTGAATCTGCGGCTTCCCTGAATCTGTGGGAATAGGGAACAGTCCCCTCTCTGCCAGCCAAGAACGGCCCTCTGCGGGGCCTGGATGTCTGGAGGCTACCCTTGCCCTGCCGCAAGCCTCCCCGCCGCCTGCCCGGTGGCCAGGCAGGTGCCCATCACCCGCACCGAAGCAAGCGCTTCGTGATCGCAGGAGATGCAGCGGCCTGCGAAGAACACCCCCGGCAAGGCCGAGTTTCGCAGGCAATCCGCTGGAATGCCTGCGGGCTCGGGCTTGTCAAAGTAGCGAAACTTAGGCCCCCGGGCTGACTCGCGAATCTCGAGAGGCCAGCCTGCGAGGGCTGCCTCAGCCTCGAAGCGCCGGCTGGTGATCAGGTCCGCCGCTGTAAGCACGTAGTCGCCCTGCCAGCGGGCGGACTCGCGAATGCCCGCCTGCACGGGCAGGATTGGAGCTTCGCAGCCGGCAAAAACGGCATGATGGCTGCGCAGGAAACGCCAGAGAGCCTGCGCCATCTCGCGACCTTCCGTCTCCAGCGCCTCTGTTTTAGCGGGATCCAGCGGGTCCCAGTCCGCCCCGCCCGCTTCCAGATCCAGGGTGATGAACACTTCGCCGGCGACGGGCGAGTTGCGCAGCGCAGCTCCAAGAGCGGCCCTGGGCAGCAAGCCTTCCCTGACGGCCTGCACCAGCATGGCGACAACCTGCAGCCGGGTCGAATCATCGAGCATGGCGCTGAGACCTCGCAGCGAGAACACATAGGCGGGCCGGTAAAGCCGGTGCCCCGGTGCCATCCGCCAATACTCGCTGCCCAGACAGCGGGCGACGGCGGCATCGCCAGTGGTGTCCACCACCGCCTTTGTCGTCACCTCCTGTCCGTTGATGACAAGTCTCCAGCCCTCCTGATGCGGTGCCACGGCGGTGAGGTGAGCATCGGTCTGCACGGTAAGCGCGGATTCCCTCGCACACAGATCTTTGGCCAGCTGCGCCAGCACCGTGGGCTGGTGGCGCAGCACGTACACACGGCCCATCAGGTCAGGTGAGGTCTGGCCGGTGAGCTCCAGCAGGCGCTGACCCATTTCGGTGGGAATGCCAGGATTCAGCCATTGAGGGCCGCGTGAGACATCCGGGTGAAACAGGCCGCAGAAGGTGTGCACCAGTGCATTCGTGCCCATGCCGCCGAGTGCTGCCTGGCGTTCAATGAGCAGGGTGCGCGCGCCCTCACGGGCCGCGCTCAAGGCAGCCGCAAGCCCGGCGCTGCCACCACCGGCGACGATGACGTCATAGCGGCTCATTGGGTGAGATCCTCGATGATCTGTGCCGACGAAGAAATCCCCCGAAGTGGCTGGATAAAACACGGCGGCCATGGTGGTGGGTGAAAGCAGATCCTGCGCGCGCCTGCCGCCGGAGGGAGGTCATTGGCGCGGCTTCCGTTTGCGGCGTCTGATCCGCTCCGGAGGTGGCGAGGCTGAACCAAAGCCCAGGGCAAGCCAGCCGCCAAGCGCGCCCACCAGGAGTGCCACCAGGCTCAGCGCGACTACCACTTTGTGGAGCCGGCTGGTGGAGGAAAGCATCAGAATCGGCAGCCCGGAGGCAGCGCTCAAAAGAAAGGCCAGGAGGCTTGCCCAGCGCAGGCGGAACTTTGCGCCCGCGATCAGCGCGAGCGTGGCCGTGCCCACGAGACCGGCCGCGAGCAGCAGTTCCAACACCGCAAGGTAGTTGGACTTCAAGAATGCTGGCACGAGCAGGAGCACGCTTATGGAGCGGATGGGGTCAGTAGCTGCGGGCGAACACCACCCGGCGCGAGCTGGGCTTGCCGGTGAAGAAGCAGGTGCCCTCCTCGGCATATTCCTCGCCCATCGGAATGCAGCGGATGGTGGTCTTGAACTCCTTGCTCAGGTGGTCTTCGTCATCGGCGCTTCCGGCCCAGTGCATGAGGGCGAAACCTCCGCTGATGCCCGTATCCTCTTCCTTGGCGCTAAAGAAGGCCTTGAATTCATCCAGGGATTCAAGCCTCTTCGTGTTTGCATCGCGCAGTTCGATTGCGCGTTGCAGCAGGGCGTTTTGCGCCTGGCCCAGGATGTTCGCGACGTTCTGAATGAAGTCCTCCTTGGGCATGCTCTCCTTGGCCTTCGCCCCCTGGTCGCGGCGGCCCACCATCACGGACCGCGAGGTGATGTCGCGAGGACCAATTTCCACCCGCAGCGGCACGCCCTTTTTGATCCACTCCCAGTTGCGGGTGCCACCGGGCAGGTCACGCTTGTCAACTTGCACCCGGATGGCGTCGCCTTCATAGAATTGTGAACGCAGGGTTACCGCCAGAGCCTCGCAAGCATCGATGATTTCCTGGCGTGTTTCGGCCTTCGGCGTGACGGGCAGGATGACGATTTGCTGCGGGGCCACGCGGGGAGGGAGCATGATGCCATCGTCGTCGCCATGGGCCATGATCAGCGTGCCAATCATGCGTGTGCTCACGCCCCAGCTTGTGGTCCAGGCCAGTTGGCGGGTGTTGTCGCGGCCCAGGAACTGAATGCCCGCCGCCTTGGCGAAGTTCTGCCCCAGGAAGTGCGAGGTGCCTGCCTGGATGGCCTTGCAATCCTGCACCATGGCTTCGACCGTGAAGGTGTTCAGCGCGCCAGGGAAGCGTTCGCGGGCCGTCTTTTCGCCGGCGATCACGGGGATGGCGAGATAGTTGCGCAGGAAATCCTCATACACGGCGTGCATGGTCTTCGCTTCGACCATGGCTTCCTCCGCCGTCTCGTGCGCCGTATGGCCTTCCTGCCACAGGAACTCCGCCGTGCGCAGGAACAGCCGCGGGCGCATCTCCCAGCGCATGACGTTGCACCACTGGTTGATGAGCAGAGGCAGATCGCGATAGCTTTCCACCCAGCGGGCGAAGGCCGCGCCGATGATGGTTTCACTGGTCGGGCGGATCACGAACGGCTCGGCCAGCTCGCCGGTGGGGATCATCTTGGTGGTGCCATCGGGCTGCTTCTGCACTTCCAGGCGATGATGAGTCACCACGGCGCACTCCGTGGCGAAGCCTTCCGCGTGCTGCGCTTCCTTCTCCAGATAACTCAGGGGAATGAGGAGCGGGAAATAGGCATTCTGGTGCCCGGTCTCCTTGAACTTCGCATCCAGATGGCGCTGGATGTTTTCCCAGATGCCGTAGCCCCAGGGCTTGATGACCATGCAGCCGCGCACCTCTGAGTTCTCGGCAAGGTCCGCAGCGCGTACGACTTGCTGATACCACTCGGGAAAATCTTCGTCGCGGCAGGGAGTGATGGCGGTGGCTGGCTGGCTCATGGGATTGGCGTGGTTACGGGGGTGGCGAAAGTAAAGGCGATGGGCCGGTGGTCAAACGGACGTTGCCGGAACACGGCGGCAAAAAGCTTGTTCCGTAAGTCGCCCTGCCGGATCAGCGGTGCCCGCTCGGTTGCTGGGTTAACGACTCAAGCTCTGGCGCCCCTGAGAATTCTTGAACCAATCGGTGAATTTGTCGGCGGTATGATAGGCGACAAAAGGGTCAGAACCTCACGGGCTTGTTCAAGGGTGCGTATCGTTTTGGCCTGCGTCATTCATGTCTTTTTGACCCCGTAGGCGGGCGGTTCCTCGCGCAGCACTGGCCCTCCCATGTCCGGCAGGGCTTGGTTGCGGATCGTTGCCACCGATGACTGCTGGCGGAACCAAGACATCCGCTCAGGGATGCTCATGGACGCAATCTCAGCCGCCACAGCTTCCTTCCAACGGCGGCTTTCGGCCACAGCATCAAAGCCGCGACTAGATTCAGTCTTGCTCGTCTGCATAAATGATCTCCTTGGGGCTCACAATACGGATGGGAGGCCACGCATGCTTGGGCAAGTTCGTCGATTTCGCCGCAACTACGGCCGCGCCATCCGCGGCTGCAGTGCGCGCCGGTAGTTCATGATGGCATCCGCGATGGCGTTGGCGACCGCCTCGCGATAGGTGTTGGAGGCGATCAGGCGGCATTCCGTGCCGTTGGTGACGAAGCCGCCCTCGAACAGGATGCCCGGCCGGTTGGAGCCGGCCAGCACGCTCCACCGTGCGCGCTTGATGCCGCGGTCCACCAGCTTGAAACGATGGATGACCATCGCATGCACCGCCGTGGCCAGTGCTATGTTGGCGGAATCCTGGTGGTTGCCGCTGAAGGAGTGAGAGTCTGACGAGCGCTGACCCATGAACGTGGAGGCCGCACCCTGCGGCGACAGTGCGAACGTTTCGATGCCGTTGGCGGCGGGGCCGCTGGAATTGAAATGCAGGCTCACGAAGATGCTGTGCGGCGTGGCATTGGCGATTTCCGCGCGACCGCCCAGGGAGATGAATTCATCGGTGCTGCGGGTCATCACCACTTTGAGTCCGCGTTGCATGAGCGCGGCTCGCAAGGACACGGCCAGCTGCAAGGCGAAGTCCTTCTCATAGCCATACACACCGCGCGCACCGGAGTCATGCCCGCCATGCCCGGCATCCACCACCACTGTGTCGAACGGATCGGTGCCGCCAATGTGGCTGGGCAGCAGGACGGGATCGATCAGCTTGCACAGATCAAGGCGGGAAAATGCGGGCTTGCCGTTCACCAGGGAGAGAGGGTAGCTGAGGATGAACTTGATGTTGTTCATCAGCATTTCCTGGCTGCCGATGCCGGCCTTCAGGATTAGCGTCGGGTTGCTCAAGACTACCTGGCTGCCGTCCACTCGCAGGCTGCTGAAACGGTAAAAGCGATGGATGCTGTCCACCGTGACATAGTCGCGGCCATCGAATTTGACGATCTCAAACGCACTGTCGATGGGGGGCAGCGGCACATTGTTTTCGACAACGCCCGGCGAAGAATCTGTCGTCGACCGGGGCTTGTCATCCACTTTGGTTCCGGGCTTCTGCGTCGATTCGTCTCCCGTTTTGCCAAACTCTGAATCCAGATCCCGCTCCTTTACCCGAGCGGGCTTTTTGTCTGCCGCCGCCTCGTGGGAGGGCTTGCTGCGCTCAGGCATGACCGGCACGGGGAGACTGCCGTCTCCCTTGACTGTGAGGGTGATTCTGGACTTGGGTTTGCGCGCAGGCTTGTCCTCATCGGATGCCACGGGCTTTGACTTCGCGGGCTTTTCCTTTTCGGATGCCACGGACTTTGACTTCGCGGGCTTGTCCTTTTCGGACGCCACGGGCTTTGACTTCGCAGGCTTGTCCTTTCCGGACGCGACGGACTTTGACTTCGCGGGCTTGCTGGGCTCCGGCTCAGGTGCCTTTTCTACGTCCTTTTTCTTGTCATCCCCGCCAAACATCCGCCGGACGAGGCTGGGCTTCTTCTCCGCGTCCTGAGCGTCTGGAGTTGCCTGCAGAGGTGGCAGCCCCGCAAGCATGGCGCTGCCAGTGATGACGATGGCAAGAAAGCGGATGGAGCGTGGAGCAGCGGATCTCATGGGGCAATCGGCAGGCGCGGGGGTGCATGATACCCGTCCCACCCGGTTCCGCAAACGCCAAGCCCCATTGCCCGCTCGCTATTCACGAGTCTTCGAGTCCATGAGGATGGTCACCGGACCATCGTTGACGAGCGCCACCTTCATGTCGGAGGCAAACACACCTCGCGGTACGGGCCTCCCCATCTCCATCTCCAACAGCGCAAGGAAGTGGTCATACAGCGGGATCGCCGTCTCAGGCCGCGCTGCGCGAATGAAAGAGGGGCGGTTGCCCTTTTTGGTCGCTGCATGGAGGGTGAACTGGCTGACCACCAGCACATCCCCGCCCACGTCCTTGACGCCCAGGTTCATTTTGCCCTCGGCATCGCTAAAGATGCGCATCTGCACAATTTTGCCGGTGAGCCATTGGGCGTCGTCCGCGGTGTCTCCGGCTTCGATGCCCACCAGCACGAGCAATCCTGGGCCGATGCTGCCGACGATCTGGCCTTCGATCGTGACGCTGGCTTCGCTGGCGCGCTGAATGACGACTCGCATGACTTACTTTCTTTCGATCCACTTGATGGCGGCGAGCGAATTCTTCCAGAAAAACTTCTCGCATGCCTCGCCGCCCTTGGGCTTGAAGAAGTCGCTCACTATTCGGAACAGCACTTCATAAGTTGAGGCCCCGTCGGACACGGGCCAGTCACTGCCGAACATCAGGCGGTCATCGCCAAAGGCGTCCCAGACATGATTGAGCACTGGCAGGTAATAGGCGGATTGGGTGGGGGCCTTGCCACCCGGAAGGCCGTTGTATTCCGTGAGGGCCGAAACCTTGCAAACGACGTTGTGCGGCTTCGCCACGGCGGCAATGCCTTCCTTCCAGCCGGGACGCACGGCTTGCGGATTGCCCGGATTGCCGGCGTGCCCGAGCACGATGCGCAGGGCGGGCACCTTGGCCGCGAATTTGGCGACTTGGGCGAGGTCATCCAGGCCGCTCACTTCCAGCACCAGATCCAGATCTGCGAGCTGCCTGGCCCCTTGCACGAAATCGTTGGAGCCGATGTTGTCGCGCAATTCATCACCGCCCACGCGGACACCGCGGAAGATCGGATTGGCAGCGAGTCGTTTGATCTCTTTCGCGAAGTCGCTGCTGCCCGGCAGTCCATGGCCGATGAAGCCCACGATGCTCTTTTCCTTGGCCGCCAAGTTAAGTATCCAGTCATTGTCCCCCGGCCACGGGCTGGATTCAACCACCACGGTCTCGCGCACGCCCAGCTTGTTTGCCACAGCGGCCCAGTCCTTCGGGTACACCGGGTGGTAGAGCGGGCTGCCCTTGGTGGGCCAGGGCACGCCCTGCGGCCGCGTGGGATCAAAAAAATGGGTGTGTGTATCAATGATGCGGCTTGCCACCGGCGCAGCCATGGGCTCCGCTCTGGCCAGGGCTGCCGCCGCCGCGCTGCCGAAGGCCATCTTTAAGGTGCTGCGCCGGGTCTTCATCAGGAGCGCACTGAATCAGGCCGCGTGCCGGATGCAAGCAAAGTCCAGTCACGGAATGGCTGGACTACTGTGGCGATGCCAGGAACTTGGCCCGTTCCTTGCCCTCCTTGAGATCCCAAATCCGCACTTCGCCGTTCTGGGCGCCTGTGATGAGCGTGGCCGGTTCGATGATGAAGGTGAGGGCGTCCACCCGCGCCACTCCAGGGGTGAAAGAGCGCAGCACCTTCCTTGCCTGCGCGTCCAGTTCCACCACGCCCTTGTCAGCCAGCGAGGCGAAGAGGCGCTTCACCCCCTCGGCGAGTTGCACGACACCTTCGCGAGTGGGCCGGATCGGGCCGTGCTTTTTGTCGGGTTTGCCTTCGATGTTCCAGCCATGGATCTCACCGTCGGCCGCGCCCGAAAACACCTGCCCTCCGTCCTCCGCGAACACCACGCTTAGCACCGCGGCGTTGTGTGTGGTGTGGGTGGCCTTGATCTCGCCATCCGCTACCGCGAACAGTCTGGCGGTGCGGTCACGGCTGGCGCTGGCCAGCAGTTGCGAATCGGGGCTGAAGGCGAGCGCCATCACCCAGTCTGCGTGCCCTTCCAGATCCCAGCGCAGCTTGCCCGCAGGCAGGTCAAAGAGCCGCACATGGTTGTCGGTGCCGCCGGCGGCGAGGCACTTGCCATCCGGGCTCACGGCGAGGCATTGAATCGTATCGGGCGCAGTGGCGAGGCGCTTCAAGGGCTTGCGCAGGACCATGTCCACCAGCCAGATTTCGCCTGACCGCCCCGGCGTGCCCCCGGCCACCGCCAGCACATTGCCAGGCATGCACCACCGAAGGGCGGTGACACGCTCCGGCATGTTACCGATCCGGCCGGCAAGCTTTAGCGTCGCCACATCCCACAGGGTCACTTCACCATACCCGCTGGCCGCAAGCAATTTGCCGTCCGGGCTGGCCGCAAGGGCCGTGACCGGCAGTGGACGCGGGTACTTGGGCGGGGTGTTGACCGTCATGCGCTTGGTGCTCAAGTCGGACAGCAGTCGTTTGGGGTCCTTGCCGTCGAATTTCGCGCCCTCCGTGATCCAGCGCTTGATCAGTTCGATCTCGGCCTTGCTCAGCGAATCGGCTTTCTTCGGCATGCGATCGGAGTCTTCATCCGTAACCAGCAGCTTGTAGAGTTCGCTCGCGGCGGGCTTGCCGGCGACCAGCGGCTTAGCCTCGCTGTCGCCGGGCCTCCCAAGCGCTTCAAAAGTATCGAGCCGGTAGCCGCCCTTTGACTTGGCCAGCCGGTGGCATTCCACGCATTTCTCAGTGAGCAGCGGTGCGATCTGGTTCGAGAACGAGATTTCGGCGTGGGCTGTTCCCAGAAAGAGGGCGGCGCAGCAAAGCAGCGAGCGTGCGGCCAGCGTTCCTGAGCGTCCTCGAAGCGTTGCAGCCAGAGGTCCCGCGGGTGATTCGAGGACGATTGAGGTTTCTGTTGGCACTCTCACGGAACGGCGGCAGGGAGCACGACTTTCAGCAGTGCGGGAAGCTCTGCCGTGCTTTCGATGGTGTGGGTGGCGGCCACCCCGGGGAGATGATGACTGAGCACGCGGATCGTGTGCGGCACCCCGGCATTGATTGCCATTTGAATGTCGCGGTCATGATCGCCGATGAGCCAGGACCGGCTCAAGTCGAGGTCCAGCGCAGCGGCGGCGCGGTGAATCATTTCTGGGCCGGGCTTGCGGCATGAACAGGTGCCGCTGAGGTGGGTGCAAGCCTCGATCCTGTCGAAGACGGCCCCTTGCGCCGCCAAGCTCTGCTGCATACGCGCGTGAATGTCGTCGAGAGTGTCTTGAGTGATCAGCCCCTTGCCCACGCCCTGCTGGCTGGTCACCAGCACCAGCGCATAGCCCTGGTCGTGGCAGAGCCGAGTGGCCTGCATGATCCCCTCATTGAAATGAAAGTCCTTCCAGCTCAGGACATAGCCCTCTCCTGGCGAGACATTGATCACGCCGTCGCGGTCAAAGAAAATGGCTGGGCGTGGCATGGGCACCAGTGCTCGTTCGCGCTGCGGCTGGGATCAACTGGCTTTAGGCAAAAAAGACGCGAACTCGCGGAAGCGTCGCGCCCTCAACCGGTCCGGTCATGCGACCGAACCGGTGTGATTTCCTGCGTTTAGCAGCCTAAGACTTGGAATCGGCCTTTTTGCCGCCGAGCTCCTCCATCAGGCGCAGACCCAGGAGACCGGAGAGCGCGCTGTTGCCGTCGCCGCCGCTGCCGCCGGAGATGAGGATGTCGGGCATGACCTTGACCTTGTCGCGACCGATGATTTCCGCGATCTTGGTGCGGGTGAAATTATCGCCGCCCATGGCCTTGACTTGCAGTTCGTAGGCCTGGGCGTTCGCCTTGCCGATGGCGAGAATCTTCTCGGCCTCGGCGGAGCCGGTGAGAGCGATGCGCTGGGCTTCGGCGTTGGCGATCAGCTTGGTGCGCTCGGATTCGGCGGCGGCATTGAGCTTGATGCTGGAGGCCTCGCCCCCGGCTTTTTTCACGGCGGCATCGGCTACGCGCTCGGCGATCTGCACGCCCTGGTCGGCTTCTACGATCTGTTTCTGGATGTCGGCGATGGCGGTCTGCTTCTCCAGCTCCTGGCGGGTTTCCTGGGCCATGCGCTGGGTGTCATAGGTCTCCTTCTGCTCCTCCGCCAGTTTGCGGTCAGTGAGCGTTTTCATGAGCGACTCAGGCGGCGCGATGTCGCCGATGAGCGTGTCCACCCCGCTGACGTTGTACTGATTCAGCACCTCGTTGATGTGCTCGCGGGCGCTGGCTTGGCGCTCCTTTCGCGTGCTGAGGAAGGCGATTACATCGCTGTCCTGCGCGCTGTTGCGGAAGTAGTTGCCGATAGTGGGCTCCAGCACCTGGCTCACCAGGTTGTTCATGTTGCCGAAGCGGGCAATCACCTTGCTGGCTTCGCTCATCGGGATGTGGATGATCTGGCTCACGTCGAGGTTAAAGGGGAAGCCGTCCTTGCTGCGAACGGTGATGGTGCAGAGGTGCTTGTCGAGCTGATGCGACTCGGTGCGGGCGTTGGCCCAATTGAGCACGAGGTTGGTGGTGGGCACCGATTCCACGCGCAGGATGAAAGTGTTGAGCGGGTACTTGCCAGGCCCCAGCGGCTCGGACCACACGCCCTTGAAGCCGCGCTTGACGATGTTGCCGTGCTTGAAGTCCAGACCGCTGACGTCCTCGCCGTCTTCGCCACAGTAGCTGATGACCACGCCGACGGTGCCGATGGGGATTTCCGTCATCGGAATCTCCTCCACGTGCACGAACCAATTGTTGAGGAAGTAGGAGCCCGCGAGGATCACGGCGGGTTGCAGACCGCGGTTGCCACCATTCGCAAGGAAGGCCTCGGCGTCCTGGAAGTTCTGGTGCCCGTCCACCCTGCTGCCGGCGATCTGGCCCTCCCCGAGGGGCACACCGTCCAGCGTGGTGACGATGCCCACCATGTTGTCCCGAATCTGCGTCATTTTGGACAGGGTCACCTCAAACAGGAAGCTGTTGATGCGGTAGGAGCCTGGCGTCAGGTAGGCCGTCTGCCGCCCCTTCTGGCCGCCGTTGCGCAGAAAGGCTTCCGCATCCTGAAACATGGAGGACTCCACGCGGCGGGCGAGCACTCCGCCCGAGTTGAGCTCGGCACCGTCCTTGGCCATCACCAGGCCGATGGCACCATCCGGCACCACCATGAAGGGTTGCAGGCGCACCTCATACTGCCAGAGGAATTTCCAGAAGTAGATCCCCGGCGCGAGCGTTTGTGCCTGGAAGCCAGCCTCGCCATTGATGGCGATGATGCGCCCGCTGGGGATTTCCTTGTTTTTGCCCAGGAGGACAAACTTCTTGGTGACCAGCCCGATGCGGTCCTCGGGTATGAAGACGATGCCCAGCACCTGGAATATCAACCGGTGGAACATGACGAGAATGACAGCGAAAATGGCCAGCCCGACCCAGAGCTTGTAGGGTTCCAGGATGGAGAAGGGATTGTCACTGGGGAGAGTTAGCAACATGTTTTTCATAGCGGTGTCACTCATAGCAGGGCTTCCCGGGGCAAGGCTATTCTTAACGAAGACATAAAATGGAACGGCTGCTGAAGCCCTCCGTGCCACCGGCAGTTGAGGCCAATGCGAGGTTACATTTTCACCAGACCACGTCGCGCCGGTCTTAAAGGGGCGGGTGCGCTCGCTTGCTCTTTCCGAGCTTCTCCCATGCCCGCTTTACCACCCAGCCGCTCGCTTCGAGGGCCGCCTTGGCGGATGCGGCATTGCAGCCGGTGAGCTGCTGTACAATGCCAATGGCGCGCACGCGCAGTTTGGCATTGGAAGGGTTTAGATCGACCATGAGGTTGCTGATCACCTTGCCGCTATGGGTCATGGCGAGGGTGGTGAACAGGTTCAAAAGCAGCTTGGTGGCGGTGCCGGACTTGAGGCGGGTGGAGCCGGTGAGCACTTCGGGCCCGATATTGGGGGCGATGATGCGGTCGGGCATGAACTTGCCCCTGCGCTTGGGCAGGTGTTTGAAGCCGGGGTTGAAGCAGACGAGCACGGTGCTGGCTCCCAGGTTGCCGGACTGGGCCAGCGCCCCCCAGACGAACGGTGTCCGGCCGCTGGCGGCGATTCCGATGACCACGTCGTGCTTGGCCACGCCGCGGCCCTTGACTGCATCGGCACCGGCGGTGGGGTCATCTTCGGCACCTTCCACGGCGCTCCACAAGGCCCTCTGTCCGCCGGCGATGATGCCTTGCACATGTTCGGCGGGCGAACTGAAGGTGGGCGGGCATTCGCTGGCGTCGAGCACGCCCAGCCGGCCGCTGGTGCCGGCACCGACATAGAACAGCCGGCCGCCGCGCTTGAAGGCGGCGATGATTCTGCGGATCACCCAGAGGATGGAATCGCGCTCGGCGCGCAGGGCACCGGGAAGCTCCTGGTCTTCGCTGAGCATCAGCTCGATGGACTCGGCGAGCGGCAGCTTGTCGAGATGCATGGACCGCTGGTTACGTTGCTCGGTGGGCGAACTCTGAAGCAGGGCCCGGTCGAAGGCGGGATGATCAGCCCCCAGGCCCACGATGGCATCGGTCCTGGCTGACAAAGGCCTGGCCGTGGCTTCGTGTCCCTGGGCGGCTTCCATGGCCAGTGCGACGGCTCCCCAGGAACTGGTGCGTGAGACTTTCGAGATGATGGCATCGGGCCAGCGCTGGCGCAGCCGATGGGCCACATCGCGGGCAAAGGCCGGGTTTTTCAGCAACACGCCCCCATTGAAGATGAACTGGACTTTGTGCCCATGCTTCGTCAGGCGTGAGGCGCAGGCAATGCCGTCCGCCGCAAGCGAATGGGCGGCTTCATCGAGAAGCTTCAGGGCGACAGGATCACGATGTTTGGCCGCTGAGAAGACGGTGATCGCGAGGGCGGCGATGTCCGTCTTGGTGGCCTCCATGGACCAGGGGATGAGATCTTCGGGATCGTTGAACAGCAGTGATCGCAGGATATGCTCGCCTAGCTTGGGCCACGAGCCCTCCCGGTCGTAATGCGCCATCAGCGCCTTGAGCGCCCGCTGCCCGATGTCACAGGCGCTGCCCCGGTCGCCAATGACCTGGCCGCGCCCTCCAATCTTGATGGTGCGACCCTCCTGGCTGCGGCCAAAGCAGCAACTGCCGGTGCCGCTCAGGATGAGCACCCGGGCTTTAGTCCCGCCTGCCACAGGGGCGGCCGCGAGAGCGGTTTGAAGATCGTCGGTGGCATGGCACGGCACGCCCGGCCAAACCCGGGCCGCCGCCCGCCGGATGCGCTCCAGATCCACCTCGGTACGCGCTCCGGCCAGCCCGATGGCGATGGCTTTAAGAGGGGCGTCCGTCCGGGGCAACCGCGCCGAGAGCGACCGGAAGAGCGCGAGCAACTGCCGGTCGAGCAGCAGCCGGATGTTCGCCGGGCCCGCCGCCAGTTCGGCAATGGCAGCTCCACTGGCGTCCGCCAGCACAGCCGTGGAGCGGGTGCCCCCACCCTCAATGCCGAGGAAGAGGTCTTGCGGTTGGGACGGTTTCGTTTTCATGCCCGGTCATGGACGCCATCGACTCTATGCCTGCCTTTGTAGCTTACCGCAAACCACAGGAAAATCACGGCGATGACTCCAGCAAGGCCGCTCCAATACCGGTTCCAGTCCGTGAGGCCGTTGGCGGTGGTACACGCATGCCACCACCAGCCACAGCCCAGCGAGCCGAAGAGATTGCCAAAGCCTGACATCATCAGTGACAGCAGTGCCTGGGCGCGCGAGCGCATGGCTGGGGGAATGCGCTGCTCCAGGTAGATCTGCGCCGTCATGAAAAAGAGCGTGAAAAGGATGCCGTGCATGAAGATGCCCGCGCGCATCGTGGCGAGGCTGTCCATGGCAAAAAACACATACCTCAGCGCCCCAAAGCCGATGCCGCAGAGGAAAAGCCACTTGAGCCGGACGCGCGTCAACAGAGCCGCGAGGAACAGGAGTCCGACGACCTCCATGATTTGGCCGATGCTCATGTTGAGCCCGGCCTGTTCCACACCCAGCTTCTTTAAGTGCAGCGGTGTGAACTGGTAGAAGGCTGCCAGGGGCATGTTGAACAGCGCGGCGCCGATGAAGACCACGCGGTGGTCTGGATTTTTCAGCAAGGTCCAGGCCTCGAGTCCCAGGACGTCGGCCCATCGTCGTTCGGCCATGTGGGCTGGCGGCGGCATGGGAGCAAGGGTATAAGTGACGCCGATGGCCAGAAACCAGGCGATGGCCGAGGCATAGCCCACGACCACGCTGGAGTCGCCGTGGAGCACGCAGCTCACCATCACTCCGGCGGCAATCCAGCCCAGGGTGGCGGCGGCGCGCACCGGCCCGAATTGCTGGCGCGGGTTGGCCAGGCGGGCGATCACCAGGCTGGTGCTCAGGCCAAAGGAGGGCATGGCCCAGAGCGCCAGTATCTGCGCCAGTCCCACCACCAGCATCCAATGCCAGTGGTTTTGGATGGCATAGAACATCAGCGCCATGAAGCACCCGGAGCCCAGGCACAGCCAGCGCATGACGCGTTCGCTGGAGTAGCGCTGATCGGCCAGCGCACCGACGATGAGGGGCGATACAATGGCCGCGAGCGAAGCGGTGACGCTGGTGGTGCCCACATACGGGATGATGTCCTCATACCCGTAGGCCTTCAGCACTTTGCTGAAGGTCACGCTCCACAGCGCAAGGGCATGCGCTGTCATGAAGAACAGCGCCGCAAGCTTGAAGCGCTCCGTGTTGGTAGGCGGCACAGGCACGTTTTGCCCTTGGTCTTATTGCCACCCCGGCGCAAGGAGAAACTCGCTTCCCCTATGCGCAGGGACGGGCAGGGCTGGGGTCAGGCGATGAATTTACGCATCTCGTCGAGCACTTTGGGCACGGAGACGAAGGGATCATCATTGCGCTCATACTCGAGGGTGAACCAGCCCTGGTAGTTGGCGTCCTTCAAGATTTGCACCACACGCCCGGTGTCGCTGGGTTCTTCCTTGGCCGCTCCTTTGCGCTTGATGTCTGCCTTGAACTGCACATTCACCGCATAGGGTGCGATCTTCGCCAGGTCGGCATACGGATCTGCGGTGATGAAGTTGCCGCTGTCCAGGTTGATGCCTGCCCACTTGCTGCGCACGGATTTCATGATGTGGATCAGGGTGTCCGGCTCCGCGACAATGCCACCATGGTTTTCCACGCCGAGGACTACGCCCTTGGTGGCGGCGTAATCGAGCACGATCTGATAGCTCTCAATGCAATTCTTGATCGCCTCATCCACCGGCATGCCCTTGGGGGGCGCGCCGGCGAACACGCGCACATGCGGCACGTTCATCAGCGCGGAAAAGTCGATCCACTTCTTCGTGTAGGCGATCTGCTCGTCGAGCTTCGGGCCCTTGGGCAGGGCAAAATTGTTGCCCACGGCGCCGCCGGAAAGCTGCACGCCGCGCATGAAGGCGTGATGCCGCAGTTTCAAGCAGAAGGCTTCATCGCAGTCCGGCGGGAAGAAGTAGCTGGTGACTTCCGCGCCGGGCACGTTGTTATCCGCGCACCAGTCCACGAAGTCGAGAATACTCCAGGGTTTGCGACCATCCTTGGGTGCCTGCTCCTTGTCGCGCACCCACTGGAAGTAGTTGCGGAAGCTGTACGCGGCGACGCCCAGCATCATATGGCTTTTGCCAGCACGGCTGATCGGTTCCATGGCAGGGAGGGTGGTTGCGCCGAGCGTGCCCAGCGAGGTGGTAAGAAAGTGACGACGGGTAAACATGGTTGATGAAAGAACAGGCTGGCTGGGAGGGGTTAACAGGATTCGCATTCGATGAACAGAATATATCAACTCATGTTGGGCTTGCTGGTGACCACGGTCGCGCAGGCGGAGCCTCCGAAAGTCCTGCTATGGCCCAACGGCGCTCCTGGTGCGCATGGCAATGAGCCCACCGATCAGCCATGGGTGGATGTGTGGCAGGCGGCCAAGGACAAGGCGAACGGTGCCGCCTTCGTGGTCTGCCCTGGCGGCGGCTACGGAGGCCTCGCGGCGGACCATGAGGGCATCCAGCCGGCGAAATTCTTCAACAGCCTGGGCATCAGTGCCTTCGTGCTCCACTACCGCCTGGGCAGCAAGGGCTACCATTTCCCCATTGAGCTCAATGACGTGCAGCGCGCCATCCGCCATGTCCGGGCCAATGCCGCACAGTACGGCGTCGACCCGCAGCGCATTGGCGTCATCGGTTTCTCCGCGGGCGGGCACCTCACGTCCATGGCCGCGACTTTGTTTGAAGATGGCAAAGCCGACGCCGAAGACCCGGTGGATCGCGTCAGCTCGCGCCCCGACGTGGCCGTGCCGTGTTATCCAGTGATCTCCATGATCAGCACTTTTGGCCACACGGGTTCGCGCAAAAATCTGCTGGGTCCCAACGACAACGACGACATGGCTCTTCAGGTCAGCACCGAGACGCGGGTGACGGACAACACACCGCCCTGCTTCATCTTTCAGACCGACGAAGACACGGTGGTGCCCGCCGAAAACGCCGTCAGTTTTTATCTTGCCCTGCGCAAGCACAAGGTGCCTGCCGAGCTGCACATCTATCAGCCGGGGCCCCATGGAGTGGGCCTCATGCAGGGCGACCCCGTGCTGGGCACCTGGCCGCAGCACCTCGCCGCATGGCTGCGCAACCGCGGCTTTATGAGCCCGGTGAAGCGCGCCGCCGTCACAGGCAAGATCACCATCAATGGCAAGCCGGTGACCTGGGGTGCCCTGGCTTTTGAAAGCACTGATCCCAACGCCCCGCGCCCTACCGCGCGGATCATGGGTGGCAAGTTCAGGCTGGATGCCACCAACGGCGCGCCGGTGGGCGGCAACAAACTGACCGCCACTTATAGCGCGGCTGACGTGCCAGGGCTCAACACCCCGGATGGCACCGTCACTACCTCGGAAAACAAGGGCCGGCCTTTGACCGTGGAGATCAAGGAGGGACCCAATGAGCTTGTCCTGGAGCTGGTGAGGTAATTGCCTCCTTGCCTTGCAATCGGGGCCGGCTGCGCCACATCATCGCCATGAACAGCATGACAGGATTTGGCCGTGCGGATGCGGCGGGTGAAGGCGTGACGTGGTGCGTCGAGCTCAGTGCGGTGAACCGCAAGCAGCTTGAAGTCGTGGCCGGGCTGCCGCGCGAATTGACCGAGCTGGAGCAGGCCGTTCGCAACGAAATTGCGAGTCATTGCTCCCGCGGCCGGGTGAACGTGCATGTGCGTTGTGACGCGACCCAGGGAGGGGCGGCACGACTCAAAGTTGATGAAGCTCTGGCCCTGCAATATGTGGCTGCTTTCGACCGGCTCGCGGATACTCTGAAGCTGCCGCACCTTAGTGCTGCGCTCGATCCCACCCGCTGGACCGGAGTGATTGAACTGGAGCGCACCCCGGTGCAAGCAGACAAGGCATGGCCGCTTATCGAAAAGGCCCTGCGTGAGGCCCTCATACCCTTCACGGCGATGCGGGCGGCGGAAGGAGCCAGCCTGAAGATCGACATTGAAACACGGCTCGGCAGAATTGAAGGGCTGCTGGAAGGCATTCGCGCCAAGGCCGGCGAAGTGCCAGGCTCCTATCGCAAGGCCCTCATGCAGCGGCTCCAGGAAGCAGGGCTCCCGGTCGATCTCAATGACGAGCGCCTGGTCAAGGAGATCGCTCTGTTCGCAGACCGTTGCGACATCAGCGAGGAGCTCACCCGTGCCCGCAGCCACCTGGATCAATTTGCCAAGTACCTGGTCTCCAAGGAAGCGATGGGCCGCAGCATGGATTTCCTAACCCAGGAACTTTCGCGGGAGTTCAACACCATGGGCTCAAAGGCTAACAACGCAGAACTCGCGCACCTCGTTGTCGCCGCCAAGAGCGAGATCGAGAAGATACGCGAGCAGGTGCAGAACGTGGAATGACCTGCTTCAGCGTCCGCAGGCAGACCACGAGGGTGAGCAGCGAGGCGCGCCTCGCGTGATTGCAACCGAAGGGTTAATCCGGTTTCCGATAGCCGGTTCGGGGTCCGCGTGTGAAGGCGATGCAAGCCCGGACCTCACATCCGCCGCTAGCGATCATAGTGAAACCGGCACTGCATAATGATAAGCACTTGGTCATCCACGCGATAAACCATGCGGTGTTCCTGCGTGATGCGTCGCGACCACCAGCCCTTCAAGTTACTCTTCAGCGGCTCCGGTTTTCCTATGCCCGAAAATGGATTTCTCAGTGTGTCGCGGATCAGTTCATTCACCCGCGCCAGCACCTTGCGATCATGCTCCTGCCAGTACAGGTAATCCGTCCAGCCCCCCGGCAGCCACATCAATCGCATAGCGCTCCTGATTGCAACCTCCCGGCCTCATAATCAGCCAGCCCCTGTCGGATGCGTTCTGCGTTGGCGGGTGTGGAAAAAAGGTGGAGCGACTCCTCCATCGCCGCATACTCATCTGCGGACAGCAGAACTACCGTGCCCTCGCCATTGCGTGTGATGGTGATGGGCTCGCGGTCGCGAACCGCTGTGTCCATCAGACCTGCCAGCCGGTTCCGGGCTTCAGTGTAACTCACGGTTTGCATGGCGAAACCATCCTGCACGTACAGAATTCTGTCAATGGCGGTGCGGAAGAACTTTGCCTCTCCTACAAACTGCTCACCCGCACCTCGTCGATCCACACCTTCTTGCCCTGGCCCACGAGGAACACCAGCCGTGACTTCGCCACATCGAACACGGTGCCTTTGGCCTGCACCTTGTCCTTGTCATTGATGGTCACCACCACGTCCTGACCCTTCACTTGCACGTCGAGCTTGATCCACTCGCCTGCTTTGACCGCCAGCTTCTGGCTGGCGAGGCGTTCGGTGCGGTAAAACTTCGGATCGGCAAGTTGCTCCTTGGTAGGAGCTGGCACCGGTTTGCCGGCTTTCCTCGCCGCCGCATTGGCCGCCGCCTGATCGAGGTGGGACTGCGGCGTACCGCGATCCTGGGCCACCACCAGCGTGCTGCCATAAATGCTCACACGCAGCAGATGGGCGGACCCTCCGAAGGCGGACTCACCGTCCAGAAGCGTGAGGCAGTTGCCCTTCTCGTCCAGCTTCACCTTGTAGCTCAGGGTGCCATCGTGCATCGCCACCGGCACGAAGACGGCAGGACCGTGGTCGTCGGTTTTCTCGCACACGCCCTGCAACACCCCTTCGCCGACGGTCCAGCAATTGGGCCGCCCACCGGCAACCCAGCCTGCGGGCAGCGTAGACCCATTGAAATCCTCGTGGATCAATTCGCCCGCCTGAGCCATGCCGACGAGACAAAGAAGGGTAATGAGGGCGCGCATGAGTTATTTCCTTTCCTGAAGGAAGACGAAGACGCCCTTCTTGTTGCTCACCAGGACGTCCACGAGTCCGTCCTTGTTGATATCACCCGTGGTCACCTGGGTTCCCACGCCGGAGTCGTCATCGATCAGATGGGGAATGAAATCCGCGCCACCCTTGCCGTCGCGCTTGATCTCAAACCAGTAGAGCACGGCGGGGGCACCTGGCTCCTCGTCCTTGTTCGGACCATGCGCCCAGTAGCGCTTGCCGGTGATCAAATCCTTGACGCCGTCGCCATTGATGTCGGCCATGTCCGTGGCATGGAGCTGCGAGAACTTCACGCCGTGCGGGCTGTCTTCCGGCTTGCTGCCCATGATCTGATGCTCGCTAAAGCTGCCGTCCTTCTGCTGCTCATACCAGGCCAGGCCGTAGCCATGCGCGTCCCAGCCCGTGATCACATCGTTGCGGCCATCGCCATTCACATCATAGACCTGCATCTGCGAGCCGCCACGTGAGGCCGGCGGGCCAAACGAAACAGGGTGGAAGGCCCAGTCTTCGCTGGGCGTGGCAGGCTGTTCACGCCAGCCGTCCTTGTCGAGGATGTCCACGCGCCCGTCGCCGTTGATGTCACCGAAGCCATAGCCATGGGTGTAGCGGAAGTACTTCTTAATGTCCGGCTTGGTGATCGGGTGAAAGGTCGCCCGCTTTGTGGGATCCGACCAGTCGAGCTGCGCATAGCCCAGGCGGCCACCAGTATGGACGACCAGCTCAGGCTTGCCGTCGCCCGTGACGTCGCCGAGCTGCGGCGATTCATTGTCGGTCACGTCAAAAATCACGTGCCGTTTCCACGCGCCATCAGTGCGTTTGCCGGGATTTTCGTACCAGGCGGTGATGTCCCCCGGCCAGGAGAAGACGACGATGTCAGCCCACCCGTCGTTGTTGAAATCATAGGTGTAGCTCAGGAAATAATCGGAGTAGCCATGGGGATCGTACGCCTTGTATTCCGGCGCCGCTTTGACAAAGGCCGCGTAGTTGGTCAGATAATCGGCATCGGCCAGAGGCTTTTTCGGGTCGGCTTTGGGGGCGCTGAAGGCCGAGCGGGTTTTGAAATCCGGTCCCCACCAGATGAACGGGCCGGCGCAGATGTCGATGTTGCCGTCGTGATCGAAGTCCGCGAAGTGCGCTCCCTCGCTCCAAAACTCGCGGGTGACGGTGATTTTCTTGAAGGTGATCTCAGCCGCATGGCTGAGGCCGGAACCGATCAGGATGGAGAGGGCGAGGCGGGCGATGGTATTCATGCAGTGGGCGGGCGGTGACTAACGAAGGGCCGGGACAGTCTCTTGCGCGGCGGTGCCAACAACAACATCCGCGCCTGCACATTGCAAATCAGAAACGCATGGCCATACTCCGCCCACCCATCGCGCCGCCATGCTTTCCTTTATCAAGATCAAAAACCTCGCCCTCGTCGAAGACGTCACCTGGGAACTGGGCCGGGGCCTGGTGGGCGTTACCGGTGAGACCGGGGCGGGCAAATCGATCATCGTCGGTGCCTTGAAACTCATTTTGGGTGAGCGCGCGGACCGCAGCCTCATTCGCACCGGCCAGGAGCAGTGCAGCGTGGAGGCCATGTTCCAGCTCGATGATTCCCAGGTGATCGACGCCATTCTGGACGCGGCCGGAATCGAGAAATGTGAGGACAACAGCCTGCTGCTCAAGCGTGTTGTCAGCACCAGCGGCGCCAACAAGCAGTTTGCCAACGGCTCACCCGCCACCACTCAGGTGCTCAAGGACGTGGGCGAGTTCCTGGTGGATTTGCACGGCCCCCACGACCATCAGTCGCTCAATTCGCGTGAGCGCCAGCTTGAGATGCTCGACAAATACGCGGGTCAGGAGCCGTCGCTGGAAGCCTATCGCACCGCCTGGAAGCAGTGGCGGGCCACCGTGACCGGGCTTGCAGACCTCACCACTAGCGACCGTGCCAGCCAGCAGCAGATCGATGTGCTGAAGTTTCAGGTCAATGAGATCGCCGGCGCCAAATTGAAGCCCGGTGAGGATGAAGAGATTGCGGCGCGGCATCGTATTGTCGCAAACAGCGCCCGCCTGGGCGAACTTTGCAGCAGCATCTCCGACCGTTTGGGTGAAGGCGAGGGCAGCGTGCTCATCGCCTTGCGCGAGGTGGCCAAAATGATTCACGAGCTGGAAAAGATCGACCCCGCCAGCACCCGGCTTTTCGAGGAGTTCGAGAGCGCCCAGGTGTCCCTGCGCGAAATGGAGACCAGCGTGCGCGATTACGCCGAAGAGCTGGAAGTCGATCCCAAGGAGTTCGCCAATCTGGAGCAGCGCCTCAGCATCATCCAAACGCTCAAGCGCAAGTACGCGCCGACGATCACGGACATTCTCGCGCACCAGGCTGAGTGCGAGGCCAGGCTTGCCCGGATGGAAGGCCGCGGCGAAGAGATCGAGCGCCTCACCAAGCTCGCCGCCGAACAGCGCGCCACCGTTGAGAAGCTGGGCAAGGCACTCGGCAAAAAGCGCTCCGATGCGGCACCCAAGCTGGCCAAGGACATCGCCGGCCACCTCAAGGACCTGGGCTTCAAGCAAAGCGTCTTCGAGGTACAGCTCAGCGCCCACTCCGAGCCCCAGCGCGACGGTTTGGAAGAGGTCGATTTCCAGTTCGCCCCCAATCCGGGCGAGCCCTTGAAGCCATTGCGCCTCACCGCCTCCAGCGGTGAAATGAGCCGCGTGCTGCTGGCCGTCAAAAGCGCGCTCGCCACGCAGGACGCCGTGGGTCTGCTGGTCTTCGATGAAATTGACGCCAACGTCGGCGGCAACATTGCCGAGGCCGTGGGCCGCAAAATGGCTGCCATCGGCGAGAAGCGGCAGGTCATTGCCATCACGCACTTCCCCCAAGTCGCCAGCCTCGCCCAGCATCACTTCGTGGTAAGCAAGGAAGTCGAGGCCAACCGCACCCGTTCCACCATCCGCCAGATTGAGGGCGATGAGCGGCTGGAAGAACTCGCGAGAATGCTCGGCGGCAGTGTCACCAGCGCCAGGGAGCATGCGAAGAGTTTGCTCGCCGGGGCGCGGTGAGCCCATTAGGGTGGTCGCGTGCCAACGCTCGTCATCCTCTGCCTGTTCGCCAGCGCCTTGACGGCCCAAGGATTCGACTTCGCCAGCGGCACCACCATCGAAGGGAAGAAAGTCACCGTCTGCCATGTGGACTTGCAAAAAGAGTCCCTCGCGATCTTCCTTCGCGATGACGCGGGCAAGCCTCTGAAGTCCTTCGAAGGCATCGAGCACTGGCTGGAACCACAGGGCAAGCGACTGCTCTTTGGCATGAACGCAGGCATGTATCGTGGCGACTTCTCACCCGTGGGCCTGTGTGTCAGCAAGGGTGTCACGTTGAACCCACTGAATCTCGACAATGGGGAAGGCAACTTCTTCCTGAAGCCCAATGGCGTGTTCTTGATTTCCGATCTCGGCGCCCGGGTGATCGCCTCGCAAGAATACCCGGCTCTCAAAGAAAAGGTGCTGCTGGCGACCCAGTCAGGCCCGCTGCTGATGTGCAATGGCCGGATCCACCCCGCGTTTCAGCCCGGCTCAAAGAACCGCCTCTATCGCAATGGTGTGGGCGCAGTGTCGCCGCAGCGGATCGTGTTCGTCATCAGCGAGGAGCCAGTGAACTTTTATGAGTTTGCGGTGTTCTTCCGCGATGGGCTCCATTGTGAAAACGCACTCTTTCTGGATGGCACAGTGTCGAGTCTGCATGCCCCGGAATTGAAACGGAGCGACAAGAAGATGGACCTGGGACCCATCTTTGGAATCGTCGGCAACCGGTGAGCCTAAAAGTCGGGGCCGCTGCCCCTTGCATCCGCGTCGGCTTGCACCACACTGCACACCTTCACCTCCTCCGCACTCCCCATGTCACTCATTGATCGACTAGAGCGGGTTTTCTTCTGGCTTTCGGGAGCCGCTGCCGACACCCTTGAATCCTGCCCCGCCTGGGAGCGCCGCAAGTACGTGGCTTTTGGCGCTACGGTGCTCGTGCCCTCGGCCTTTGCCCTGCTCGCCTCGGCCTATGCGGTGAGCACCCTGACCACGGACTGGCACGTCATTGCACCGGTATCGTTGGTCTGGGCCTTCATTATTCTCACGGTGGACCGGGCCCTGCTGGCCACCTACCGCGCTTATCAGAGCATCTTCCGCAAGGCCGCGCAGTTCGGCCTGCGCATCGTCGTGGCGGCCCTCATGGGCGTGACCATCTCGCACCCGATCACGCTCATGCTGTTCCGCGACACCATCCAGTCCGTGGTGGAAAAGGACCGGCAGGCCGAGATCGACGTGGCACGGGTCAAGGCCACGGAGCAAAAGAAGGCAGTGGAAGCCAGGATGCCTGGGATTGAAGCAGAAATCGCCAAGTCCCGGGAGCGCTGGAACGAGACCTTCAACGCCAAGTTCCTGGAAGAGCAGGCCGACGGCACAACCAAGCCTTTGACCGATGAAGAGAAGGCTGCAAAGGCCGCCCTGGAAAAGAAGATCGCCGAGGCCACCGAAGCCCAGCGCACCCAGCTCACGGCTCTCGAAAAGCTGATTGCCGAACAGGAGGCCGCGAACACGAAACTGGCCGCCGAACTCAACCAGTGGCAGACGGACTTCGAGCGCGAAGTCAACGGGCAGCGCAGCGGCATCGTCGGCCTGGGACCGCGTGCCAAGAGCATCCAGGAGGACCAGCTTGCCTGGCGCCGGCTGGAGTCCAAGCGTTTGGCCGGGGTGCTGGAAGGGCTTACCGGGCAACGCACGCAATTGCTCGCTGACATTGATGCGGCCGGTGCCAATGCCACCAGTATCTTCAACGCCAAACTGGCCCAGGACGCCGCACGCGCGAAGCTGGAACAGGAGCGCCTGGACGGACTTAAACGCCAGGTGCAGCAGCAGCAGGCGGACCAGTTCGTGGGGCAGCAGAACGGCATTCGCGGCACCTTGCAGAAGCAGATCGACGCCCAGCTGGCGCAGCTGAAGAACTTGCAGGATGAGATCGTGAGCCTCAATGCGGACCAGGACGCGCGCGTCGCCGGCATCCGCGCCGAGCCGCGGCATGACATTCTCACGCAGACGCTCGCTTTGCACCGCCTGTTCGAGCAGGGCGGCCAGGGTGGCCAGTTCGCACTCGCCGCGTATTTGATTCTCACGGCGCTGTTCATGCTCGTGGACACCATCCCGCTGGTGGTGAAGTTCTTCTCCAAGCCCGGTCCGTACGACACCCTGCTCGATCTCGATGAGGTGCGCTTTGACCGCGAACGGACGAGCTTCCTGCAAAGCTTCCACCGTTACATGGATGAACTTTCCAGCGGTCGCATGCTGCACCTCACGCGCAACAAGCCGCTCGAAGCCGCGCTCATTGAAGGCGTGGACCGCAGTCGTGCCGCCAAGGAATTCCTGGAGCAATTGCTCGACCTGGAAAAGGCCTTTGAAGAGAAGGTGCGCATCGAACGCCAGCGCATCGCCAGCGAGAAGAGCACCGAGAAAACCTCCGAAAAGCTGGCCCTGCTGGAGAACATGATGCAGACCTTCTATGCTGATCTGAGGCTGCGCATGGAGCACTTCTTCAGCGACGATGCCAGCCGCCGGCTGGCGGGTCTGGGCGGGTAAACCCGGATACAGCGATTCAGTGGGATTCCAAGGCTCGGCGGATATGAAAATTCTTGTCCGCCTTTGCATGCGATGACACCTTTCACCCTCATGCCTACCCTCCTTTGCTTTGGCGACTCCAACACCTGGGGCTATGATCCCGCCAGCACGGCGGGCTCCCCCTACCCTGTCCGTTATGCGCCCGATGCCCGGTGGACGGGCGTCCTGGCCCGTGAGCTGGGCACCGGGTACCGCGTGTTGGAGGAGGGCCAGAACGGGCGCACCACAGTGCATGAGGACCCCATGGCGGTTGCTTCACGCAATGCCCGCCACTACCTCCCGGCTTGTTTGGAGTCCCACAAGCCCATCGACATCGTGGTGCTCATGCTGGGGACCAACGATCTCAAGTCGATGTTCAACCTGCCGCCCGGAGACATCGCCGCAGGTGCGAGCCTGCTTGTGAAAATGATCCTGCAAAGCGACGCCGGCCCCAACGGCGGATCGCCACGGGTGCTCGTGGTCTGCCCTCCCGCCGTTGGCGATTTGTCGGCGCTGCCAGAGCTCAACGCGAAGCTCGCCGGTGCCCGGGAAAAGTCTCTGGCGCTGCCTGGCTTGTATCAAGCCATCGCCAAGCTGCAAGGAGCGAGCTTTCTTAACAGCCAGGAACACATCGCCCCAAGCCCTGTGGACGGGATTCATTTGGAGGCGCGAGACCATGCGGCGCTCGGCAGGGCGATTGCCGGAGCCGTGCGCCAGATGACCTCATGACAGGGGCGTGGCAGGGCTTACGCATGAACAGACCGAGAAAAGTTAACATCTCTTAATTAATTGGTTTCGCGACTGGTTATGGAAGTTTTAGTTGGGGGATGTCTTCACTCTCCGAC
>Ga0118677_10002974_pt1 | contig 33099 bp, 23 predicted proteins | sample AliMusrvi5mmetaG_FD_86154 | JGI IMG/M metagenome (GOLD analysis project Ga0118677, IMG submission 86154) | reverse complement strand
TGGCTTTGTTTCTTACAGATAGCATTGCTCTTGCGCGTACCTTAAGCCATCGAAACTGCGATAGAACCATCAGCATACATAATAATGATCGTTTTTTATCGCAGTTTCGAAGGCTTAAGGTTCTAATTATTGAGAATTTCACCGAGTAGGTATTATTGGAGAACTACGTGACACCAATAAACTTTCCCTTGATTGAAAAGGCTCTTTCGTCAGATCGTCTCAATGGTTATCGACTCACTCCAACCGACACGGAGTTAGATATCCTTGAGCGGTACTTCTGGAATATTAGCCTTTGCGAATCGCTCTATGCCCCATTACAAAGTTTGGAAGTGGCACTGCGTAACTCGTTACACGATAACATCACGACTATGTTTGGTTCAAACTTGTCGTTTGACACGGTTCCATTTTTACGGCGGATAGAGCTAGATGTGATCGCGAGGGCGAAAACACGCCTGCTGATAGAAGGAAAGACCATTTCTGGTAGCAATATAATCGCGTCATTGCACTTTGGTTTCTGGACGTGCCTCCTTGACAGACATTACCATTGGCCGCTCGATTGGAATCACTTGGTAAACACCGCTTTCCCCTGGGCACCAAAATATCAGCGTACTCGGGAGAAAGTGTTAAAGCCGCTAGCTGATATGCGTCACTTGCGGAACAGAGTCTTCCATCATGAGCCAATTTGGAATTGGTCAAACCTGGCACAGCGACATCTCGAACTTTATGAGGTTATCCGTTGGATCAGTCCACAACTACATGATGCAATAGGCCTATTTAATCGCTTCCAGTCTGTCTATAGTGCAGGAAGCGCACCTTATAGACAGATTATATCACAACATATATAGTCGGGAAAGATCTCTAATTCCTGCAAACTTAACGGCCCTTCGAGATGTCCACAAAATTCGCTATGCCTACTATTACTTCAACACCACCGACTCGACATTCCACCCATCCACTGCCACCAGCAACGCCCGGCCGTCAGATGCCGGCGGCAATTCCGCCGTGAAGTCGCGGCGTTGGTCGGGCAGCAGGCTGGCGTAGTTATCGGACCAGAACACCGGCAGGATTTCTTCGCCACTTTCCGCCTCCAGCACGCGCACCCGGACGAGCATGGCGATGATCCGGGTGGGATTGTGCAGCTCCACAACGACTGCTGCCCCTCCGTCCACATCCTGTCGCCACCACGTTCCCTCCAGCGTCACGCGCGGCATTCGGTTTAGTGCCTCATAACAGCCACGGTCATGTCCGCTTTGGATGGCGGAGCGCCAGTAAAAATTATCCGCGATGATACAGCCCGCATCATCCGCCAGTTCGAGCGCGACATAAAATAACTCGCTCATTGCCGGGTGATCCGGTAACGTCAAGACGTCGGTGCGCGCATCAGCCAGCGCCGTGCAGGGCGCCACCCGCTTCAGCCGGCGCTTCATGCCGGCATCGTAGAGTTGTACAGTCAACTTCATCCGGCCTAAAACATTCGGCGTGGTATTCACCACCGTTATGACATTATCCAGTGGGCAGAGTTGGATGACTACCGGCGCGCACGCCTTGCGGATAGCGTAGTAGCTGGGCGTCGGGCGCAGGAAATAATCATAAATCTGCCACTGGATGGTCGGCCAGCATCCGTTGAACTTCCATTCAAGGAATCCGCTGGTCAGCTCCCAGCAGCGGTGATTCACCGCCTCAAACATGGCGCGATGTTCCTCGAACGACAGCATGCTGGCCTTCCACCAGTATTCCTCCAAACTGGCGGGCAGGCCATGCCGTCGGCAGAGCGCCTCGTGAAACGGCTTGTAGTAGGAATTGGCGCCGTGATTGGCCCATAGACGGTTGAGCGGAAAGTCCAGCGAGGACGGGTCGGCGTCCAGCTCCGGCAGAAATCGCCGCAAGCTCTCCGGCGCGGGGACAGCGGCAGAGCCGCTTTCGATTTTGAACATCCACGAACGATCGTCGCGCACCATGCGATAAAACCAGCAGGGATCTTGCCAGCCGTAGCTTTTTGGCGGACGGTCGTTGGCGCCCACCGGCGTGTCAGGCAGTATCCAGGCCGGCCAGGTATACGTTGGTTCCCAACTACCATACCCGGAGGGGATGAGCAGGCGCGTGCCATCCAATTCCATCACCTGGCGGCGCCAGCGGCGATACTGGCTCTCGACCGTTTCCCCCTCATTCATGCACATGTAGGCCACAATGCCGGGATGGTTCCGGCACCGGCGGGTGATATCCGCGGCGCTGGCCTCGAGCAGGTCGTGGTCCAGCGGATGGTCATCACGAGTGAGCCAGTGACACTGGAAGAAGCAGTTCCAGATCATCAGGCCATGACGGTCAGCCAGTTCCATAAGGCTTTCCGGCAGATTGGGCAGGTCTTCGAAAGATACCGTATTCAGGTTTGCCCGCAGCAAATATTGTATCTCGGTTTCCCAGCGTTCCGGACTGAGCATGGCCCAGTCAAGCAGCGTATCGACTTGCAAATATCCGCCGCGGCAGAAGATGCGCCGGCCATTCACATGTACCCGCAGCCCCTGCTCGCCATCCGCCTCGTGTAGAACCTTCGTCACTTCCCGGATGCCGAATGCCACCTGGCGCGAATCAGACTCGATGCCGTCAATGACGAATGACAGCTGCGCCTGGTAAAGCTCCTGCGCTCCATATCCCGCCGGCCACCACAGGCGCGGCTCTGCCAGGTTCAGCGCAGGGAATTCAGACGGCGTTAACACCACCAGCCTGGTTTCACCCGCGGCCAGCGTAACCGCCTTTTCCACCATTACCTGCTCGATAACCGCGCGGAGGACACCTTGCGCCGGAGTGGACGACTCATTCACCAGCTCAGCCGATAGCGTCAGCGCGGCGGGACGCAGATCGGGCAACGGCAAGCGGCTGCGCACGAACGGATCCACAACACGGACAGCTCCTCCCCATTCCAGAGTCACCTCCTGCCAGATGCCCATAAGCCGGTCGCGCACCGTTGGGGCGCAATCATAGCCCACTGCCGCAATATTGATGCAGACATCCTTCATGATGTCATTGTCGGTCGAGGTTACATGCGTGCGCGGGGTCTGAAACGGGACTAACTGGGCCTGAGGTATGCCGGCATGGTCGGGCGACCAGATGTTGACCGCCAGCACATTCTTCACCCCGGGCATGAGGATGCCGGTGACATCAAGGCTGAAACGCCGGAAGGCGCCCACCATCTGCTCCTTGTCTGCTAGCAGAACGCCATTGAGCCAGACCTCAGCCCGGTAATTGATGGCGGTAAAGACAATACGTTGCCGTTCCCCGCAGTCTGCCGGCGCCTCAAATTCACGGCGATACCACCATGATTCCTTCCACGGGTTGCGTTGATCGGGCAGGTGGCTGAATCGGGCCAGATCATGCTGAGTATTGAACTCATCCGATGCATCCGGTATCTGGTAGTTGTTCAACCCGTAGCGCGGATCAGGATAAATGCCGGCATGCACCAGCGCGTTCAGCACGGTTGTGGGCACCACCGCCGCATGCCAGCCGTCAGCGCTATACACAGGACTCGCCACGACAGCGTCCGGCGCCTCAACCAGCGATGAATGCTGGAGTTGCCAACAACCACAAAGACTCTTTACTCCGTAGATACTCATCAACAGCCTACACTTTTCATCCTTCCGCCTTTCCCAACCCACCCCCTAAAGGAGGTGGCCAACAGGATAAGCACGCTGAAGCGCGCTGAAAGGAACAAAGTTGTAATGCGCAAATTATGCGCATAGAATCAGATCCCGTACTTCATCTTTCTGCCTTCATCCTTTCGCTTTCCTCCTTCCGCTTTCTGCCTTCCGCCTTCTGCCTTCTGCCTTCATCCTTTCATCAACGGTGCTTCGCTTTCTTCATGTCGCTCTGCGGAGGAGAGGGAGAGATTCTCCCATTTGGCGCAGCGGCTGCCCCAGCGGCTGATAAGCTCGTTGTCGATGTAAAGCTCGGAAATTTCGCAGTTGTTCGCGCAGTCACTGCAGGTGAAAGAGCGGGGTTGGCAGGTGAAGTTGGCGATGCGCGCGATGCCGCGGAAAGTGGTCGGCTTGTCGCCTCTCTCCCGAGCGCGTCGCGCGAGCAGCGCGGCGCCCCACGCGCCCATCACGGTGAAATACTCGGGAACGACCAGTTCCACTTCGAGCAGATGCTCAAACGCCGCCTTCATCCCTACGTTGGCGGCCACCCCACCCTGGAAGAGGATGGGAGAACGCATTTTGCGTCCTTTCGGATCACGCGCCACATTCTGCAGGAAGTTGCGCGCCAGGCTGATGCACAAGCCGGCGATGAGATCCTCCGGCGGATAGCCCATCTGCTGCTTGTGGATCAGGTCGGACTCCGCAAAGACGCCGCACCGCCCGGCGATCTTCACCGGCGCATGCGAGCGCAGGGCATATTCGCCGAATTCCTCGATCGGTATCCCCAACCGCGTGGCCTGGTGATCGAGAAACGAGCCGGTGCCCGCCGCGCAGACGGTATTCATGTTGAAGCCGGTGGTGACGCCGTCGCGGATGAAGATCACCTTGGAATCCTGCCCGCCGATGTCGATGACCGTGCCGACGGTGGGACAGAGCTGCTTGGCGGCGATGGCATGCGCAGTGATCTCGGTGCGCACCTCGTCGGCGCCCAGCATCATGCTCGCCAACTGCCGCCCCGACCCCGTCGCGCCCACCCCGCGGATGCCGATCTCCGTGCCCAGCGTCTCCGCCAGCACGTGGAAGGCGTGCTGAATCGCCGTCACCGGACGCCCATTGGTCCGTTGATAGTGGGAAAAAATCGGATGATTGTCCGCGTCGATGACTACCAGTTTCGTTGTCACCGATCCGACGTCAATGCCCAGGTAACGCTCCAAATCTTACTCCTATTTTAATGAACTAATCCCGTATATCGAGGAGTGTGGGAGTATGGGAGTATGGGAGTGTGGAAGTTATTGGCATCTCCCCCACACCCCCACACTTCCATACTCCGACACTCCCACACTCACAAACTCCGACACTCCGACACTCCGACACTCCCACCCTGCCGCGCGAATCGTCGCTCTTCCAGCAGGTCGAGAAACGACTCCAGCCGCGTCTCCATGCCGGCTTCGCCGGTCTGCTCCGAGACGATATAGGTCAACACGGGGGTGTCCAGCTCATCGGCGACGCGCACGATGATATTCTGCGCGATGATCTCCGGCATGCAGGTGAACGGGAAGATGTGCAACACGCCGTCGATTCCTTCCCGCCGCGCCAGCGCCACCGAACCGATGGTGTGCTGCCCATGGCCCCCCACCGGGTGCGCGAGCCAGGGTTGCGCCGCGGTGAGCACTTCCTGCTCGCGCCGGCGGGCCGCTCGGGTGTTGAACAGGTGCGTCTGCAGCCAATTGGTGGCCGAGTGTTCGCGCTCGACCCACACCCGCGGCGCGCTTTGCCCCCCGAGCCAGCGCTCGACATCCCGCGTGGCCGTCTGCTCCAGTACTACCCAGATCTCCCCGGCAATACGCACGCGCAGCGGATGGGTATCTTCCGTTTCGATGCTCGCGATCTCGTCGGCAAAGTCACGCTCCCATTGCCGAATCGCCTTGAGCGTGCGCGCATGTGCCAGCCGGCGCAGCGCACGATCGAGCACGCGATTGGTGGTGCCTTGCGCGCGCTCGATGGCGCGCAGGCGATGCGCCGTTGTCTCGGCGCGATCCATCGCTTCCAATTGCCGCACCGCGACGCGAAACGCGCTGATAATCTGCGGCCACGGGGCGCCGCCGGTTACGTCTTTAATCGTGCGTTGAAAGGCCTCCCACTTCGTCGAGAGCGGGAAGGGGGCGTCGGCGATGCAGAGGTGAAAGTCATACCCCATGTTGCGCAACAGCGTTTCCTGCACCTGCGCGTACCACCCCAGCCGGCAGGCGCCTTTACCGCCGACCATTAACAGCGTGTTGGCGCCGGCATCGAGCAAGGCGCGCATCTGCCCGAGCGTGGCGACGAAGGGAAAGCAGACGAATTCCGGGGAAATTTCCCGTCCGAGTTCCACGCAGGTGGTTAGCGTCCGCGGTGTAGGCAGCGTGCGTACCCCGCACAACTCTACCAGCGTGCGCGCGGCCATGTCGAGCAATCCCATTGACGGGAAGCCCATGACGATCTCCGCCTTCGCCCTCCTGGCTACGGTGGATGAATCCGCTTTCGCCATCCCAGCTACGGCGGACGAATCCGCTTTCGCTGGTGCTCGCGAGGACGCTCGTGTGCCCGTGTCGGATTGGGTCGTCGCCGGCGCGCACGAGGACGCGTGGGCGCCGGTGGTGGGTTTCTCGGTATCCAGAAAAGCTTCCAGGCGCGTGGTCAACCCCGCTTCGCCGCTATGTTCATCCAGCGCCAGCACCATCAACGGGATGCTCTGGCGCTGTGCTTCGTGTTCGATATACGTCTCGATAATCGACGCCGGCCCGCATTCGAACGAGCCGACCAGGATCATCTTCTCCACCGCCTGCGTGCGCAACAGTTCCAGCGCCGCGCCCAGTTGCATCGCCTCGAAGGGCCACAGGCGATCGCCTTCCGGAATGGTGGCCATCTGGCGCGCCATGGCGTCCGCAGCGACCATTTCCGCCGTCACCACGCGCCCCGACGCGGCCAGGCGCTCGACGATCTCCTGGCTGATCGGCTCATACAGGATATAGGGATGCCCGATGACGGCGATACCCGGTTCCGCCGGCGAGGTTTTCCGGCGCGGCGGCTGTCCGTCGAGTCGCCGATACGCTTCCGGAATGGTGATCTGTTCGTCGACGCACAGCGCGCGAAAGTCGCGTTGCGCCTGCTGCGCGCGGGCAATGGCACTGGCCACCTGTCGCCGATCCGGCACGCCCAGCCGCGCGGCCAGCGGGAGGAGCGCCGGCAGCAACGCGCGTGCGTCCTCGGAATAATCGATGACCGGCATCAAGATAAATTCGTCCGGCAGTCGCAAGCCGTGGCGGATCATCTCGGCAATGCCGATGAATTTCGGGCAGCATGGCACGTGGCCGATTTTAGCGATGACCGGCAGCAACACGCAATCGCAATCGCCATGCTGCAGGAGCGTATCCACGTGCCCGAAGTGTAATTTGACCGCCAGGCACGGTTCGTCGGTCGGGCAGATCTCCATCCGTTCGAGGGTGCGCGCCGAGGTAGGCGGCGACAACACCATTTCCGCGCCCAACGCGGCCAACAAGGTGCGGAAAAACGGATAGAAATAGTAGTAGCCCATCGCGCGCGGAAATCCGACGCGTTTGCTCATCGCTCGCTCCTGTCGTGCATCATCAACACGCATGGTACTCGACAACGGCGGTGTTGGGCACGGCTCTTTGTCTCACCTGCCCAACATCGCGCGTCGCCGTATTCGCATGGTGGCCTCGCCAGCCGCCATTATTATACGGCAGGAGCGCTTGCATTTCCACTTAACGGTATATTGAAGAATATGGAAAGCAGATTACCGGAGTAGCAAGGCATTTCCGCGATTATCGAAAATGAATTGAGTCCGCAATCGTACCGTAAGGCGCCATACTCCGAAAAAACTTGCCGAATGAAGTCGGTGGCGCCACACCATCGCCTTTACGCTGGCCATTGACAGCGCTTGCTGTCCCCAAGTAATATAGTAATTGCTTGTTAACATATGTTGAAGAGAAACGCTGGCGAATCGCTAATTTCGGTCGAGCTCGATTGGCAATGTAGTTCAAACGATTGTACTTACGCTATTAAAGCACAGTTTAACTGGTTAGGTAATTATTGGGAGGCTGCATGAAACAGGTACTTGTTACCGGCTCGGAAGGTTTTCTGGGACGTCCCATCTGTGAAGCGTTGGAAACCGCTGGTTATACCGTGATCAGGTTCGACAAGCGACTTGGTCACGATGTGTGCAGAGAAGAAGACCTGAAATCTGCTGCTCTTCATACCGAGGCAACGATACATTTAGGCGCCCCTTGCAGTGCTAGAATGTTTACGGAACAACCGGAAGAATCGTGGTTTGCGACGGTAAAAGGAATGAAAAATGTGTTGAGTTGCTGTTCGGGCCGAATCGTATTCGCTTCGACGTGCACTCTGTATGGTGAGTCAAACCTTCCTGTCACAGAAGATGCCGTATTACCTCCGCCACCGAACCTATATGCGGCAGGCAAAATTGAATGTGAGCGGCTCTGCTTCCAGGCCGTTTCGACTGGGGTTGATGTAAGAATCCTCCGCATATTCGCCGGCTACGGCCCCGGGGAATTTGCGAAAGGCGAGTACGCAAGTCCGTTAATGCAATTCATCCGTAAAATTTTGGTCGGTCAACAACCGATTATTTTTGGCGATGGCGGACAGATACGAGACTTTGTCTATATCGACGATATCGTCGAGTATGCTGTCAGAGCGATGACGACCGGTAGTCGTGATCGGCTTTTTAACGTCGGCACCGGTTTCGGCATTTCGTTTCGTGACCTGGCCGGTAGGATTGGCGCATGCATTGGGCAGCGGCCCGAGCCAGAATTTACCACTCCACCCAAAGGTTATGTCGGTTCCATCGTTGCCGACACCCAAAAAGCACGTCGTGAGCTTGGATACACGGCAAAGGTACGGATTGATGAGGGAATCAAACGTACCATTGCCGCGTTGAGATCGATCGTGTGAAAACAGCCGATGCTTTCCACGGTGAACTGGTTGCTCGAATGTGAATCGAAGGAGTTTTTTTATGAACGCCTTAACTGCCAAATTACCCGAGTCATTAGTAAAGGCCTTTCAGACACATCAAGGTATCCCTTTCGTCGGCTCAGGATTATCGCTTCCCTTTGGCTTGCCGACATGGGATAAGCTCCTTGAAGCACTGACGGAACGATGCCGAAAAGAGCAGAAACTGAATCCGGAGGTCATTCTATCCCTTAAAAACGATGGCGATTACCTCCTGGCTGCCCAGAAGGCTAGAGAAAAGTTAGGCAATTATCATTACAAATGTGAATTGGAGAATGCCTTCAAACGTTATGAGGGAGATCCGCACAAAGGATTGCAAGGCTTATTATGGACACTTCGTCCGCCGATGATCATTACGACGAATTTTGACACCCTCCTGGAGGATGCCGTTAATCCACGACCCGAGGTGGTTACCCCCCAGCATAAGACAAAAATGCTGGACATCTTCCGGCAGGATAACGGCAATATCCTCTTTAAAATGCATGGATCGATTAATGAAATTGAAAGCATTGTGCTGACAGAACAAGACTATATCAACCTCTATCAAGTAGATATGGAGGCCTTTTATCTGGCCTTTATCAGGCCAATACTCAGTAATACCTTGCTCTTCATGGGCTTTGGGATGACGGATCCGGGCGTACTCGGCATTCTGAAACGGATCACGGACTTATTCAATTCTTTTTCCGGCAGTCACTATGCGTTGGTGAAACGGGGAGAAGTTGAAGTTTCGTCTTTCTGGCGCGATTACAATGTAAATATTATTGAATACGATGACCATAGCGAAGTTTTTGAGGTAATCTCATACCTGTGCCGCGTGGCCAATAGACAAACGATGTCCAGTCCATATACGCCTGACGAGTCATATACCCCTCCCTTGGCAAGTAAGGCAAAAACGTATATCACGATCGATCCCGCGAGCGAAATCCCGGCACATTTCCCCGATATCAGACGACGGGCGTTAGGAAAATGCATTATTATCACCGGGGGAATCCGTAATAAGCAACTCAAAACCTGGGACGAACACAAAATTTTAATTGACACGCAACCGACCTTCTTTCGGCCATCACCGCTACTGGAAGAAATGCAACGGGAAGCGCAGAACAAATTTAAGCGTCTCAGCTATGCGAATTCGCCACGACTTTCGCTGTTAGGCGTTCAGGTCGAGCCAATAATCAATATCCGCCATGATGATATGACCATCACGTCGCAGCTGACGGATTGGGCACTCATCGACGGGATGCAAACCGTTTTAGAGCGAAAAGATTCCCCGCTCTATATCGAACTGATGGATCAGTTTTGGCGATCAGTGAACTCACTGATTGGAACCGGAGAGGCGCTCAACTTTCCGCATCATCTTGCCGTGCATTGTCTGCTCATTTCCCGAGACCACAAAGTCATTCTCAACAAACGCGCAGGAGTCAGTAATCAGCGAGGGAGAATTTCCGCCTCCTTCGAGGAGCAGATGCAAGTGGCGCACATTTATCCTGCTTCTGAAAAACGCCATCAAAGGTATTTTGATGGCGACGGTGATCCCGTCACCGCGGTGATCCGCGGAGCAAATGAGGAATTGGGTATTGAACTGGAACGAGGTAATATCTCGATCCTAGCGCTCTGCATGGAAGCGTCGAGTATAGCGGCAAATCTACTGGCAATCGCGAAATCATCATTAACCGCCAACGAAATTTTTGATCGCTGGCGCAAAGCAGAGGACAGGGGCGAGAACCAGATGATTCGACCGGAGAACTTGCCTGAATGGAGTATTGAAGGGGTGTTACCAATTTTGGGCAGTCAATCCGAGCAGGACACCGAGCATTTATATGGGGGAATGTGGCACGCCTCTTCACCAGCACGGCTCGTGCTTGGATTGATTCACGATTTTGGTGTTGAAGCTGTCGAAGGCCATATCTCCCTGGCGCCGTTCTATGATTAATCGGTTCCTTTTACGCAGTGAATGGCGTCGGGGTATTCAGGGCCAATTCGTGGTTCGTTGCCAGCGATCGCGAGCAGATCGTTCCAATCGTCAGCATCCCGATCGCCTGATCCCTTCGCCTTCATCCTTGCACGGGCCAGTGGTTTGGCGCACCATCAGTTGGGTGGGCAGCATGATGCGGGTGTCCGGCACTTCTTCGTCCTTGATCAGGGCCAGCAGGATGTCTGCCGCGTGCCGGCCGACTTCCACCAATGGCAGGCGTACCGAGGTCAGCAGGTTCTTCGTGCCGGTGTCATCCGGGATGGGATCGGTATCGTCATACCCGATCAGGCTGAAGTCTTCCGGGATGCGCCATCCCGCGTTGCGGAGTAAGTACCAATACCGTCTGGCCATGAAATCGTTTTGGGCCAGCAGTCCGGTATAGCGGGATTCCGCGCGCAATAATTGTACCAGCGGATGCTCGTCCGGAGTCGTGGTGTTCTGTTCCGCGAGCGTGTTTTGGGTGAGCACGGGAATGGCCGTCGTTTCGAGGGAGAGAAAGTGTTGTAACGAGGTGTTCACCCCCGCGTGTTCCTTCAAGGCACGGAGCGTGCCATCACGCCGTCGCCGGTATGAATCGTGGCCGATGCCATCGTGCAGGAAGAGGAGATGACGGTGGCCGAGTTCCAGCAAGTGTCGGGCCGCGGCGTAGCCACCGGCTTCGTCGTCCGTCTGCACCACGGCCGCATTCCCGGCGGCGGGTGCGATCAGCGCGACCAGGGGGACGGTGCGCTCGTCGATATACTGTCGCAAGTGGGTATGCACGAACTCTTCATAGCCGCCGGGATTTCCGGCGATCATGATGATCCCATCGACTTCACCCCGCGTGATGTTAGGCGGCAACTGAAATGGGAAATGGTCGACGCGAAGGTCCGGCATCAGGGTAATGACAACCGAAAATCCGGCCGGGGTAATCTGGTCCATCAGGCCGGTAAAGATGGCGTTGAAGTAGTGCGCTTCGTAAAAGTGGGTGGGGAACAAGAGGGCAATCTGCGAATTCAGCACCCGCCGTCCACTCCGGCGGGCGACCAGCCGCCGTGCCAGATGAAAACGTCCCGGGTTGTAGCCCATTTCCGCGGCGACCGCCTGGATGCGCGCGATCGTTTCCGCCTTCAGCAACGGACTGTTCTGCAGGGCGCGGGACACCGTGGCGCGCGAAGCGCCGACCTGTTGGGCAATGTCTTCCAGCGTCACCGACTGGCCGGTTGGTGTGGAAGTGTTGTGCTGTTCACGCATGCGATGTCATCCCGGTGATTGTATTCCGCGTCACCCACGCTTGTTCCTGGAAGTCGGTTTGGACTCCCGGAAGCTCGATAAATCAGGCGGAAAAAGCGCGAATCAATCGCCCGTTGCCTACTTGACAAGGTCCAGATTTATCATTAAGATGGTACTGCAATCGATTGCAGAAGTCAAGCAACGCGCGAAAGAAACGGCGTAATGCATGCCGGTAGTTTTAAGCTGAAAGGAGGTAAACGAGCAATGCGTTCCCTACGAACGTGGCAACCAGGTTTTACGCTAATTGAGTTGTTGGTGGTTATCGCCATAATCGCATTATTGGCCGCCATTCTCTTTCCGGTCTTCGCGCAGGCGCGCGAGAAAGGACGAACCTCGACCTGCCTGAATAACGAGCGGCAGATGATGACGGCGGTGTTGATTTACGTCCAGGATAATTCGGAATCGCTGATGCCGAGTACCGGATCGGTCTGGTCTTATTATCTGTCGGGCGCAACGAGCAACGGCATTTATGATTGTCCGACCAAACAGGGAAAAGGAAGCGGCAGCGCGCCGGAATATGGTTTCAATGCCAATCTGCTCGGACAGTCGCTAGGTGACTTGAAGAGCCCGGCCATTCAGGTGGCGCTGGCCGACCTTCCCGCCGGCGGCGAGAAATTGACACCACGCTACACCATCGCCATGGGCAGCAGCGATTACAACATCGATCCGCGCCACAACAATGCCAGCGGAGCGAATCTCGCCTTTCTCGACGGGCACACCGATTTTCTGCCCGTCGCCGCCAAGCAGAAGGTGTCCGATGCTCTGTACCTGAAAGGGTGGCAGGTCGATATCCTGACCGTCAAGGATGTCGATTGGGTCGCGGGCGCGAATCTGCAGATCGATCACCCAATGCCCGGCGCCGGCGCCAAAATCACCGACACGGGAACGATGGGCGGCCGCTGGACGGCCGGTACGGTCAGTACCAGTACCATCAAACGTGATGGCTGGGTTTCCTGGCGATGCGACACCGGCAACTCAGCCGACAACATGGTGGGATTGACCACCAAGTCGACGATTGCCAGCTACAGCGACATCGATTTCTGTATCTATAACCAGGGAGCGGGGCTCATCTATAATGCCACCACACCGCCGCCGGGCACGTATATCAATTTCTCGATGGGGCCAAACAGTAATATTATCGGTCACTTTTTTAAAATCGCGCGCACCGGAGGCGTGGTGACCTTTTCCTATGACGGCGCCGTAAAATATACCGTGGCCCAGCCCAGTACGCTTCCGCTGAAATGCGCGGTGGCGCTGTGCGGCGGGTGTTTCGTTTCGAAAATGCTCTGCTACGGCGCGCAATAAACAAGCTGCTAAGGCGAAAGGAGATTATTATGCGTATACATCGCGGCTTTACGCTCATTGAATTATTGGTAGTCATTGGCATCATCGGGATATTGGCCGCCATCATGTTCCCGGTGTTCGCCTCCGTGCGGGAAAAGGCGCGCACGACCCAGTGCATCAATAACCAGCGGCAGATAATGACTGCTGTGACGATGTACATACAAGACAATGACGAAATGCTTTTCCCCAGCGCCAAGGTGCCGTGGCCGTATTATCTTTCGAACCTGATCCCCGCCGGGCAAATTTTCGATTGTCCGACCAAAACCGGCATCGGCAGCGCGAGCATCCCGGAATATGGGTTCAATCGCTTCATCCAGGGGATGGCAATCGGACAGATTGCTTCGCCGGCGACCACCATTGCCATTGCCGATATCGACCCCACCTACGCGGGGACGCTCTCACCGCCCTATTGCCTCACCCAGTACGATGATGAGATTAACATTTCGCCACGGCACAACAATTCCGCCAATATCACCATGCTGGATGGGCACGTGGAAAATGTCTTTTTCAATCCCAACGTTGCCTCGCTTTACGCGACGCTGGCCCAGCGCGGCCTGACGCTCACCTTTCCCCAAGTGCAGGATGTGCTCTGGAGCAGTCTCACAGGTACCGTGCAAACCAATCCCAATTCCGGCTCGGGCAGCACGTTGAGCACGGTGGGGGGCTCCGATGCCTGGGGGAACTGCGGCGCGGTGAGTGCCCAGGTGATCAATGGCGATGGGTATTTCCAGTGGGTCTTCAGCGGTGGCGCCGGCAAGATTATGACGGGGCTTACCGCGGGTACTTCCGTGCTGACTTATGGCGATGTCACCCTCGCGTCGTATGCTAACGCCGGAACACAGATCCAGCAATACTATAATCCGATCACCGCCGGCCCCGGAGGAACCACGTCACAAAATGCCGTCGCGGATGCGAACTATACCGCGAATATCTGTCGCGTCGAGCGCAAAGCCGGCCTGGTGACCTTCAGCGTGAGCAATAGCGCCGGGGTGACGAAGTATACGCTCCCGAATCCCTATCTCCCCCCGCTGCGCGCCGGTTCCGCGTTTCACAACCTCGCCGGCGTCTATATCTCGAATTGCCAGATCGCGTATTGAGACAGGCCCCTTATGGTTCAGTGAACGATGAACGCCAATAATAATAAGCCTCATGTTGGACGCTTGGCACTGTTTGGAAGCCGACGCCCGTCGCGCTCCGTGACCAGTTCACGCGGAAAGGTTGCCGATGCCTCACCGTTCTTTTGACGGGATGCTAGATTTTACCGGTGATGCTATCAGCGATAACGGGGCGCGACGGGCGTCGGCTTCCAAACAGTGCCAAGCGTTCAGCATGATGCTGATAATTATTAATGCTAATTGTCCACTTACACAATAATGCAATCGCACAGCCTGTCTCGCGATCTGCAACCCGCTGTCCGCGCCTCGCTAAACTTGCTTTTTCCCCCTCGCTTCAGCTATACTTAACCGGAATTCTTATCTCTGCCGGATGTATGCATGAATAGTCCTCGAGTTGCCATCGTTGACGCGTATAGTTTGCTGTATCGTGCGTTTTTTGCGCTGCCCCCGCTGACGAACAAGCAGGGCGAAGTGACGAACGCGGTGTATGGCTTCACCACCATGCTGTTCAAGCTGCTCGACGAGGAGCAGCCGGAGTATGTCGCGGTGGCGTTCGACATGCCGGCGGCGACTTTTCGGCATGAAGCGTTCGAAGATTACAAGGCGCACCGCAAACCGATGCCCGACGACATGCGTCCGCAGGTGCCGATGATGAAGGAAGTGCTGGCGGCGATGCGCATCCCGCTGATCGGCGTGGTGGGCTTCGAGGCGGATGACGTGATCGGCACGCTGGCGCGGATGGCGGCGGAAGAAGGCATGCGCGCGTTGATCGTCACCGCCGACCGCGACGCGCTGCAACTGGTGAACGACGCGGTGGCGGTGATGGCGAATAAACGCGGGATGTCCGAGACGGTCATTTATGACCGCGCAGCGGTGATCGAACGCTATGGTGTCACCCCGGCGCAGATTCCTGACATGAAAGCGCTTACCGGCGACACCTCCGACAATATTCCCGGCGTGCCGGGCATCGGCGAGAAGACCGCCGGCAAACTGATTGCCGAATACGGCTCGCTGGAGGCGCTGCTGGAGCACGCGGACGCGGTGAAGGGGAAGGTCGGCGCGGCGCTGGTGACCTACGCGGAGCAGGCGGTGCAATCCAAGCACCTCGCCACCATCGATACCCGGGTCCCGTTGGAAGATTTTACCTGGGAGTCCTGCAAGCGGCAGGAAGGCGATCAGCCGGCGATGCTAGACGTGTTTCGGCGGCTGGATTTCCGCAGCCTGCTGAATCGCCTGGAGTCGCCGACGATCGCCGCCACGCGGCCGGCGGAAGCCGTGCTGGATGCCGTGGTACGGGTGGTGGAGGCGCCGGAGGAACTGGCGCAGATCACCGAAAGAATTCGCGAAATCGGCGAGTGCGCGCTGGTCGCGGTGAGCGCCGAGGATGCCACGCGCGCCGACCACCTGGCCGGACTGGCCATCTCCGCCGGCACGGAGATCCATATTTATCTGCCGCTCCAAAACCCGCCGCCGCCGCAAGCCAGTTTATTCGGGGAAGAGGTGACCGAGCAGCCGGCACGGGGCGCGCTGCCGGCGCTGACAGCGCTGCTGGAAGACGCCGGGGTGAAGAAGTACGGTCACGATCTGAAGGCGCTGGCGCTGCGACTGCGGAGCGAGGGGATCAATCTCGCCGGCGTGTCCTTCGATACCCTCATCGCCGCCTACCTGATCGACCCGAATACGCGCCACCCGCTGAAGGATATCGCGCTGGATTGCCTCGATGCGCAGGTCGAACTGCCGGAGTTGACCGCGTTGTGGCGCGCCGGCGACGGCGACGCGCTGGCGGCTGCCGCCGGCCGGCAGGCGCAGTTAGTGCAGCGGTTGATCTCGTCCTTGCGGGTGAAACTGGCGGAATTGGACTTGATGCCGCTCTTTCGCGACGTCGAGATGGCGCTGATTCCCGTGCTGGCGGCGATGGAATGGCAGGGGATGGCGATCGATACCGCGCAATTAGCCGAACTTTCGCTCGAACTGGGCAAGCATATGCACCAGCTCGAAGGCGAGATTTACGCGCTGGCCGGCGAGACCTTCACCCTCAATTCGCCCAAGCAGCTCCAGCAGATTCTCTACGACAAACTCGGCCTGCAGAAGGGCCGGAAGATGAAAACCGGCTATTCCACCGACGCGGACGCGCTGCAGGCGCTGGCGGACGAGCACCCGATCGCGCGCGCGATCCTCGCCTGGCGCGAGTTGGCCAAGCTGAAATCCACCTATGTCGATTCACTGCCACGGCTGGTATTGCCGCGCAGCGGGCGCATCCACACGCATTTCAACCAGGCGGTGGCGGCGACGGGACGGCTGAGCAGCAGCGATCCGAATTTGCAGAATATCCCCATCCGCTCCGCGGTGGGGCGAGAGATTCGCCGCGCGTTTATCCCCAGCGAGCCGGAGTGGCGACTGCTGGCGGCGGATTACTCGCAGATCGAGCTGCGCGTGCTGGCGCACATTACCCGGGACGACGCGCTTATCGACGTCTTCCGCCGCGGGGAAGATCTGCACACCGCTACCGCCTGCAAAGTCTTCGGCGTCGCGCCGGGTGAGGTGACGCGCGAGATGCGGCGGATGGCGAAGATCGTCAACTTTTCCATCCCCTACGGCACCACCGCCTTCGGCCTGGCCGGCCAGTTGGGGGTGTCGCGCGAGGTGGCCGACGAGTTGATGCGCACTTACCTGCTGCGCTTCCCCGGCGTCGCGCAGTATATGCGGGAGGTGGTGGAAACAGCACGGCGCGACGGCTACGTCACTACGCTGCTGGGCCGCCGCCGTCCGCTGCCCGACCTGCGCGCGAGCATGCCCACCATGCGCCAGGCGGCCGAGCGCACCGCCATCAACACCCCCATCCAGGGGAGCGCCGCGGACATGATGAAGCTGGCCATGCTGCATGTCGACCGCGATCTGCGCGCCCGCCCCGACCTGCACGCGCGCCTGCTGTTGCAAGTCCACGACGAAGTGGTGCTGGAAACACCCCTCGCCGAAGTCGACGCGGTCGCCGAACTCACCCGCCGCGCCATGTGCAACGCCCTCCCGCTCATCGTCCCGCTGGAAGTCGAAGTCAAAGTCGGCCCCAACTGGCGCGATGTCTCCCCGCAAGTAGAAGAACTGCCCGCCGGTCTCCTCGAAACGCAGGAATAAGAGGCAGGATGCAGGATCCAGGGTTCAGGATACAGGATGTAGGATGCAGGATATGGGCCGCCGGCTTCCAGCCGGCCATTTACCCCCAACTTACTAATAGAGATGCTCGCTAAGTTCGTAGTAGCGTCGCCTCCGCGGCAAGACGCGTCGTGAGTCAACCATTCATCAAGCAGCGACGCGACTATGAACAACCTTTCCAAACAAGGAAAATCCTCTTCCCCACCGAATACCCCACTCAGGAGGATCGTCACATGTCCAGGATCGGCAAACCCCTTATTCCAGGCGAACGGCGACTGTTAGTGGCCGTCGGGGTGTTTGTCGCCGCCATATTCGGGTTGCTCTGGTGGTGGTTGGATATCAACACGGACCCGGTGGTGAGTTTTCCGCCGGCGCGGGCGGCTGGTGTTGGTTATGACCTGTGCGCCAGAGCCGGCAGTCAGGTGCAGGTCATCCTCACGCGCAATCCGGCGCAGCCGGCGGAACAAATCGATCTTTCGGAGTATCTGGGGGCAAAGCAGCAAGGGAGCGCTTATTACGGTCCCACTCCAGAGCCAACGCTGGCGGAGATCCGTAAGATCGATTCCCCGAATGCCCCGCATATTGCGGTGTTGCGTTACGCGTTGCGCTACCCGATGGATGCCCCTTCTTATCAAATTGGCGATCATCGGAACGACGCGTTCTGCAAGATGACAAACGCCCTCTTTGTCGCCGGATATGTGCGGAAAGCCGATGCGAATTGGAACAGCGCGATGGATTGCTATCTGGATGCCATCCAATTATGGACCGCAATACCGCATGACTACTCCTTGTTCCCCCGCGTTTCCTACCTGAGCATTGTGAGATCGGAAATATGGGAAGTGATCGATCATTTGGATGCTCCGCACGCGCGTGCCGATGCGCAACGGATGGAGCAACTTATCACCAGGCAACAGTCGCTGGTCGAGATCATGCAGGAAACGAAATACTATGAGCAAACTTGTCTGCTGTGCTATTTTCACCAGCCAGGTTGGCGCTACACCAGCGAGGGTGTTTTACCGGATAAATTGGGGGTATTGCTGATGAGCAAGCGCAAAATCATGGCTGATTATACCGGCTATGTCGATGCGTGTATCGCCAACGCGCAATTCCCCTATGCCGCCAGAAAAGCTGATCCACCCTACCCGGCCACTTGCTTTGATCGAAATATGAACCGCTCCTATGCGGGGATACCATTTCTGTATACCATGCATATCGCGCAGAATGCGCTGCTCACGGTGTCGCTGGCGCTGCACGCCTATCAACTCGATCACGGCAACTATCCGGCAACGCTGACTGCGCTGGTACCCGGCTATTTGAAAACCATCCCCGACGATCCCTTCGCGCTGAAAGGCCTGCTGCGGTATCGGCTGAAAGGGCAGCATTACGTGCTCTACAGCGTCGGACCGGATGGCAAGGATGATGGCGGCGTACCGAGCAAGGACGGGGTGAAAACGAAACCGCCGAAAAATGGCATGCCGGTAACGCTGAATTTTCTGAAGAATAATAGTACCGGCGACATCGTGGCCGGCGTGAATATCCGCTAATCGTCCTTTGCGTCTTTGCGTGACACCAAAAAGATATTTCACGCAAAGGCGCAAAGACGCAAAGAAGGGGCGCGGGAGGAGAATCAAGATGGCAAATGACGGCGGAAGGAGTCTGACGAAAGGTGAGCAGCGGTTGTTGGTGGCTGTTGTGGTGTTCGTCGGCATGGTGCTGGGCGTTTTGTCCTGGTGGAATCAGCGTAACCTTGCACCGGATGTCGCCATTCCGACGCCGGTGATGCCGAAGCCGAATGCGCACGATCTGCTGCTCACCGCCGATCAGCAACTACAGCACACCATCGTCATGCATCGACCCGCCGGCACGCCCATCAATAAAACCGCGAAACAGGACAGTTCCGGCAAGGTACCGACGACGCTCAGTCTGAGCGGATTGAACACTTATCTGGTCGTAACCGACGCTGGTAAGCCCAATACAGATTTGCCGTTCGATCCGACACCGGCGGAGATGCGGGCACTGGTGCGCGCGAACGCACCGGGGTTTGCCGCCGTGCGTCAGGCGTTGCAATCTGCCTACGTTGGGACGCCGGTGCGCAGCTTCGATGATATTTCGCGAGATATCATCACCTTTGTAGAAATGGCCCGCAAAATCTGGGCCGCCGGACGTCTGAAAAGTATCGACGGCGCGTGGAGCGCGGCTATGGATGATTATGTCACCATCATCCACCTGGGGGAAACGATTCCGCATGGCGGCGCGCTTTACAGCATGATGTGTGGAAATTCGATGCAATTTATCGGACGCAAAAGCGCCTGGAAGATCGTGTCGCACCTGGACGCCGTGCAAGCGAGCGCCAATGCAAAGCGCCTGGCCGCGATCACCGCGACGCACGTGCCATTCGCTGATACGTTGCGGGAAGAAAAATGGACCCTGACCGCCTCACTGCTGGAGGAGTTCCGTGAACCGCATTGGCGGGTAGATTTTTTAGAACACAGTAATATGCCTAACCAGTCGCCGGCGAACATTGTTCAGGTATTTCTGGTCAGCAAGCGTGAGGTAGTGGCGCATCTCATGGGCGATATGGACGCGCTGATTGCCAACGCCCAATTGCCATATGCCGCGCAGAAAGCGCCGTCCCATATTCCCGCCGATCCGATCTCAGCTGAGCTATATCCACACTGGGATTTAGTCCGGTGGGAAGACGTCTACTCTGCCACCCAGAACGCGTTGCTCGAAGTGACACTGGCGCTGCACGCCTATCAACTCGATCATGGCAACTATCCGGCAACGCTGACTGCGCTGGTGCCCGGTTATCTGCACACCATCCCCGACGATCCCTTCGCGCTCAAAGGCCTGTTGCGGTATCGGCTGAAGGGGCAACAATACGTGCTCTACAGCATCGGCCCGGATGGCAAGGATGACGGCGGCGTGGCCAGCAAGGATGGTTTGATGCCAATACCGGCACCGAAAATCCCGCCGGGAAAATCAGGCTGGCTAGGTGAGCACAGCACCGGTGACATCGTGGCCGGCGTGAATATCCGCTAAAGTAGTCGCTTAACTTTCACTTACACTTACACTTACACTTAAAACAGAATGGATTTAGTGTAAGTTTTAAGTGCAAGTGTAAGTGCAAGTGCAAGTGTCGTGCTCCCTTCCGCACCTCCCGCCATCGTGCTGAATTTCCGCTGATACCCGCTTTCTCGCCCCGCGCTGGCATAACTTTTCGACATGCATGGCGTTGTGTCGAATCTCCCGTACGGAAACTTGCTTGCGCGGGGGGAAAAGTATGCTATGGTACGGAGTGGACTTCTCCCGGAGGGGAGTGATGGCGGAACTGGCTCCGCTCGCACGCTGCCAAACAGGAGTTTCACCAGATTGCCAGCGGGAGGGACGATGACTTTACACTATCAGCAAGATTATCAATGTGTGAAGTGTGACACATTCTTTTTGCCGTTTCAATCGCCGGTAACGGTGTGCCCGGAGTGCGGGGAGCCGAACTTGCAGGGTGAGGAGTTCCGCGAGGTCATCAAGCTGCTGATCGAGGCGAATGCCACCCATCGGCGGATGTTCGGGCGGTTCGCGCCTCCCGCCTACGGCGTCTTTTCGCTGCTCGATCACTACGTCTACTACAGCGCGACAATCTTCGATATGTATCAGGAACGGCAATCTTCCAAAGCGCTGATCATCGAGGAAGTGATCGCCAGCGAAACCCCCGCCTGGCAGGAGCACCTGCGCGAGATGCTCTACCAACTCTTCGAACTGGCGGAACGGCAAGGCGTATTTCAGATCCAACAGGACCCACAGTCGCAACCGAAGGAGGAGGCGTAGGACGCGTGTGGGAGTATCAGAGTATGGGAGTATGGGAGTGTGGGAGTGGTCCCGTGGATCAACACGGGGGAATGGTTTTACCACCGAAAAAAATGCTCTGCGTCCTCCGCGTCCTCTGTGGTGAAATAAATCACCGACTGATGCGATACTTTTTGATCAGCCGCACCGGATTGTAGGAGAGTTTGGCTTTACGCAGGCCGGGGACGCCGAGGTCTTGCTCGCGGTTGACATAGTGAAACTCCTGCCCGGCATCGCGCAGGAATTCCCGGTTGATGGCCTGATACAGGCCGGTGATGCCGGCGCGCGCTTTTTCCACGTGGATCACCAGCGTATCTTCATTCAGCCGTTCGCCCAGCGTGAGGGCGACGAGTTCCCCGCCGATTTCGATCGCGCCGCCGCGAATGCGCAACGCGTCGAAGTGTTGCAGCATGCGAAATACCGCGCATTGCTCGCGGCGCAGCCCGTCATCCTTCTCGCATTCCCGCTCGCTGCACCAGGCATGCTGAAACCGCAGCGCGCGCGCGACGATGTCCGGGGTGAACGACAGATAGCGCGCGGGATTGAACTTGAGAAATTGGTTGAGGAGGTTTTTCTTCGCGTGATATTTGTCTCCCGCCAATGCGATCAACTCTTCGACATCGTAGACATAGTCGAAGTTCGCCCGGTCTTCCTCCACCGTGAGATCCGGCAATTGCCCGTCGATGGCGGCGAGGAAATCCTCGCCGACTCGATCGATGAGCGGCTGGTCGGACGCCGTGGCGAGATACTCCAGACCGGCGACAATCGCCTGCGCGCCGTCCGCCATCCCCAACGGTTGCAACAACGCGAGTCCACGCCCGCATCCTTTGCGAATAAACAGCCCCTCCGCGAAGCGCGCCAGTTGATAGTGGTTCACGCCCCCCCAGGCGAACAGGTTGGTGAAGGTATATTCGGACGCCAGCGGCGGGTGCTGCGCCAGCACCGCATCCACCGCGTCTTTATGCTCCAGCGTGAGCGGGGTGAACTCCGGAAATGTCGGAATCATCATCAGAACCTTTTCGTCGGGCAGCAGATTTTGCCGATACGCGGCGCTAAGTCCGCGGACTATTCTTCGTAATTGCCACGCGAACTACCACACAATGTTTATCATTCTTCCCGCCGGTACGGATTCCTGCACAATGCAAGCATGGCAAGTTAGTGATTGTCTATTGACAATAGGTAAAATCGCAGGGACACTCTTGATACAAATGTTGTAACCGTTTAGACAGGGGCCACGCTGTAGACTTTGCGTAGGCTGATAGCCTGAACGGTTACCGAATGTTTTTGCCTGGGGGTGACGCATGAATAAAAAAGAGCTGCAGATGTATTTCAGTTGCCGGCTGTATGAAACGCTGTTTCCGGAAGGCATCTTTAATTCAGGCATGGGCCAGGTGGTGATCGCACGGATAACGGCCGGTGGAGCGATTGTCGGGGTCACGTTTCTCTGCGATCACTACTGCCTGGGAGTGAAGGATTGCCTGCCGTTTTTGCAGAGTGAGCGGGAATACAAGAAAATGATCGATAAATTGGCCGGTCCCGATCCGCTGAAGGTGGTGGAACCCGGCTATGCGAAAAAATATCTGCTTGACCTGGTTGCCTGGGCGAAAGCGATCGGCTTCGAGCCGCATTCCGATTATAAGTTCTGCCGGGAAATCCTCGCCGGCATCGTCCCCGATAGCAATGCGACCTTCGAATTCGGCTACCAGGGAGTTCCGATGTATATGAATGGCCCCTATGATACACCGGAACGGATGAAAGCCATTCTCGCTACGTTGCAGACCTATGAGGAGAAAACGGGAAACAAGACACATCACACGCTGGTCAGCGAATCGCCATCGCTGCTGGAAAATATCACACAGACATTGCATTTGCCGGGCCGTAGGATCATCCAACTGCCGTCGAAGTGACGATGATTTCACCGCGGTGGACGCGAAGGACGCAGAGAAGACAATATTGGTAATCGATCAGGTGCCGTTGGCGCGCGAGCGTCCTCGCGAGCACCAGAGGATACCCGACCTGCTCGCGGGGACGCTCGCGCGCCAGCGGTGCCGGAATGGGTACATTGTAACAATCCAATGAGCGGATCGGTAAATCAGCATAATCGGTGATATCGGTGAATCGTGCCGTCATCGGGCCGTCAGCCGGAAATTCAGCGAGTAACGCCATTCCGGGTTTTGATAGCATTCATCCACGATGAAATACTGTTCGATAATGTGCCGAAGACGGGAGACTTCGAAGCCGCGGTAGCCGCATTCCCAATAATGCTCGCCGCCGCAGAGCACCGGTTGCGTGCCGTCGATCCGCTTGCCGGGGGCGAATGAGCAGCGCAGCCGGCAGTCGAGGTGAGTGCTCAGGCCGCGCAAGCGCAGTTCCGGGTGACGGCCGCCATAGGGCAGGTAGAGCAGCGCATGGTGCGCGACGCGCGCGAGTTCCGCCAGCGCGGGGGTGAAGTAGCGGAAATCGAGATGTTCCAGCACGTGGGCCGCGATGGCCACATCGAACTGTTTGGGGGTAAACATCGGCATTTCGTGCACGCTCCCCAGGTAATCCGGCTGAAAGCCCGCGTCAATATCCAGCGTGGTCACCTTCAGCCCGAAGCGATCGCGCAACAGGCTCCGTTCCAATCCCACCCCGACGCCAACGAGCAGCACCGTTGCCGGCGCATAAGCCAGGCAATCGCGCACCTGGTAATAGGCGTTGATGAAATTGGTCAGCGAATAGCGCTCGGCATAGGTGGCGGCGCTCTCCGGCATCGGTTGCGGCGGCAACAGCGGGTTGGCATGCATCTTCAGTGCCTTTCTTTGAAGGTTTTCGCCCACGCCAGCAGGTGTGGGTGCAACAGACCGGCGGTGAGGATCACCCAGCCATCCGGTGCAGTCGGGTGTTGGCGCAGATATTGCCGGGCGAGTGCCGCGCCGGCGCGCCGATGCCCGGCCAGCAGGTGCTGCAGCGCGGCCACTTTCAGAAAATTTCGATATAACCCCGGCGCGTCGCAACGCAAGGCGTCGCCGTGGTCGCGCAGCAGGCGATCCACGGTGCCCGCCCATTCCGCGGCATCGTCCAGCAGTCGCCGGGCATCCGGGACGCTGGCACGGTTGCCGGCGTCGAGATGCACCAACGCCACCGCCTCCGGCACCGTCCGCGTCCGGTAACGGGCGGCAAAATCGAGGTGGTATCCCGACTCGAACGCGCAGGAATCCGGCAACGGCACGTTCTGAAAGGTCTCACGGCGGATACAATTGCTAAAATCGCCCCGTGTTTTCGCCTGCTCCGCCCAGCGCAGATAGCCGCGATAATCCCATTCGCCATCCTTCAGCACGGGGTCGGGCGAATAGCCGCCGGTGCTATACCGGTACAAAAAGACCAGCCGCCCGATCTCCGGCGGCGCCTGCTGCGCGTGGGCGGCGATGCGCGCTAACGCGCCGGGCAGCAGTTCGTCGTCGCTGTCGAGCAACAGGATCCAGGCTCCCCGTGCCTGCGCGATGCCGGCGTTGCGCGTGGGACAGGGCCCGCGATTTTCTGGCTGCCGAAGCAAGCGAAGGCGCGGGTCGGCGAAGGCGCTCACCACGGCGGCGGACTGATCCGTCGAGGCGTCATCCACCACGATCACCTCGAAATCGTCATACAACTGGATCGTGCAACTGGCCAGCGCGCGGACGATTTCGCGTTCGCGGTTATACATCGGGATGATAATGCTAAGGAACGGCATTTATCGCCCTCCCGCCGCGGCAATCAGTACGGGCTCGCGTGGGTCAGTCCGCGCGGCGCGCAGGGAAAAGAAAATGGGCGGATTTTGCCGCAGCGTCATCACCGCCACAATCCCCAGCGCGAAGATCCACACCAGCAGGTAGGCGCGGGCGACGCCGACGGCGCCCAGGTGGGGAATCCAGCGCCAGGCTAGCACGACAAACAGCGTCTCGCGCGGGATATTGATGCTGAACAATGCCTGCCAGATTTGCCCCCGCGACTGTAAATCCTGAAACAGCGCGATGGAAAGACTTTCCGGAATGGTCGACAGCAGCAGCCACCAGACCACCGGTTGCCCGGCGTGAAAGTCTTTGCCGAAGAGTGCGAGTATCCACCCGGCGCCGATGGCCAGCATGCCGGCCACGACGAGCGACACCCCGAGGATGGTAAGGATATTGGCGCGAAACACCCGGTAGTATTGCCGCCCATGCCCCGCGCCGCGCTCGTGATTCAGCACGGACAGCCCGACGGTATTGATGACGTTGGGTAAAAACAGCACCAGTTGGCGGACACTGGTCGCTGCGCCATAGAGCGCCATCTGCGCGAAGCCACCCGGTTGCTTGACCAACATGGCGTTGACCAGCCAGATCGCCGGTTGGGAATAATACCCGGCCAGCGCGGCGGGCAAGGCGAACTGCAACAGGATATGGCGTTCCGCGCCCAACTGCGCGAAGGAGAAACGGAGCCCTTGCCGTCGCATGGCCCGGTGCAGCAGCAGGTGATGAATCGCGCAGCGCACCAGCGCCGCCAGCGCCAATCCGCATACGGCGCCGAGTAACTGCCCGCGAAGCACCCCGGCGGTCACCGCGACCAGCGTGAAGAGGCCGCTGGCGATGCCGGCGGTCGCCACCTCCGCGGTGGCTTCCAACCCGATCAATGCGCCGACTTGAAAGGCATTAATGGCGGCGAAAAGGAGATACAGCGCGCCGACGCGCAGGCCGGCGGTCAGGTGCGGGGCATGCAGCGCCTGGCCGGCCAACACCGTGGCGCCGGCTGCCAGCGCCACCGCCCCCACCACGGCCATCACGCCGGAGACGAGCGCGCACATGCCCAGGATGCGTCCGGTCCGGTCACGATCCACCGAGCGGTATTCAGCCACGAACTTGGTGGCGGTAAAGCCCATCGAAAGCTGGATGAGAAAGGTAATGGTGGCGAGTGTATTCTGCAGGATGGCATACTCGCCAAATCCCTGCTTCCCCAGCACCCGTGCGACCAGCACGCTGACCGCGAAGGTGCTGCCTTGATTGCACACCGCCGCCAGGAAATTCCACAGCGTCCCATTCACCAGCCGCCGGCGCAGCGAAGTGGATTGTTCGGTTGTCGTTGCCACCAATGCGCGTGTTTCCTTTATGAAAGGTGTCGGGTGTCAGGTTTCAGGTGTCAGGTGTCAGCAGGCCCTATAGCCGACATCTTTTCCGGTGAAAATGAGTATCCTGTTGAACGCTTAGCACTGTTTGGAAGCCGACGCCAGTCGCGCCTCGTGACCAATTCGCGCGGGAAGGTTGCCGCTGCCACCCCGTTCTCCAGACAGGATGCCAGCTTTCGCCGGTGGTCCTATCAGCGGTAACGGAGCACGACGGGCGTCGTCTTCCCAATGATGCCAAGAGTCCAACCTGACACCTGACACCTGACACCCGACACCTCGTCACGACTGGGCAATAATCATCGCGAAATCGACCACCCGCGAGCAGTATCCCCATTCATTGTCGTACCAGGCCAGCACTTTCGCCATGTTGCCCAGCGTCATGGTGCTCTCGGCATCGACGATGGCGCTGAAGGAGGTGCCGATGATGTCGGTCGATACCAGGGCATCGTGCGAGATCAGCAGCACGTCCTGCAAGGCATCGGACTCCGAGGCTTCTTTGAAGGCGTCGTTAATGGCTTTCGCATCGACGTCGCGTCCGAGCGTGACCGTCAAATCCAGAATCGACCCGGCCGGATTCGGGCTGCGGATCGCCAGCGCATCCAGCCGCCCACTCAGTTCGGGCAGCACTTCGTTGATGGTCGCGGCGGCGCCGGTGCTGGTCGGCACCAGGTTCAGCGCGGCGGAGCGCGCGCGGCGCAATTTGCTGGAAGGCCGGTCGAGCAGCGCTTGCGAGTTGGTATAGGCATGCACCGTTAACGCCATGCCGCGGGCGATCTCGAAGCGCTCGTGCAGCACTTTGGCGACCACCGCCAGGCAGTTGGTGGTGCAGGAGGCGGTGGAGATGATCAGATGTTTTTGCGGATCGTATTGATCGTCATTGACACCGATGACGAAGGTGCCGTCCACCCCTTTGGCCGGCGCGGTGATGAGCACGCGCTGCGCGCCGGCGTGCAGATGCGCCGCGGCGGCATCGCGATTTTCAAATTTGCCGGTCGCCTCGATCACCAGGTCCACCCCCAGTTCCTTCCAGGGGAGTTTCGCCGGGTCTTTTTCCGACAGCGCGGTGATCTCCTGTCCATCGATCGTGAAGCCCGCGTCGGTAATGGCGATATCATAATCCGCCAATCCCTGCACCGAATCGAATTGCAACAGATACGCCAGCGACTCCGCGTCGGCCATATCGTTCATCGCGACAAACTCGAGATCCGGTGCATCGAATCCCGCTCGCAAGGTCAGGCGGCCGGTGCGCCCAAATCCATTGATGCCCACACGAATTGCCATCAGTATTCCTCCGCTGTCATCCTACAGCACCCGCCACGGAATACCCAGGGGGGCATGTGACGGAATGCATACAGCGGTGGGGAATTTGTGGTGACGGAATTTAAACCGGAGTGGGAGGTAGAGTTTTGAGCAATATGACAATGAAGAAGCAGAGCTGAGTATTGCCTTTTCGGATAGGGATTAACTCACTTGACTGATTAAGCAGTAGCTATAAATTGTTTTTATAAAAATAGTTAGAAACCTACTTGACAGTTCTGCGGTAAAGCAATATAATGGTTAGGTTATTGGAGCTTTACCGGCACAAAATGAATTTAGCTGGTTTTAATGGAGTATCACCCATGATCTACTTGCCTGCAATGGAAACGAAACCTTCTCGGTCTCACCTGCCGTTGTTCGTCCAACTGACCATTAGTCTTTGGTTGTTGTTGATTGGGGTCGGTGCCTGGTCTTTGGAATTACCACCGCCGGTAGCCAATGCAGGGACGCTGGACGTGCAGGAGAATTGTGCGAAGAACGGTACGCTGACGGGCATATGTCCGGATGGGATGCTGAATTTCAGCCTCACCGGTACCCCGGCGGTGAAAGGCAAAGTCGAAATCACCGATTCCTCGACGGGGAACTATACGTATACCCCGAACAAGGATGCGACCGGCGATGATGCGTTTCAATTTATTGTCAGCAACAGTTCGGGAGTCGCTTCAAATACCGCGACGATTTCGGTCTGCATTAATCAGTCGATCAGTGTACCCTACCCGGCCGTATTTCCCGTCGCGCCCCAGCTTGCCAGGATCATTCTGCCGGACAATCCCGTCCCGGACCCGTACGGCCTATCTTTCAGTTTCAATGCCAATCCTCCGATCTATGGCCTTGCTCCCCAGGATACGAATACGACTGTCAGTCTGACGCTCACAAGTGGCGCATATCTTGTCTACATCTATAACGATACCCTCGATCCTTTGCGGACGACACCCATTGGTACCTGCTACTTCTCTGATGGTGGTCCATATACCGATAACGGTGTTCCGATAGATTGGCCAGGTGGGACGTGGAAATATACTTTTACCGCGGTGTTATGCGATGACTTAGGGAATCCGGTTGGTGAGGAGTGTTCGGCCAACGCGTATTATGTGTATCTAAGTTTTACACAAGGCCCGAACAATGATGAAGGCCCGGCGTATATCGGTTTGGGTGATCAGGTCGATGACATAGTTGTAGTCCACATCGAGCCGACGGCTATTATAGCTGACTTTACCGTAAAGCTGAACCGCGATTCGACTGTTTTCGACGCGACAACTATCCACCAAGGGGAAGGATATCCGCCGACGATACATCCGAACCTCAGTTCTATACCATTATTATTTCGCGACAATGGTAATAATAGCCTTCAGTTGACAACTTCGATGGATCAAACAAAGGATTGGCTAGGGGCTCCAGACTCTGCGTGTTTCGACTTATTTACCTGGCCGGTCGGAATGTCGACAGGTACAGGAAATTTCACTCTCACCTTTACCGCTGGTAGCGTGAATGAGTATTCGCAATCCATTCCGATCCATCTGGGTAGCATAGTTATACAGCCTACTAATTGGGTAAGTAATAAAATATCATCTACCAATAATGGCGTATCATTTTATGCAACTGGCCTGAGGCCTTATACGAATTATCAAGTGACGCCTATGATCTCGAATATACCAATCTTTGCAGATCCTACTTTCTATCGAATTAGTGGATGTTCGCCATATACAACATCGTCGGAATTTCCATATAGAATATTATCAGATATATCGGGGAATTGGGGTGATTCCACTCATCTTGGCATGTGTATTTTCGATTCCACTGCAATGCAGTCAGATGGTTTTACTGGGAATTTCACCCTCCAATTATCAAATCCGAATTCTACCATAAATTCAAACGCCATTGCTAATACAACGATTTATAATAAAGCATATGTATTGGCAAATAATTTATTAACAGGGGCAATGCAAGAGCCAGATTTTGTATACCAAGAATTGTCATATATTAACTACTCCATAAACCAGATCACAAATTCTAATAAGACATCTATAATGAGCAATCTATCAACTTACTCGGCATTTTTCTTCGCAACGCATGGAGATATAGATGCAATCGCACCACATGGAACACAAAAATTTGCCGATTGTAATTCGAATAATAGTGCTGGAAATTGGATTACTTTCACTGATGTTGCAAATCAGATTAGTCTGAAATCTGCAAGTAGTATTCCGCCATATTCAATTGTTGAATTAAGCTGTTGTTTCAGCGCCGGCAAATGGAATAGACAATGGTATGACGATGAGGTAAACAATTTTGATGATGGTCCATTAGTATTGGCATATGATAATAGTAAAGGAAAGTGGCAAAGAGATCCAATCTATGTGGATGATCTCGCAAATAGTTTCGGAGCATACGGGGATTACAACAGAGCATATATCGGATTTGTAGACCCAGTTGGTGATGATTCCGTAGTCGCGTGGGATAGTAAGGTCTGGCAATTGCTCAATGCTGGTTATACTGTCCAGCGGGCGGTTGATCAAGCAAATATAGATGATACACTACCTACCGATGATTATGGTTTAATATATCAACCGAAAGTTTTTGGCGATGCATCTACTCGAATACATTCAGTATATCAATAGGATTACGAGCACATATTAATTATTGTCTTATCGTTCTCGAGCAGCTTGTAGTTTTAGGGCGTGCCCTCTAGATGTGCAACCACTACTGCGAGTTCAAAAGCTGGCAGGCTAATGCCTACTTTATGCCGTAAAATGCGAGTTCGCACAATCATGAACTTGCGCTTTACTGGTTATCAGGCGCTAAGCTGTGGTTAATCAACAAGCTGCTAGTTAAAGGTTGTTAAATTTAGCGCTGGAGAACCCTAATCTGCGAGGAGGATTATTGGAGTGAGTATAACGAAGCTGGCCTTAACACTTATTATTTTGACTGCGTTTGCTGCAGTCTCTTGTGCCAAAGATGTGGTCACACCCATCTCAAAGGATCAAGCAATTCAACTTGCGAATCGCTTTAGTGCCGGGGTTCATTGGAATATGGGTCGTTCCGATAAATTAAAGATACGAAGCCCACAAGAAAGATCAGCAATGAAGTGGAACCCACAAAACCGATGGGATATTGAAACAGAACAATATGCTATCAGTGTCGACAGCAATAACGGATTAATCAGATCGGCAATTAAAATTGACAAATATAAAGGTCGGAATACGGATATTGTGAAAATTGCAAATCATGACGCAATTAATATAGCGGGAAATATTCTTAAGGATTTAGGAATAGATGTTAATAAAAATTTATACTTAGAACTATGTATGCTAAACAGTTACACAAATAAACCAGGACAGAATAGTTGGGAACTATATTTCCGTAAGACATACAAAGGTTATAAATATAAAGGTAAAAATGATCGTATCACATTAGCTATCGACCCGGCTGATGGAAGTTTGGTGGGATATGGAAATCCTGGTGAAGTGAAATCTCCCGAGAAGTTGGATGTCAAGATAACTAAGGATCAGGCGATAAAGATAGTTAATAATTTCATGGATAAACACAGTATACGAGTAAAATCACTAGATGAAACGAATATGTATATCGTTAATCCAAATAATTATTGGGAAATATGCTTTAATAAAGATATACAACGTAATGATGATACATCACCAAAATTATCTTGGGTTGTGCAATTCCAATGTAGTATGTGGAGAAGGGCAGAGGTATGGGTAGATACGGAAACTGGAACTATCATTGGTGGTGAACATTCAAGATAAGATTGCCCGCACAAGGTGGAGATCAGCGAATGGGTCTTTCCCGCCATGCCGCCGAATCCGGCGCGGAAGAGGATAGAGTAAGACGGATATATATACATTGATAAGCGTTTAAAAACGTTAGGCTCTTCTGGCGTGCGAGCGTCCTCACGAACACACGACTGCGCAAAGGTAGGCCCAGACAACCTTTCCGCAGTCGTGTGCTCGTGAGGACGCTCGCACGCCAGCCCCGGTATCCTGGTAGGAACCTATCCACCCAAAGCGAACAGAAAGATCGGTCTCTCACTGCATTCACACCCCGAGTTGCATATTACATGACCATATTCAGACCAAAACGGCTACCTTATCAGACTAATAACTACTTGGATTAATACATTTTCCAATATATAGCAAAATCTAAGATAAACCATTTGATGGTACTAGCGGAAAGAAATATATTGGTTAAAGTATTAGAACTATACTGACACAATATGTATAAAACTAGTATTAAAGAAGTATCACCCATGATCAACTTGCCGGCGATGGCAACCAAACCTTCTCGGCTTTACCTGCCGTTGATTGCCCAACTGGCAATCAATCTTTAGTTCCCAGTGCTATCCAGCGCGTAGGAGGGCACAATGTTCGTTCCGAAACTGTTTTTAACGATCAGTATTTTGATCATCTGTGTTGCGGTGACTGTCGCCGGCAATGCGGCAACAAGCATATCGGATGATCAAGCCATTCAAAAAGCGTTGCAGTTTTGTACCAAAGTCAAATGGGAATCGGGGGCAACTAATCAATACAAAGTACGGAGAATGAAAAATAGCAGGCTAGAGGAATATATAAATATAGATACAGGAGATTACTATATTACAATTAATGCTACTAATGGAAATGTTAGGGCAGCGCAAAGGCTAAACCGTAGCAAACAAAATATTACAAGTATTGTTAATACAAATAAGCAGCAAGCAATAACAATATCGGATAAGATGGTGCATGACCTTGGTCTAGATATCAATACGAAATTGGATAAACCTAGTTGCACGCTTGAGAAATATATGGCTGGTACGGGGAATGATAGGTGGGTTATAGATTATCGCAAAATGTATAAAGGGTATAAATACTTTGGTCATAATGAAGCAATTGTGATCACGCTTGATTCAACGAACGGAAGTCTAGTGGGGTATAGCAATGCTGGTGAAATTGCAGCACCAGCATCGCTCACAGTTAAAAGTACCAAAGAGCGAGCACTTTTGAATGCAAGTCGTTTCCTGGATAGCCACAATATACATGTAATACGGCAGAATGTCGCTTTCCTGTATCTTGTTACCACCGATAATAATTGGAATGTAACTTTTAAGGAAGAAACCGGATATAAAGGATCTTCAATACCGAGACTATACGGATTGTGAGATCTGACCAAACCTGATATACTCGCATATAGAACATCTGTTCTTTGCGAGGGAAGCAAGTGTACGTAAAAATTGAATGGACTCATACGGCTGACGAACTCCGGGCGCTCTATCAGGCGGAAACGGATGGCAAATTACGCCAGCGCTATCATGCGGTGTGGTTGCTG
>Ga0118677_10002972_pt1 | contig 33107 bp, 27 predicted proteins | sample AliMusrvi5mmetaG_FD_86154 | JGI IMG/M metagenome (GOLD analysis project Ga0118677, IMG submission 86154) | reverse complement strand
TTTCCAGTCTTGGAAAGCTCTGTGCTTCGCACAGAGGCGTGCGTAGCACGCGCGGGGGAACGCTAGTGATTACCGATTTTGAAAATAGGTTCTGATATGGTTTAATAAACACACCTTAAACGAACTAAATGATTTTGAAGAAGACAAGGAGTGGGCGTTGCGAAGCAACGCCCACTCTGTTTCGCCCGTTTTCGCCAATGAATTCTGGGTTCGGAATTCGGCACCGCCTTCGGCGGTGCGCACTGTTTTTTCGCCAAGAAGCAGGTTCGCATCAAATGCAATTTTGGAATTTGCTTTGTCCGAAAATACAAAAAGAATTTTGATATAAAATATTTTTTGGTATACTAGAAATGTTGAAACCGATTATTAGAAATGTTAGCAGAAATGGCTATTCTAGCTATCTTAACATTTCGTTAAGGTTTCAACACTAGAGTAGCCATTTCTGCTTTATAAAAAATATATGCAAAAATTCTTTTTGTATGCTCGCAAGAGCACCGATGTCGAGGATAAACAAGTTTTGAGTATTGAAGCGCAACTCACCGAATTGCGGGAGTATGCCAAGCGAGAGAATATTATCATTTCCGCCGAAGTGGTGGAAAAACAATCTGCGAAATATATTGGTCGTCCGTTATTTAATAAAATGTTAGACGAGATTGAAAAATTCGGCGGAAACATTCTCGCATGGAATCCCGATCGTCTCGCCCGCAATTCGGTGGACGGAGGCAGGATTATTTATCTCCTCGACGCAGAAAAACTTGCGAGCCTGAAATTTCCCACATTTTGGTGCGAGAACACGCCACAAGGGAAATTTATGTTGAACATGGCTTTCGGACAAAGTAAATATTATGTGGATTCTCTTTCCGAAAATACAAAGCGTGGACTTCGCCAAAAAGTTAGAAACGGAGAATATCCAACGCTTGCTCCTGTCGGTTACATAAATGATTCTAGGATAAAAAGTGTTGTTGTTGATAAAAAGAAATCTAAAATTATTAAGCAAGCGTTTGAACTGTATGTTAAAGGAAACCAACGGTTAGAAGACATCGCAAACTTTTTGGCGAAGAAAAATATCATTTCAAAAAATGGAAAGATAATCCACAAATCCCGTGCGACTTCCATTCTTTCAAATCCTTTTTACACTGGACTATTTCGTTATGGTGGTGAAATCCACGAAGGAAAGCACGAACCAATCATTTCAAAGAAACTTTTTGATGAAGCACAGGAAATGTTAAAAAAACGAGGCAAGCCTGAACGGAAATCTAAAAATGACCCACAACCATTCTGCGGTCTTATTTCCTGTGCTTCATGCGGAATGATGATAACTGGCGAATACAAGGTTAAGAAACAAAAGAATGGTAATACTCACGAATATATTTACTATCACTGCACGAAGAAAAATAAAAATGTGAAATGTCCCGAACCTTGTATTCGCCAAGAGGAATTAAACAATCAGTTATCATCAATCATTCAAAAAGTTTCTTTACCCAAAGACTGGGCGGAGGAATTATTAAGAATGGCAGAAAATGACCACAAAAACTCGGCCCAGTCTTTGACTGCTTGTGTGAAAGAGAAACAAGAAAAAATTAAAAATATCAAAATCAAACTGGAGCGACTTCTTACAGGTTATCTTGACCAAGATATTGAAAAGGAAATTTATCGTTCTGAAAAAGGAAAACTACTTTTACAAAAGAAGTCGCTCGAAGAAGAAATGACGTCTCTTTCACACAAGCAGAATGCTTGGCTCGAACCTTTCCAAAACTGGGTAAAAGTCGCACAGGGATTGGATAAAATTGCATTTGATACCGACCTTTTTGCAAAAAAGGTCGTAGCCAAAGAAATCTTTGGCTCGAACCTGCTTCTTGGCGAAAAAACAGTGCGCACCGCCGAAGGCGGTGCCGAATTCCGAACCCAGAATTCATTGGCGAAAACGGGCGAAACAGCGTGGGCGTTGCTTCGCAACGCCCACTCCTTGTCTTCTTCAAAATCATTTAGTTCGTTTAAGGTGCCCTCGGCAGGAATCGAACCTACAATTACCCCTTAGGACGGGGCAGTTATATCCATTTAACTACGAGGGCGCGCGTTTCTCTTGATGCTCACATGGAAAGATTAACATACTTCCGCCTTTATTATAAATCTGTTATAGTGTGCCAATGACTCCAGAAGAAAAGTCATTGCTCGAGCAGACGCACAGGTTAGCCGAAGAGAATAACGATATTCTCCGAAGCCTTCGTCGTTCGAGAAGGATGTCGACTATCCTCACAATCTTTTACTGGGTCGTGATCGTCGTGGTCAGCGTCGGTTCATATTATTTCGTCGAGCCATATATGAAATTGTTGCCAAATGTTATGGGTGCAATTCAAGGCGACGTGAATTCGGCCAACGCCGCACTGCAGCAGATGAGGTCGTTGCAAGCAAAATTGCCGAGATAGCTGTTTTGGTAGAAATGCATCTTTAAAATTGCCTAAGTAGCCGAGGTAGCTCAGTTGGTAGAGCATTCCCCTGAAGAGGGAAGGGTCACCAGTTCGATCCTGGTCCTCGGCACCAAATTTTGACCCGATTCGTATCAAGTCGTACTAAGTGGCGACCCCCTTGACAAAATGGGGTTAATACTGGTATAACATACATATTATGAAGAATATACACAAAATAGTGTCTAAAACGCTTGTTGCTGCAGGCATATTTGCCATGGTAGCGACTATATTTATAGCCCCAGTTTCCGCTTCCGCTTATTCAACTTATCTATACAATTACGGTTATCCAGTGACTAGTTCTCTGGTTGCCTCTTGCTTTGCTTCACCAGCCTCCACTTATGTCGGCAGCACAGTCCAATGGATCAGTTCTGTTTCCGGTGGTGTCGGTTCTTATAGCATCTCCTGGTCTGGCGATGAGGGATTATCTGGTTATGGCTCGACTATTGCCAAGGTTTATTCCTATGCCGGCATAAAAAATGCCACCATGATTGTCACTTCTGGCGGACAGTCTCTTTCTGTTAGCTGTTCAAATCCTGTAAATGTTATGGGTACTTACAGTTCCGCATATCCCTATTTTTCTTCCAGCAATTATTCTCTACCTCTTTCCGCTAGTTGTGTCGCAAATGCAAGTTACACTCTTTTGGGATCACCGATCACTTGGTCAGCTTCAGTGACTGGTGGCAATGGATATTACACATACAGCTGGTCTGGTACAGACGGTCTCTTTGGAAGCGGTCAAGCGACTTCTTTCACTTACAACACACCTGGCACGAAGACTGCTTATGTAAATATATATTCAAATGGTCAAACGGCTACCGCCAATTGTTCGAACGCTGTGACTGTGAGCGGAGTTTACAATTCCAGTTATGTTGCAAATTCTTATATCTCTAACATTACCAATGTCTCTGGCAATGCAAACAATACCCTAAGTATTGGTTGTTTCGCTGATCCAGCATCGACGCGGATAAATCAACCAGTCACTTGGACTGCTGAAGTCACTGGCGGAGTCGCTCCTTATACTTATTCTTGGACCGGATCTGATAGTTTAAATGGAACACAGAGCTCGGTTACGAAGTATTATTCTACTTCTGGAGACAAGAGTGCTGTCGTCGCCATATCTTCCGCTGATGGAAAAGTCGGTACTCGTGCCTGCAGCAACGCTGTTTCCGTTCGTAGAGTCGATTCTGCGGTCGGCACAGATAACAGCAACAATAGCTCCAACACTAGCGTAAATACATCTACGAATCAGTCTAGCCAGACCCAAGTCCAAAATGGTACTCAACTTTCTGGTTCGACGGTATTCTCCTTCGACAGTATACCTTGGGGCTGGATTGCTATATTGATAATCTTGGTATTATTCGCCACAGTAATGTATCTCTTGTTCAATAGACAGAAGATATAAAAAGCACTATATAAAAAGTGTCATACAAAAACATGAAATACAACAGACAAACAATCTCATTGATCATAGCTGCTACAGCCATAGCTTTTTCTGTTGCTATTCCAACAGCAGCCTTTGCTTATGGTAGTTCTAGTCATGGCTCTGCCGGTTCCGGTTCAAATCATGGCTCTACTGGTGGTTATAGTTATGGTAACAATGGTTACAGTTACGGCAACAATAGTTATAGTAACAATAATAGGGGATATGACTGTGGTTGTAATCATACCCAGCCTCAAAGATCTACCCCGTCCTATTCTTTCTCATATAACAACTCGCATCAAGATAATCACCAAGCAAATCACGAGGTAGTTCAAAATTATTATTATTCTTCGGAACCGTCTTATTCATATGCTTATGCGGTGCCAGATCCAACACCAGTATATTATCCAGTCAGCTATCCGACAACGACTTATTATCAGCAGCCGCAGCAGCAGCAGTCAGTTTCATACTATCAACCGACACAGACTGTTGCTTATCAGAGCACTCCTTATGTAGTCCAGTCCAATATCAATTCCAATCAGAATGTTTTGAATGTAAGCTGTTCAGCCGATCCAATCTCGTCAGTCGTAAGTCAGCCTGTTACATGGACAGCGCAAGTAACTGGCGGTGTCGCTCCTTATACTTATTCTTGGACCGGATCTGACGGTTTGACTGGTAATCAGAGTTCAGTCATACAATATTACAGTACCGTTGGTGAGAAGACAGCTATAGTCTCAGTGACTTCTGCTGATGGTTTGACTGGTACGCATACCTGTGACAATCCATTGACTGTAAGAAATTCTAGCGATACATCGGCTTCTACTCAGACACAAGCTTCGACTACAACGACCACTACACAAACAAATTCCACTGCTACAAGTACCATAAACTCTGCTGCAGTCGTCTTCTCTGGTTCCGGAATCCCATGGGGATGGATAGCTCTGCTAATCATACTTATCCTCATAGTAGCAATAGTGTATCTTACTCTTGAACGCAGAAAAATCTAAGGATAGAGCCATATTTTGACGCTGCTCTCATTACCCCTTGACAAGATAGGGTATAAGGTGCTATAATGTTATTATTATTATGCAAAACACATATAAAACAAAATCAAATATCTTGAGCACTCTCGGCATATTCGCCGCAGTAGTGATTGTCTTTATGACATCTACTTCTGTCGCTCATGGTGCTTACTATTATTATCAGAACTCACCATCTTACTCTTATTCGTATAGCAATCCTTCATACGCCTACTCTTATGTAGAACCGGCACCAGTATATAGCTATTCTTATTCAGCCCCATCTACATATTCGTATTATACGAATTATTCAGCACCGATTACTGCTAGCTGCAGTGCAAATGCGAATTATGGAGTCACTGGTTCTGTCGTGGTTTGGACTGTCTCCGTAAGTGGAGGTAACGGTTATTACACATACAGCTGGAGTGGATCTGATGGCTTGTTCGGTGCAAATCAGTCAGTCTCATATATCTACAATAATCCTGGTGTGAAGACGGCTTATGTATCCATCTATTCAAATGGTCAGAATACTACTGCTTACTGTATGAATTCAGTTACCATCTCTCTAGGTGGAAACTATGTGAACTCTTACAACAACATCTATCCGCAGAGCAACATCTATGCACAGAGCAATAATGGCTTGGATATAGGTTGTTATGCCGATCCGAACTCTATCAATGTAAATCAACCTGTCACTTGGAATGTTGAAGTGACTGGTGGCGTCGCTCCTTATACTTATTCTTGGACTGGATCTGATAGTCTAAGTGGTAATCAAAGCTCGGTTGTCCGTTATTACTCAACAACTGGCGAAAAAAGCGCTGTCGTGACTGTAACTTCAGCAGATGGTCTCTCTGGCACTCGTGCTTGCAGCACCACTGTTCGTGTCCATTCCGCTGGTTATACTGGTGGTAGCACAGGTTCCAATTCAAGCTCTGTTCGTACAAATACTGCCAACACGATTAACACCGCTGTCTCCAACGCCGCAAATCATGTTCAAAATGCAGCAAATATGACCGGTTCAGCCATCTTCTCTTTCGATAGCATCCCTTGGGGTTGGATAGCGGTGTTGATAATCTTGATATTGTTCATTACGGTGATGTATCTCTTGTTCAATAGACAGAAGATATAAAAATGTCTGACGGCGACGAAAAGATTGTAAATCTAAAAACAAAAAGCCCCACTACGGGGCTTTTTGTCTGTTGCACGATAACGGTCTTGGTCTTGATTATAATCGGCTTGAAATCTCACCAACAAGTTTAGCGATGACTTCTTCGGTGCTGAGTTGTCCGACTTGGCCTTTGCCACTTTGTGCGGCTAGATCGCGGCTTTCAAGAGTAACTTTGCCAGCGGCGATGTCTTTGTCACCGATAATAACTAGGTATGGTATGCGCGCGTTCTTGGCATTGCGGACTTTCTTACCGAAATTGTCATCAGATAGATCAATCTCGGAACGAATCATAAGAGCACGCAGCTTCTCGTGAATTTCTTTTGCGGCTTTCATATGAGCTTCTCCGGATGCGCCAGATCCTACAGGAATAACTTTCACTTGTACTGGAGAGAGCCAAAGAGGGAAATTACCGGCATAATGCTCGATGAGAAAGGCAGTAAACCTCTCAATGGCACCTATGGAAGATCGATGAACAACGAAACAGCGATGTTGTTTGCTATCTGCACCGACATAAGTTAGTTCGAATCGTTCAGGCATACAGAAGTCGTATTGTACAGTGAAGGCGGTGTCTTCTTTGCCATTCACATTTTTCATCTGAATGTCGATCTTCGGTCCATAGAAAGCAGCTTCGTTTTTCGCTTCCACGAAAGGCTTACCACGCTTCACCATCAGTTTACGCATAAGGTCTTCGCCTTTTTCCCAAGCCTCGTCATTTTTGAAATATTTTTCTGTGTTTGAACGATCGCCAAGTGAGAGTCTGTAAGAATAATCTACACCATGTTTCAATCCAAAGACGCTAGTTGCGTATTCTATGAGTTCCAGAGCTTTTTCTATTTCGCTCACAGCTTGTTCTTCCGAGGCACAGATGATGTGAGCATCTGACAAGCAGAAACATCTGACGCGTTGGAGACCCATAAGCTCACCAGATTGTTCGAATCTGTAGAGTTTTGCGAGTTCAGCGATACGCATCGGGAGTTCACGATAGCTACGAGGCTTGGAAAGATACATTTGGAAATGGTGCGGACAAGTCATCGGCCTCAACATGAATTGTTCTCCTTCGATATCGATCGGTGGATACATTGAATCTTTGTAATGAGGGTAATGACCAGATTTTTCGTACAATGCGAGACGGGCCATATCCGGAGTAGAGACATGTTCATAACCGCGCTTCGTCTCTTCTTCCACCACAAATCTCTCCAGTTCACGGCGAATCACGGCGCCTTTCGGTAACCACATCGGCAAACCTTTGCCGACTGTTTGATCGATATAAAATAAATCTAGTTCTTTACCTAGCTTCTTATGGTCGTTATCCTTATTTTGTTCTGTTTTCATGGTTAATATAGTAGCAGATTAATGTATTATTCGGAAATACGATTTTATGCCTTTTATACACATCCTTGTCATCTTGGAACAGTCGTGTGTTATAATTCCCTCGTATGAAAAGATGCATGACACGCTCTCATAAAGGCTTCACCCTCCTCGAAATCCTCCTAGTCGTAGCCATAATCTCCATCCTAGCCGGTATAGTCATAGTAGCCATCAACCCAGCCAGACAGCTAGGTAGTACAAGAGATGCACAGAGGAAGTCAGACATAGGGACCATATACAAAGCAGTACCTCATAGACAATGGCCACTATCCTACCACCATAACCACTACACTGACTCCTATATGTGACCCAGCCAAATCCTGCACAGGTATAGATCTCTCCTCACTAGTCCCTGTCTACCTATCAGCTATACCCAAAGACGCCAATGCTACCACTGACTCTGGCTACGAGATAGCCAAAGTAGGCACCAATGTCTACCTAGAAGCACCAGATACTGAAGTAGGCTTCCTAAACCAACCAGGCTACTCAACAACCACTCCAGTAGCTGCCTTCGTAGGAACATTTCCTTCAGGTTACACTCCTACAGTTGCTTCTCAAGGCAGCACAGGAGGCAGTGGTGGTTCTGGAGGAAGTCAGCAGGCTAACTATGCTTTGCAATTCGATGGATCGCAGAATTATGTGGATGTGCCATATAGTTCGGCACTTAATCCACAGACTGACTTTACTGTTGAGTTTTGGATAAAAAATCCTACTAATACTTGGCTACTTGGAACATATGACTCGGGAACTAATGATGGTTGGGCGGTTGCCGTAGGTTCAGCAGGAGGGGCAAATGGGACAATACAAGTATTAAATCCACAAGCTGCTTGGTATCTTGGAACAGTACCAGTCAATGATGGAAATTGGCACCACATTGCTATAGTTTGGACTTCTTCTGCTTTGAGTTTGTATATTGATGGGACACTTGATACCTCTTGGTCGGGAATTCCTTTTTCCGCTGATAATCCTGCATCAAACTTCAAGGTAGGACAACTAGCGGGATCATATAATTCAGCAACTATCGACGAAGTCCGCCTAAGCAATACAGCCCGCTATACCTCTACCTTCACTCCATCAACCTCATTTACATCAGATGGTTCTACAGTCGCTCTTTGGAAATTCAATGAAGGATCCGGAACTACAGCTGCCGACAGTTCCAGCAATGGTCACACAGGCACATTGGAGGGAAGTCCGACACCTAGTTGGGTGACAGAAAAATAAATCTAGCCGGATTTATTTTTCTAGAGAAGGATTGGCTTACAACCCCTTGACTCGATCTATCACAAAGCTTTTTTCGCCGTTGCGTGTATTTACAGTAGCTTTTATGGCCAAACATCTGTCAGGCGCTATAAGTTCGCGGAATTCACGATAAGTTCGAGGAAAAACGACAGAATCAGCGGTACCGGAAAAGTCGGATATAGTGACGAAAGCCATAGTCTCATTTTTCTTGGTTTGGATCAGACGAACCTCGGTTATTATTACGCCAAGGATGACAGAAGCGCCGTCCTTCAGAGTCGCCAACGCTTTCTTGATGTCGATATCTTTTTTTGTAATGACGTCGCGATATTTTTCCAATGGATGGCCAGAGATATACAGGCCGAGCAATTCTTTTTCCCAAGAGAGTTTGTCTTTCATATCGGCATTAGCCACCTCCAACATTTTCAGTCCAGGCACACTAGAAGCATCGCTCATTAACCCAAAAAGAGAATCCTGATCCATGTGCTTTTCACCGCTTTCTCTGTTGTATTCAAGGAGAAGATCGATGTTACCGAGCATCACACCACGATCTTCGCCGAAGCAGTCGAGCGCACCGGCTTTTATGAGTGACTCGAGAGATTTTTTGTTGAGGTTACGATCCTTCACGCGCTCCAAAAATTCTGGTAACGACTTATATTTGCCACCTTTTTTGCGTTCATCGATGATAGTCGTGGATATGCCTTGACCGAAGTTTTTGATAGTCACGAGTCCAAATCGGATACGCTTCAACGCCGTACTGCCGACAGCCTGCGAAGAGCCGCTATCCTTGACCACGGTAAATTGACTGAAGCTTTCATTTACATCTGGAGGTAAGACGGGAATACCGATACGCTTACATTCAGCGATGGTTTCGGCAACTTTTTCGGTGTCACCGGATTCGCTGGACAAGACTGCAGAAAGATAAATTTCCGGAAAATGAGCCTTGAGATAAGCGGTTATGTAGGCGATACGTCCATAGGAAACAGAGTGAGCTTTGTTGAATCCGTAAGCCGCAAAAGGTTCGATCCATTTCCAAATCTCTTTTGCTTTTTTCTCGGTCCAACCGCTATGTTTGATACAGCCTTGGATGAAATTTTCTTTTTGTTTGGCCATCTCCTCCGGGATTTTTTTACCGACAGCTTTACGGAATTTATCCACTTCTATCCAGCTATAACCGGCCAAGTCGTGAGCCATTATCAGAAGATCGTCTTGATAAACGAGAACGCCGTAAGTTTTCTTCAGGATTTTTTCGAGCGCTGGATCAAGGTATTTTATGAGTTTAGGATTGTGTTTGCGTTCTATATAATCCGGAATGAACTGAATAGGGCCTGGGCGATATAGAGCCACCATGGCATTGATATCGTGAATAGCGGTCGGTTTCAGATCTTTCAAAAACTTGGTCATGCCATCACCGTTCAGCTGGAACAAGTCTGCGGTTTCTCCGCGCGCCAACATCTCGAAGGTTGGCTTGTCATTTACTGGTATTGTATCTACATTCAGCGACACACCATCGATTTTCTCGATACGCTCAATAGCATCGGCGATAATAGTCAGGTTCTTCAGTCCCAAAAAGTCGAACTTGAGGAGACCGGCTTCTTCGATAGAATACATGTCATACTGCGTGATGATTTTGCCTTCACCCTTCGGATCGAACTGAAGAGGAGTGTAGTCGGTCAGCGCCGTCGGCGAAATGACCACGCCAGCCGCATGAACTCCGATATGTCGCGCACAACCTTCGATTTTCTTCGCCATATCGATGATACGTCGCGTATCTTCTTCTGCGTCGTAAGCAGTTTTCAGTTCCGGAGTTTCTTCGAGAGCGCGCTCGATAGTCATGGGGAATCCTTGAGATCCCATCGGTATCAGTTTGGAGATACGATCACCGACGGCATAGTCGAATCCCATGGCGCGAGCAACATCGCGCACAGCTCCACGCGCGGCCATTGTTCCAAATGTTCCGATCTGCGCGACCTTGTCAGTGCCATATTTCTGGCGGACATATTCGATAACTTCATCGCGTCTGTTGTCGGCATAGTCCATATCAATATCGGGAGCCGATGGACGATCCGGGTTCAAGAAGCGTTCAAAAGGAATCTCATACTCGATCGGATTTATGTTTGTAATTCCCGCCAAGAAAGTAACCATGGAGCCAGAAACCGAACCCCTGATATTGCTCAAAATGCCATTTTCACGCGCGAAACGCAGCATGTCCGCCACCACCAAGAAGTATGGTGAATAACCTTTATCGCGAATGACTTTCAACTCGTATTCGGCGCGCTTGACGATATCTTCTGACTTTGGCACGCTACGGCGCCCAAATCCTTCGTAGACGATGCGGCGAAGCTCTTCATCTGGAGTCAGACCGCTTTCTACAGTGAGAGCGGGGAATACCCATTTACCAAGGACTAGTTCCAAGTTACAAGAATCGGTTATGTGCGCCGTATTGGCGAGCGCCTCTGGCATATCATGGAAAAGTTCTGCAGCGCGCTCACCAGATATGAAAGAGAAATCATCTTCGTCGCTATCGGATATTTTCTCAGAGGCGTCACTATGCGAATTCACGCGCACCAGCGTCTCGCGCGCGAATCTGTCTTCAGGTTTTATATAGTAGATGTCATGTGCCGCCATAACCGGTATGCCTTGCGACTTTGCGAATTCCGCCAATGTTTTCATGTTGGCTTCATGATTTTCAATCTCTGGATGGCGCGTTATTTCTATGTAGAGGCGGTTATCCGCGCCGGTGGCGCCGCTCGAGGCGCCGTTTTGTCCGCCAAAAACTTTCTTATAAAAAGCAGCAATTTCGCGAGCTTTGTCTTGATTGCGACCTTTCAACGACTGTGCGATTTCACCAGAAAAGCTTGGTGAAATAGCGATGAGCCCTTCATTGTATTTTTCGAGAAGTTCTCGATCGACGCGTGGTTTGTAATAAAATCCTTCGAGGTTCGAAAGCGTCACGAGTTGAATCAGGTTTTTGTAGCCTATTTCATTTTGCGCCAGCAAGACCAGACGCGTGCGGCGGTTATCGATACCAGCTTGCATGTCTTTGCGTGAACGCGCCGCCACATAAAAATCCACGCCGATTATTGGCTTGATCTCTTTTTTCTTGCAGGCCTTGAAGAATTCAATGGCGCCATAGAGGTTACCACTATCGGTCAATGCCAAGGCTTTCATTCCATGCCTCTTCGCTTCGCCAACCAAGTCGTCTATCTTCGGCAGAGCCGCCAGAAGGGAGTAATGCGAATGCACATGGAGATGGGTAAAATCGGACATATGGAGAGTATAACAATTTTTAATCCGTAAGGCTTCGTTGACTATTGCTTAAGTGTATGTAGTATTAATTCCCAATTTTATATTTATTGTCGGATCTCCAAAATCGTGACACGTGAGTCGGCTATTGTCTCTATTGATTTATCTTTCTATTTTGGGAAAATGTAGAGCATGGAAACAATCATGAAAATAGCCATCTTCAAAAAGAAGGAGATTCGCAAGACTATTCATAATAACGAATGGTGGTTTGTTATTGTCGATGTTATCGAAGCACTAACGGATTCGGTTGATCCTAAACATTATCTCAAGAATCTCCTCAATCGCGATACGGAGCTTGCCAAAGGGTGGGCTCAAATTGAGTCCCCCCTTTCAATAAACACAGCAGGAGGGCCACAGAAAATGCTCTGTGCCAATACAGAGGGTATATTTCGTATAATACAGTCAATTCCTTCTCCTAAGGCTGAACCATTCAAACGTTGGCTTGCCAGGACTGGTTACGAGCGAATCCAAGAGATAGAAGATCCAGAACTGGGTACGAAGCGTACGCGTGCACTCTATAAAGCGAAAGGGTATCCAGACGCTTGGATAGAAAAGCGCATGCGCGGTATTGCCATCCGAGAAGAGCTTACAGATGAATGGAAAAATCGCGGTGCGCAAGAGAAAAGAGACTTTGAGATATTGACCGCGGAGATTTCCAAAGCCACTTTCGGTGTGACCCCGACAGAGTATAAGAAGTTGAAAGGTCTTCAGCGAGAAAATCTACGAGACCATATGGATGATTTTGAGCTCATATTCACGATGCTTGGTGAGCGCTCTAGCACGGAGATTCATCGCAATGAGAATTCCCAAGGAGTTTCCAAACTGAAAGAAGATGCAAAAGTCGGTGGTGACATCGCTGGTGGTGCACGCAAAAAACTTGAGGAAAAGCTCAGGCGTTCGATAGTTTCTCCGCAGAATTTCAAAAGCAAGAGATTGAGTGGTAGAAGATCATGACTGCTGTAAAAAATAATCCAAGCACTGTTCTAGTTGGTATCGATGAAGCTGGCCGCGGGCCTCTGGCTGGACCAGTTTCTGTTGGAGTCTTCGTGGTAAGTTCGCCGGCTGTTCTGCGAAAATTTCATGGAGTAAAAGATTCGAAACAATTATCTGAAAAGCAAAGGGAGGGATGGTTAGAGAAAGTGAAAAGTGAAAGGCGCAGGGCGCAAGCGAGCAGTAAAGCGCAAGAAGTCGCGTATGCAGTTTCTTTTTCAAGTGCGGCGGTGATAGATAAAAAGGGGATAACCTACGCAGTTAGGTCGGCGATAAACCGTGCACTGAAGAGACTTGAACGCGACGGATTCATCGACATGACTTCACAGATAAAACTCGATGGTCTTCTTCACGCTCATCCGAGGTTCAATAATCAGAAAACTATTATAAATGGTGATGCCACCGAACCAATTATCGCCCTCGCTTCTATATGTGCGAAAGTTCATCGCGATCGTCGAATGAAGAAGCTCGCGAAGAGATATCCACAATACGGATTTGATATACATAAAGGATATGGCACAGCGGCTCATTATAAAGCTCTGAAGAGGCATGGAGTATCGGATGTGCACAGGAAAAGTTATCTCAAGGATTTTATGCTAAAATAACTTCATCATGTCGCGTCACTCTCACCTCAAATCCCACCCTCATTCCTCCTCCCTCAACCGCGCCTTCACCCTGATCGAACTCCTAGTAGTCATAGCTATCATAGGACTACTCTCCAGCATCATATTAGTCAGCCTAAGCTCTGCTAAGGAGAAGGCTAAGAATGCAGTAAGGCAATCAGCCTCAATACCCTAAGAACCACCCTAGAACTCTATGCCAATGACCACAAGGGAGCATACCCAAGCACACTAACAAGTGGTACCACCCCAGACATATACGGTCTAAACAGCTGTAGTAACTACCAAGGAGGTACCATCACAGGTAGAACAGACTGGATACCAGAAGTAGTCACAGATAGCTACATACCCACTCTCCCTCATGATCCAGATGGTCTAGCAGCAAACACAGCTACCACAGACGCCGGTTGTACCAACAACTACCTCTATGCCTCCGACGGCACAGACTACACTCTCTCTACAGGTTCTCTAGTCTTCTCCACTAACCCCAATGCCACCTCTACAGACAATGGTAACAATGGAGGGAACAATGGTGGGAATAACAACGGTGGCGGCAACGGGGGAAGTGGCACAGCCAGCAGCACCTGTACCACTACTAACTGTGCTCTACAGTTTGATGGATCACAGAATTATGTGAGTGTTCCAGCGTCAGATACCTTTAACTTGTCTAATAACTTTACAGTAGAAATGTGGGTTAAATCTAACCCCTCTAATACGGGTGAAGAATTTTTCGTAGGTAATTATGGCACAGGTGCAGGTCTTGATTTTAAGACTTATGATCCTGAAAGTTTAGTTTCTACTGCTTGGGGTTCGACTGACGGTGGTTATCATTTTCTCAATTCTGATTATTCTTCCGTTTGGATTTCTGGTGGCTGGAATCACATTGCCTTGACTGTTGATTCTGATTTTAACATAACCGAATGGGTTAATGGCGTTTCTATCGGCACTACCAATGATCCATCTTTCAGTTCTTCTGGGACTGGTATTTATATTGGCGGTGGCTTAGGAACTTTTAATGGTTCTATAGATGAAGTCCGTTTCTCCAATACTGTTCGCTATACTTCTACATTCACGCCGGCTACTTCCTTTACATCCGACGGAAACACCGTCGCTCTTTGGAAATTCAACGAAGGCTCTGGTACATCCGCAACTGACAGTTCCAACAACGGACACAATGGCACTCTCACGGGAACTCCAACACCAACCTGGGTGAATGGAGTTACAAGCAGTACGGGCCAAAATGACGGAGGTCAACAGAATACTAGTGGCCACGCTCTCCAATTCGATGGATCGCAGAATTATTTGTCGGTTCCTTCAATGTCGCAGTTTTCTGGTACCAATTGGACGATTGAGTTCTGGTTCAAGACGACATTGAATGATACAAATATGGTGATCTCAAGCGATACGGATGATTCAATCCGTATGGGTCTTAAGGACCAGCATCCGTATTTTGAGGCTGCTTTTGAAGCATACGACAACTTTGGAAATTTCCATCCAGACAGTAACAGCTACTACAGTAGCCTAGCGTATAACGATGGGAATTGGCATCACCTAGCTGTTTCATCCGATGGAACGACAGCAAGGTTCTTCATAGACGGACAAGTTCAACAGGAATGGGATGGCTCATTCTCGAAGAGAGCTGATCCTCATGGATTTAAGATAGCATTTCAGCAATTTATCAGAGCAGCATCGCCATCGACTATCGACAATCTAAGGATTTCCAACACAGCTCGTTACACTTCCAACTTTACTCCAGCCACCTCATTTACATCCGACGGAAACACCGTTGCTCTATACAAGTTTGATGAAGGATCTGGCACATCCGTATCCGATAGCTCCAGTCATGGATATACAGCCACACTTGGTGGAAGTCCGGCACCGAGCTGGGTGGCAGGAAAGTAATTTTTGCTCTGCATATCAAGTGGACTTCAGGTCAAAAAATAGCTAGAATCATATCGCAAGCCAGAGGGAGCTCGAAAGGCCCTGAAAAGCTCGCAAAATGGCCACGTAGACAAGTGGTAAGTCGACAGTCTGCAAAACTGTTATGCGCGGGTTCGATTCCCGCCGTGGCCTCCAAGTTTTTGCGCTATAATAGCCTCATGAACCGTACCACCGTTGAACAAATAAAAGAGCGTCTGCCGATAGATGTGGTGATCGGCTCTTATGTGAAGCTGGATAAGGCCGGGAAGTCTTACAAGGCGAAGTGCCCATTTCACAATGAGAAGTCACCGTCATTTTTCGTATCGCCGGATCGTGGCGGATATTATTGTTTCGGTTGTGGCGCCAAGGGTGACATTTTCTCATTTGTGGAGCAATTCGAAGGATTGGACTTTCGTGGCGCATTGAAAATCCTTGCGGAGCGCGCCGGCGTGCCACTTGTTTATGATACCAAGGCTGATAGTGAGCGTGATCGCCAATTTCAACTCATGGAGCTCGCCGCGAAATATTTCGAAGATCAATTTGCCAAGTCGAAAGAAGCGCAAGAATATGTGAAGAATCGCGGCTTGTCCGATGCTTCGCGCAGAGATTTCCGCATAGGCTGGGCTCCAGAAGGCTGGCGCAATCTTGCGACACATCTCAAAGGTAAAGGTTGGAGCGATGCGATGATGGAGAAGGTTGGACTGGTCAAAGCAAAGGAAGAAGATAGCCGTGATTTCTACGATCGTTTCCGAGGCCGCGTAATGTTTCCAATAACCGATTCTAGTGGTCGCGTGATCGCATTTACTGGTCGCATCTTGAAAGATGACGGTAAGTCCGCGAAATATCTTAACAGCCCTGACACTCCGCTCTACGACAAATCCATGGTTCTCTACGGCCTCGACAAAGCCAAGAGCGAAATCAGACGCATGGGATATTCTATATTCGTTGAAGGTCAGATGGATCTGGTGATGTCACATCAAGCTGGTATCAAGAACACCGTGGCGGCTTCTGGAACAGCCCTTGGAGATGAAGCTGTGAGCGCGCAGGGAATAGTTAGCAATCTCGGTCTTGTCCGCAGGCTTTCGCCAAATGTCATCATCGCCTTCGACTCTGACTCAGCTGGTCGCAAAGCGGCTCTACGAGCCTCTGGAATAGCTCTTTCGCTCAGTATGGATGTGAAGATAGCCGATATTGTTGGTGGTAAAGATCCAGCTGATCTGGTGAAAGAAGATATTGAAAAATGGAAAAATGTCCTGCGCGCTGCCACACCTGTCGTCGAATTTGAACTCAACAATGTTGTGCGTGAGGTGACCGATGCACGAAAGGTTTCTCGCGCCATCCTAGAGAGAGTTATGTCTTTACTTGCACGCATCGAGAGCGCCAGCGACCAGTCGTATTATGTGCGAATGATCGCCGACAAGACTTCCATACCAACCGACGCAATCTGGCAGGATTTGAAAATGGTTATCAAGAAGCAGAAGGAGAAAGATGCTGCGACGCCAGCCGTAAGCACCGCAGGCGCATTATCGGGCGCGTCGACTATTAAAAATGCTTCAGCCACCAACAATTCACCTCATCGTATCGATCTAGCCGAGCGCCAAGTTTTCGGCATCATATTTATAATCGAAGGCGCAAGGGGAAAGGCGCAGAGCGCAAGTGAATCACAAGACGCAAACGGATACTTGGAGCAATTGAAGAAAATCGCCGGCGATTCATTTACTGAAAGACTAGCGCGCGCCGAAGCTATGAAGAGTGACCTCATGTTCGAAGCTGAAGAATATTTCGGTTCTGATAAAGAGAAATGGGATCGTCACATGAAGGAGCTTCTTACAAATTTCGAGGAAGATATTATAAATGCTGATCTCTTCCAAGCTATGCAAGGTCTGCGCCAAGCCGAGAAGGCTGGCGACCACGCTCGCGCACAAGAATGCGCCAAGAAGTGCCAAGAACTTTCAACCAAAAAAGCGGAGATTGCTAAGAAGAGGAAGGAGTAAAAACGCTCGCGCTTATTTCGCCGAATGTGTTCCAGCCACATACCCTGTAGTCCAACAAATCTGCAGACTAAAACCGCCGGATGGTCGGTCTATGTTCAAGATGTCGCCGACTAAGTAGAGATTGGAAAATAGGCGAGAACGCATGGTCTTGAAGTCTACTTCGTCGAGGACAACTCCACCACTTGAGACGATGGCTTTGTCAGCACCGAGAAGCTTGTCGACGCGCACCGGAATAGCCTTAAGCAGACCGATAAGTTTCAGGCGTTCTTCGCGGTTGACGGCATTGCAAATGATCTCCGGATCAATACCTGAAAGTTCCACAACCGTTTGAGCCATGGCCACAGGTAACAATTCGCCCAGAGAATTCTTGAATTTCTTCTTGTCATTTTCTTTGAATATTTCTTGCAACTTGAGGTTGAGTTTGGCGTGATCATACGCCGGTAAAATATCGAGTGACAAAGCCACCTCGCCATATCGGAGAAGCTCGCCGATATCCTTGCTCATATTGAGAATCATTGGTCCACTAAGACCCTGATGAGTGAAAAGTATTTTGCCTTTCTTGGTGAATTTACTGGCGGCTATATCCTGTTTCACTCCATCCAAAAATACTTTCACCTTCACATCCGGAAGTGTCAGCCCTGACAATTCCTTGACCCATTTATCTTTCACGGCTATCGGCACCAATGAAGGTGTCGGCGTTACGATGGTGTGACCGATCTTCTTGAGCCAAGCATAAGCATCTCCAGTCGAACCAGTCTCTGGATGTGATGTTCCACCAGTGGCAATGATGACTGATTTTGCGTGGATGATCTTTCCATCTTTGAGATTGATACCGGAGATCTTCTTGTCTTCGGATATAATGTCCGCAACAGGAGCATTGACCATAACTGTAACTCCACCTTTTTTCATATAAGAGGTAAGCACGTCTAAAACCGATTGCGATCTGTCACTAATAGGGAAGACGCGCTGCTCATTTTCTACTTTTGTTTCCATACCGGCTTTGTGAAAAAAGTCGAGAGTCTCCTTCACGCCAAATTGTGAAAAAGTTGAGAAGAGAAATTTGCCATCACCCTTGAATCTATCGAGAAACTTACGCGTGTCGAATTCTGCGTTTAAGACATTGCATCTACCTCCGCCGGACATGAGCAGTTTGTTGCCAAGGGTCGCATTTTTCTCAATCAAAACAACCCTCGCACCAAGTTCCGCGGCTCTGCCGGCAGCTATCATCCCAGCTGGACCGCCGCCGATGATAACGACGTCGAAAATATTGATTTGTTTAGCGGTCGAGTTCTTCATTTGAATGTTTTGTGTAAATGGAATAGTAGCATATAAAATGTTGTCCATATACGTTTTGAGGTCGGGATCCCATTGCTGGAATCCCGACCTCGGTTTGGGAGACTAAGCTGCTTATTCAACAGCAAGTGTTTGCTCGATTTTCTTCACTTGCTTTCCATACCACTCCAAAAGCGAGATTTCACCTTGAGGTGGCCGGAAGATTGTTATTTCGGTCACATTCTGATAACTCACTTCATAATTGCGGTTGTGGTGTCTAACTACAACCACATAGCTTGGAGAGCAGGAATCTGACCACCGCCTGAGCCCTTCCCGGACCGTTTCGACATACTTATTTTTTAGTAATCTAAAAGGAGTGAGCCATTTATGGCCTAACTTCCAGACACCTAGTTCAAGCGACTCTCCGTTTACGGAGACGAGATATAGAGATATATTTCGGCAATCACTCAATCCTTTCTCAGTACTCAGATCAAGAGTTCCTTCCTCGAATCTCTTAATGTATGCCCGCTCAACCTCTTCCGGGGAGAGGATCTTCCTCAACCAAGAGAATCTCGCTTGATCATAGATTGCAGTAATCTTCTCTGGCCACATTGTGTCACTAGCGACGACCGTAGTTGCTCCTGTACTCATACTTCACTACCTTTCCGTGGCATTACGCCACATTGCTCATGGACATTACGTGCATGAGCTTTGGATTCTTCTCAGGCGTTACGCTTAGAGAAGGGAAAACAAGTCAAATTTTCAGGACCCATCTTCTATACATAGACTATAATATTTAACACTATCTGTCAACCCCACTCACAAATCCCCACCAACCCCTTGCATTGCACCAGTTTTTCATTTACAATCGTATCCACTGCGTTAATTGCCCATATGCCCACTGTGGCTATGAAAGGCATTCATTAACTAGGTTTCGTAATGTTACAGGTCGCACCGCTCGCATTTGATACCCATTAGCCTCTAATAGCAACCTTTTTTAAATGTCAAAAACAAAAAAAGCGGCCTCAAAGGCTCGCAAGAATAGTCGCCGTTCCGTGAAGCGGGTGGTTTCGCATACTAAAGCTCGCAAGTCTAGCAAGTCTGGCGCGAAGAAACCTAAGAGTTCTGGAAAGCGCAACATTGTAGGTCAAACCAAGCGCAGTGCCGGTTCGCCGAAGAGTGCCAAGCAGAACTTCGAACAGCGCGCCAATAAACTCATAGAGAAAGGTCGTAGCCGCGGTTTCGTGACTTACGATGAGATATTGAAAGATTTTCCGCAGATCGAGAACGACATCATGTTCCTCGACGAACTCTATGCCAAGCTGGCGGCAGCGAATGTCGATGTGCTTGAAGGCGGTGGTCTTCTCGAAGTTGATGATTTGAAAGAAAAGAAAAATGCACCACACATTGGTCGTGGCGCTGATTCGGCATACGATTCTATCCAGATGTATCTGCGCGAGATCGGCCAATATCCGCTCATAAACGGTGCCATGGAAAAAGAGCTGGCCAAGCGCATTCAGAATGAAGATGTGGAAGCCAAGAATCTTCTGGCCAAGGCGAACCTTCGTCTGGTTGTTTCCATTGCAAAAAAATACGTCGGTCGTAGCCCTGATCTGACTTTACTCGATCTTATCCAAGAAGGAAACTTGGGACTTTTCCGCGCCGTCGATAAGTTCGATTGGACTAAGGGTTACAAGTTTTCCACTTACGCTACTTGGTGGATTCGTCAAGCTATCACTCGCGCGCTTGCAGACCAGTCACGCACTATCCGCGTGCCAGTGCATATGGTGGAGACGATAGCAAAATACAAACAAGTTGTGCGTCGTTTGTCGCAGGATCTAGGTCGTGAGCCATTGCCAGATGAGATTGCCATAGAAATGGGCCTCGATGTCGACAAGATATATCAGATCGAGAAGATTGAGCAAGATGTTATTTCTCTAGAGACACCAGTTGGTGATGATAGTGATGATGGTAAATCCACCCTCCAAGATTTCATCGCTGATGACAAGATATTGTCACCGGATCAAGAATCTTCGCGTCGCATCCTACGCGACCAAGTAAATGCCATCCTGAACGATCTCTCTGAAAAAGAGCGCAAAATCCTCGAGATGCGTCACGGTCTAAATGACGGCATAACTCATACCCTCGAGGAAGTCGGCCGTGAATTTGGTGTTACTCGCGAACGCATTCGTCAGATCGAAGCCAAGGCTCATGAGCGCATTCGACAGCACGATCAAGCCGGAAAGTTGAAGAATTATTAAATTCAGAAGAAAATCCCGCCGAGAGGCGGGTTTTTTAATAATCCTTGTAAATGTTTCCAAATCGCATACATGGCGTAAGAATCTCTCTCGCAGTATTTCAGTAAGTCTTTCACACTTTTTTCTTTTTCAGCTCCAACTATTTGGCCAGTAACCAGACGGTTCCATGTATCAGATGCTGAACCACCATTCCTTATGTCCAGATTCTTATAAGTCAATTCTGGAGCGACTACCGGTAATATATTTTTTATGGATGTCTTTCCTTTGAAATCTCTGTGTACGAGATATTGTTTCTTGAATATATCTTCGAGATCGTAGACTCTTTCATTGAAAGAAGTGATGAAAGATTTGAATTTCGGATCAGATGATCTCTTAGCCAATTCGATATTTCGGTTGCATTCGAAGCTCTTATTCCAGACTATGATACTTCCAATCTTTCCTATATCTTTCACCATCGATTCTGCGAACGACTTGCTTGGATCGTCTGAACCGGTGTATAGGAATTCGCGATGAATCGGATCATAAGGTCTGCCGTTTGTATCATTTGCGTCGGCCGCATGAGCTAAATCGGTCAGATCGCTCGTAGATTCCACTATATGCAAAGAATATTGAAATGGAATCTGTTGATATGGGGAGAAGCCATCGAAACGCGGAATAGCTGCTGGAAAAGTCTCATAATCTATGAAATAAAGAGGGAATTGAAGCGACGACAGCTCATTCATAATCTTGTCTTTCTCGATCTTGGTGCGACCAGTTATGTGTGCTGCGATTTGATTTTTCTGGATCTCACTCAACTCAATCTCTTCTGGCACATCATTTAAATCAAATATATTGCCGTCGATCAACTCTATGAGTTTGGCTTTGCTCAAGCCGATGCGAGCTATGTCATGGACACCATATTTAGGGACTTCGGGATTGGAATATGTAAATGTCGTACAGTGGCTTGAACGGCCTTTGTATACACATGAACAATGGCCGCTCGGCTCCTTCTCTGTCAAGAGATATTTCAAGGCGTCTTGCATCTCCATATCAACTTTTTCAAGCAACCCGTTCACTTTTTCACTGACATCGTCTATGACAAAAAGCTTGATGATATCAAGTTCGCCTTCGCGGACATATTTCGAATTCAAGTGGATCACACCTATTTTTCCTATCTTCAGCCCGCACTTCCTCAGAAGATTAACTTGAAATGCCAAGTCATAAAGATGCAAATCTTCTTTTACTTGATTCGAGGCTTTTATTTCATAGACGGAATAGCTTGGCGCGCCAGGTTTGGACTCCGGGTCATACTGGAGCACATCGATAGCGGCCATGAAGCCGTCGCGCACGAAAACCGGCTGAAAAAGAGTTTGGTTCGTATCCTTGACCAGTTTCGCCGTTCTCTCTTGTGCCACGATATCACGGCCCTCTATGAGAATACCGGTTGGAAATAACTGTCGTGCTATGGACTCGACTTCATTACCAGTTTCGATGATTGATTTCTCAAAATCCGAAAGCTCGCCGGCATAATATATGTCCGGCTTATGGATTTTCAGCCAAGCATTTTTCTTGCACTCGCGATATAAGAGATAATCAGTCTTTGAGATCATTTACTTCGCTAGCACCGCATCTATGATTGTTTTGATACTTGCATAAGGCAAAGCTCCACTCATGGCGACTTTGGTTCTATCATTGGATAGGAATAGCTGATCGGTCGAGATTTTCATCTTGAGGATGAGCGAAGAGAGGACATTGTCAAATGATGTCGGAACTGGTTTCGATAGGACGAATATGCTAAATGGCGTGCCATTTACTCCAGCATTTATGCCGTCGGTATAGTCGGCTTCGACTTTGGTTTTCATGATGCCGCTCTCCAGACAGTCATTGAAGGATGTAACATCGATGCTGGCGAACTTGGCGATGACTGGAAGTTGTGTCTGATCTAGACCGTTTGGAGTTTGTCCGGTCACTGAAGGAGTTACGGTATAGAGGCGCTTCAAGAATATCCAGAACTTATCGTTACCACCGACTTTCGCGGCGCATTCCAATGCTTGCGATTCGTGGCCGGCGTTCTTATGCAATACATCGCCGTTAGCGTCGGGTTTGTCGAGAGGGAAGCTTCTGTAGACCCAAGCTACTTGGCCGCTAGCACCATAATCATCCATGACTTTTTCTACTGTCGGTGTGAATAATCTGCAAAATGGACATGACGGATCGGAATATTCAACCAGTTTTATAGGAGCATTTGGATTGCCGAGGATATGATCGGCATCGGTGACAGTACGCATATTTATGGCTGGTCCTTGGACTGCTGTAGTTGCACCTGAACCATTGTTATTTGAGGTCTGATCGCCAGTTGTTTTTCCAGCTGGTTTGAAAGCGACGATAAGACCGATAGCTATAATAGCTGCTGCGATAATGATTGCCGTAGGCATTGTTATGGAACCAAACTTTTTATTTTCTTCTGACATTTTTTTAGGCGAAGCCTTTTATTTATAATAATTCTGAATAAAATATGTGTCTAAAGCGGCAAAGTAAATGTCATAGCATCGGACTGTGGTACTTCCCATGAAGTCGTGTCCAATTTGACCTCCTTTATACTACCATTATCTTTGTATTTAAGTGAGGAATTGGTGATGGCATAATCGTAGATCTCCTTTGTTAGGCGCACATCATCTATGCAATATTTGACGATTTTATCGATTTCGCCGGAAAGCCACCATTCTATAGCTTCGAGGCCGTTTCCGGATTTGGCTTTGCCGAGCGTGGCTTGTGCCACCGTGTCTAGTTTCAATCGGCGACCGAGGACATTGACCACTTCTTTCATAAGATCCAAGCTTTTTATCTTGGCCAAGTCGCCGGCGTAGTATTTGTTCAGAAGGGGAATATCGAAATGGTCGCCATTCCAAGTGATGAGCATATCGCTCTGTTCCAAAATCGGCCAAAGATCTTTCAGGTTAGCTTCAGTAAAGCTTTTGTAAGTGTCGTCCAGCGAATCGTGTATGCAGACGACGGATATATCTAGAGCCGTAGGGTCATTTGATCCTACATCGGAAAATAAGTTCTTCGTCTCAAGATCTAGAGTGATTTTGCGCATGGATGGAATTTGGGATGAAATTTGAATTTAAACGGCTTGATTAGAGGAGTATTATAGCATGACAAGATGCAAAGATTTGCTGGGTGCGCGATTTTGTGCCGTCGTTTAGCAGCAAAGGTATGGATAAAGTGGCAGGGGGGTACACACACTTTAAAACGAGGTTTTCAAAATAATTTATCCACGAGGTACCTTAGCTTAAGCTACACATAATCAGTCTGCTGACAGTGACTATTCTGTGCCAATAAACCCAGTAATATATAGACGGTACCTCGGCTACAAATTATTTCTAAAAGGCCGTTTTGGTGGTGTGTGTACTACCCCACCACCAAACAACGGCTTAAAATTGTGGCTAATAATCGGGGTGGCGTCGTATATTTAAGACACGATAAAATCTGTCTCGACCCCATTTTTAAGATTTTTCACTTTGAGCTTTCCAGTCTTTGTCTCTTCGTCGCCAATGACGATAACTTCCGGAATCCCTCGCTTATCAGCCTTTGTTATTTGATCACCGACTTTCTTTCCCGACAAGTCCACGGCGACGCGTCTGCCTTTTGCGCGCAAGGATTGAGCCACTTCAAGAGCATAAGGAGTGTTTTGTTCGCCAACGATACAGATCGCTATATCGGCTCCAGCTGGCACTGTTGGAAGTGTTCCATAAGTCTCCATCAAGTCGCGAGCGATGACATCTCCAGCGCCGAAACCGACGGCTGGCACTTTTTCATTACCAAAAAGAGACAAAAGATCATCATAGCGGCCACCTCCGAAGACTGAACGCCTATTGGCTGGATTTAGATCGTAGACCTCGAAGACGATCCCAGTGTAATAATCAAATCCGCGCATAAGAGTCTGGTCAAAGCGAGCATTGGTGATGCCAAGATTTTCAAGTCCAGCGATAACCTCACGGATCTCGCGAAGGCCGACATGTTCTTCTTTCGTCTGTGGCAGATTCTTCGTGAACTCTTCGAAGTTTTTGGAATTCAAGAGAGTCAGGAATTTTTGGGAATTGCCTTTATCTTTTATGATTTCATTTACCCCCAAGACGAAAGCTTTTGCGTCCATCTTATCCTTCTTGTCTATGAGTTTGGAGATCTTTTGCGCTGAAGCTTCATCTAGACTAAAAACATCGCGAGCCACATAATCCATGACTTTGCGGTTGTTCACGCGGATCTCGAAATCCGTATCCTTGAGGCCATAAGCGCGAGTGATGTCATAGGCCATATTTATAGTTTCAATCTCGGCTGATATCGACTCGACTCCGAAAATGTCGACATTGAGTTGCCAATGTTCACGGACTCGACCTCTCTGCGGCTGTTCATAACGGAAAAGATTTGGGATGGAATACCAGCGCAAAGGGAATATGAGCTCGCGTTTTCTGGCGGCTACCATACGGGCAACCGTCGGTGTCATCTCTGGACGCAAAGTGACTTCGCGTTCGCCGCGATCGGTGAAGGTGTAAGTCTGCTCGTTTACTATTTCGTCGCCGGATTTCGCGCGATAGAGATCGGCTGGTTCCAAGACTGAAGCATTGTATTCTTCATAGCCGTATTTTTCGGCATTCTTGCGCCAGATATTGAAAATGGCTTGCTCCACGGCCATATCGACAGGGAAGAAGTCGCGGACACCCTTATAAGGATCAGTTGATAATTTGGTTGGTTTTTTGTCCATTGGTCTATTCTAGCAGAAAAGTAGATAAATAAAAAAGCCAGGCGGTGAAGATTCCAGGCAATAAAAAAGCGCCACCCCGGAGCCGCAAGTCACGAACTAATCTTCGTGTAACTTGCGGCTCCTCTAAGGTGGGCTATGGTTTGTGGTTTACTGCGTGGTAGAGAGCTCTTCTTGATCGATGGCACCAATCAGCTCGTGAGCTGGATGACGGCGATCCGATAAGCGATCTCGCAATGCCCAGAGACTGCGGTGATTTAAGGCCTCGATCTTACCGAGAGCGAGGATCAGACGCCGTGTCTGGTTCTCGATTGTATCATCTCCGTTGATGGTGGTGACCATCTTTTCTTTGTGCCTGCGGATGTCGCTTATTGCCGGAACCGCAAACATTTCGTATTTCCGATAATCATGTTTCCGGGCACGATAATTATCGTCAACGTACTTTAGCAGTGAGTTTTTCCCGCCGTTTTTATGGCGTTTGAGCACCCGCTTCAAGCAGGTCTCGTAGCTGATGTCCAGATGCAGGCAATGTTGTTTTACTTTCTGCGTCGATCTCCCGCAAAGCTCGGCAGCGTGACTTCGGTTGCGTGGCATACCAGCCACCAGAAAAATCTTTTCCCCATTTTTTCCTCCAACCTGTCGTGCGTGGAACGCTTCCCGTATCAATGCTTGATTGACGATCTCAATGAACTCTCCATCGGTCACATAACCTTCAGGATCCGATATAAGACTCTTGAATCCCTTGGTGCAGGCAAGCCTGGCGCTCTGGACTTCTCGGTGTGTGTCGATAAAAGTCAACCTCGACGTTACATCACCTTGGCCATACTCGGCCAATTTCTTGAGAATTCCCATCTGCAAACCCTCTTCGGGAGGATTTGGACCGAGCAAGTACACTAACAAGATGTTGGAATTGACTAACATCTCCACCACATTTTTTGAAGAGGTCGTGGTCGCCTCTGTCTGCTGTGCTTCATTCGCCATGTTTCAATCTCCTTATGATTTTATGGCTTTTTTCGGAACCAACCGGCACAACCTAGCGCTTAGTTGGTAGCTCCTCTCACATATTTGGAAAGGACAACTGGTGCAAAATAGTACCATATATCATAAAAATGGCAAGGTATAATTTCTTCATAAAAATTTGAACTTTTCTTGAACAAAATTTGAACTTTTCTGCACGAATATTTTAACTCGGCGGTTTATGATAGACACATGATTACGCACACTTATGCGTTGAATCATCATTATCAACAACAAATCGACTTAAAATTATATGTACAAAAATCTTGAAGACATAAAATTCCCGGAAAATCCGGTGACAGCCAATGAAGCCGTGGAAAATATCTTGGCATTTGCGGTGGCGCATGGCGCTTCGGATATACATTGTGATCCGCGACTTTCCGATATTGTCGTGAAGTTGCGCACTGACGGCATGCTTCACGAAGCAGGTTCATTGCCGAAGCGTATAGCGGATGAATTCATTTCCAGACTAAAAATACTCTCCGGAGCACGCACGGACATACACGCTATCCCACAAGATGGTCGCTGGCAGACGCATGTGAATGGTTTGGCTTATAACATCCGTATTTCATTTATGCCGACGTATTACGGAGAAAATGCCGTGATGAGGATATTGTCGGCACAATCTACCAATCAGATTTCTTATGCTGGTCTAGGATTTACTCCGGATCATGTCTACTCTATATGTGAGGCGTTGAAAAAGACGAGCGGGCTTATACTCGTCACTGGTCCAACTGGTTCTGGCAAAACCACGACGCTTCACGCCTGTCTCATGTCGAAGAGGCGCGAGCCATTGTCTATCGTCACACTCGAAGATCCGGTTGAGTATGAGATATCCGGAGTCCGACAGATCCATATCCGTCACACACATGGCGTGACTTTTGCTTCAGGATTGCGATCGGTCTTGCGCCAAGATCCAGATGTTATCATGGTCGGTGAAATCCGTGACAATGAAACCGCGCGCGTGGCTGTTCACACAGCTTTGACCGGTCACTTGGTTTTGTCCACGCTTCATACGAATTCCGCTCTGGAGACTATCCCGCGATTGCTTGATATGGGAGTAGATCATTATCTTCTGGCGGCTACTTTGCGGCTTATCGTGGCACAACGATTGGTGCGAACGATCTGTCAGGATTGCAGCATGGTCGGCTGTGATGCTTGTAATCACACTGGTTATCATGGCCGCACGATTATCGCCGAAGTCTGTTTGGTCGATGACAAGATGCAGAAGCTGATTGCCGAGAAGAAACCATTGGCGGAAATCATGGCTTATGCTAAGTCGCATGGATTTCATTTTATGTACAATGACGGCCTCGAAAAAGTCGACTGGGGCATAACTTCGCGCGAAGAGATTACACGCGTGTTGTCGACATGATTTCTTGGTTCAGAAAACAGTATGCAAATCGGTGGAGCAGGCGAGAGCGTATATTTTTGCTCGAACAACTGGAGATGTTTGTCTCGGCTGGTCTGACTGTTGGTCAAGGGTTAGAAATAATTAAAGGTGCAAGAGGAAAGGCGCAAGGCGCAACTAAGGCAAAAGGCGCAAGCCTAGAAGATGTGCAAAAAGAAGTGGAGTCTGGTGGTTTGCTTTCGCGTGCTCTTTTTGTGCATGTTGGCTTGTCGAAATCATTGACTAGCATCATCGAACACGGCGAACGAGTCGGAGGATTGGCGGCAGCGCTTGCATCGGCTCGCGATCTTCTAGTCAAAGAAGATGAATTGGTGAAAAAATGTCTGTCGGCCATGACTTATCCTGTGATCATCGGCGTCTTGGCTGTAGTTCTGACGGTTGGCCTTATGCGAGGAGTTGTGCCACAAATAGTGCCGATGTTGACTGGCATGCATGTAGAATTACCGCTTTTGACGAAGGTGACTATATGGATGTCTGGCGCGATCATGTCTTTTGGGTTATATGTTCTGGCGACTTTGTTCGTAAGCGCTGTTGCGGCTATTTTCGCTTACAGAAAATATCCTCTCATCAGAAGATTCTCGCACTACGCCATATTTCATGTGTCTCTGGTTGGTGGGATAATCTACTCGTATTCATTGTCTATATTTTTACGATCACTCGGGACTTTGGTGAAGTCGGGCATTCAAATCGTTGAAGCATATTCAGAAGTCGTGGAAGCTGCCTCCTTCGAACCGTTTAAAGCCGATGTTGACCATGGGGTTGAACATATAAGGAATGGGTTTTTATTGAAAGACATATTCACGCACAAAAATATACCAGCGTATGTTTCCTCGCTTGTCTCCGCCGGAGAATCTTCCGGTTCGCTAGGGGAGTCGCTTATTCGAGCCGCTTCGATTATAGAAAATGATTTGGAGAATACATTGAAACGCCTAACCTCACTCATTGAGCCGCTTATGATGATCGGGGTTGGTGGTGTGGTCGGAGCGATTGCATTATCAATAATGATGCCGATATATGGAATGTCACAAGCCTTGCAACATGTGCGCTAGGGTCGCATGTCGCGTGGATCGTCGCGGGATGATCCTGGTTGACATCATATTGGCGATGTCTCTAGCCGCATTTTTCGTGGCCATATTTTCGTCGACGATATATTCCGCGGAGCAATCATTTGAGCGGGCTCACGATTCCGTGGCTACATCGACAGCTGATGGTGGCAATGTTTCTCTAGGTCTTGCATCACCATTTCATGTGCCAGTCTCTGATATGCCATATTGTTCCGATGATTTTATGGGGAGTTCATCCGTGTCGACGACACCCGCGATCACGCCGGTAATTTCGACAATATCTCTACCAATCTCGCCGACGATTCCTCTCACACATTTGGAAGTCCGCAACAATACAGCTTTCATATCAACTGATTCCGCGGTTGCTTCAGATCCTGATCTATTTGTTGTGAATATTGGCACAGTCGGCAAGTCTATATTTGTGGCGACTTCCTCGTCAATCATCTCATCCATAAATACCGGACCGGGAATCGCGACATTTTCTTTGGTTGGAAAAAGAATATTTGCCGCGGCGGCCAGTGCGGCAGCACAGCTCCATGTTATCGATTTTCTCGGGACGCAGACTGGCATTACTTCGCTAAGTCAGCCATTCCTTGAAAATAAATACAAGCTGCCATTGCCATATGCCACTGCCACCCCACCTTATGCGACTGCGATTTCCTTCGATTCAGTTGGAAGCGCAAACCAATCAGTAAATAGCCGAATCTTTCTCGGTACGGAAAAATGGGATGGCGATGAATTTGACACGATCGATGTAACGAATCCGTCTTTTCCGGCATGGACCAGTGGTTTTGAGATCGGAAGTAAGGTAAATGATATAGTCGCTGATTCCGGGATCGCTTATATAGCAAATGCCGGCACCGACCAACTGATTGACACTGCGGGTTGGAGATTTTCTCCAACTGGCTGGTCGCGACAAGAAGGGGAATCGGTCTCTATTCGCGGCGGTCGGCTCATCCTCGGCAGAACTTCCGGCGGTTATAACATCATCACCGACCCAGAGCTATTTGTTTTCGCTACTACGAGTGCGACGAAAGATATACCAGGCGGAGTCTATGGGATTATCCAAGATGATAATCATATCTACGCGATCACGCACCAGACCAGTCAAGAATTGCAGATTTTTGACTTGGCACTCTCAACTAGCACGGTATTTTCATTGCCAACTCAACCTCAATCGATAACTTGCGACGGAGACACTATCTATGTTTTGTCGAACACCTCGCCAAATATATATGCAATCAAATTTGCTCATTAAAACAAATCCGCGCGTATATACGCGCGTATATACTCGCGCCTTCACACTCATCGAGATGCTCATCTTCGTGGCACTTTTATCTATGTTGCTCTTCGGCTTTATGTGTTTTTTGTATTCATTGAATGATTCCAGTATGGATCTTTATCAGAAAATATCAAAAGCCTATGTCGAATAAGATAAGACCAAAGAGAGGATTTGAAAATGGATTCATAGCCACGATAGCTGTCATAATGCTGGCATTTTCAATACTAGCAATCATAGTGGTTGTTGCGAACGCGACCAATGCTTATGCCGACAGTGTATATCTACGCGGACTTCGCGTATATGCACGCGAGAATATTTCCTCGTGCTTATCTGAAGCCGAAAATGTACTCTCGCGAGATTTTTTCTGGCGTGGTGAGAAGGATTTCCTAGACTCAAATTGTGAAGCCGATGTCGAAACCGCCGGGAATCCTGTTAATGAAGTGACATTGACCGCCATCGTTAAGGTCAATCGAGTCCTTATGACCGCCAAGGAAGTGGTATATCTGGAGGATTTTGATATTAATGTGGTGAGTAGGGAGGTGACAGATTGATAACATACATTTTATATGAGTAAAAGAAGTTGGACTAAAGAAGATCTTATATTAGCCGTTTCGCTTTCCAGAAGCATTCGTCAGGTTATTTCAAGGCTAAATTTAGTTGAAGCCGGTGGTAATTATGAGCAGATATCCTTGTCCGGAAAAGCACTTTTCAAAGCTTTAAATTAAAGATAAAGCTTTTTAGAGAAGGTCTCAAGTCTCCAATGTGTGAAGATTGTGGCTGGGCAAAATCGTCCGAAGATGGTAGGATTCCTGTTGAACTAGACCACATAAACGGCGACAGACACGATAATCGTCTAGAAAATCTTAGAATATTATGCCCAAATTGTCATAGCCTTAGGTTGACACATCGTGGAAAAAATATTCAGAAACGCCCGGGTGGTGAAACTGGTCAGACACGAAGGACTTAAAATCCTTTGCCTCTAATACAGGCATGTGGGTTCGAATCCCACCCCGGGCACAAAAGTGAACTTCGTGAACGTTGTGAATGTCTTATCTAGGGTGTGTTAGAATACAAACCATTATGAAAGAAGATGACTTTTTACCTCAGCCTCAAGAACATTCCACCGAAGCCTTGGCTGTTACGGAGACTCAAGAAATATTATCTAACAGTATAGATATAGTTAGTACAGAAAATTTGAAATTTAAATCCCCCTTTGGTCTTGCTAGCATATTTATGCTGCCAGAAACAGGGTTGATTTCTCGGGAAGTGATGGCTCCAACAACTCCTGAAATTGGCAGAAAATGGAAATCCATTAAAGATAATCCAAGGAAACAGGCTCAGAATAACGTCTTCTTTCCGCAGGCTAGTCTTTCTGAACTCAAGAAATATGTAGAAGGAGAAAATATAGATAATACAGTGGGTAAAAGGCTAAATTTTTCTACTATACATCAGATAAATTCCGCTATTAGAATATTAAGATTTTTAATTGACAGGAGTAACCTAGAGGTTGATAAGAATGATGAGGCTCGGATTAAAAGCATTCTTTTAATTCCATCGGGAGATAGGGAAGTTCATTTACCTATTGAAAACAAAAAGACGGTATTAGATTTTTTATCTAAATACAACAAAGAGATAGTGAGTTCGTGGAATAAGAAATTTTTAAAGGAGGTAGAAGAATGCCAGGATCCAGATAAACTTGAATCTTCAGGTTTCCGAGGCGATACACAAACCAATCTTATTGGATATCAGTATGGTTTCGATATTGCTTACATACTTTCGGCTGATGTTCCCGCTACGCCTGCATTACGCCGCACCTTTGATTCTGATTATCCAACAGAAGCGGTTATCGATGAAATGAGAGTACCGCCGCGAAAATTTAAAGGCCTAATAATTAACAGGAAGATATTTAAAGATAGTCGTTTGGAAGATTTTATATCAAAAGATACAAATAAACCATTAGATAATGATAATATAGCTTTTTTCAAGAGGGCTAAATTTGAATTCCCTAAAGATAGAGGTGTGTTATCCAGACTAATTAAGGAGATTGAGGATTATGGTGCAAAATATTTTGAAAATTTCTTGCTAACAGAGTATGGGGGTGATAGGGAAAGGGTGGATATGGTTTTGGATATATTAATCAATCGTTCTGAAGAGTATTCTGCTGACACTCTCGAAAAAGCTTATCGAACTGCATCTAGCTTTCTCCAGAGCTACATTCCTATTCATGACGGCGAAACCATTTGGGATGGAATAGTGGAAATAGCAAAGAAACATAAAATTCCTGTATATGATACGTCTGGGAAAATTATTTGGCCGCAGGTTTAACCATAATCTGGTTCGAGAATCTTAGTGCACTCATCTTTCCCATACTTAATTTTACCAACGGATATATCCTATACAGTTCGGTAAAAACATAATCTGGGGCACAGAATTTTTCTAATCCCGCGAGAGCTCCCCGCCTGGTAGGGCGGGGGTGAGAGCAAGGCCCGGCATCCTCGTGTAGAATAAGAGGATGAAACTCCATAAAGAGGCACACGCGGTATATAAAACCCAATA
>Ga0118677_10002971_pt1 | contig 33117 bp, 26 predicted proteins | sample AliMusrvi5mmetaG_FD_86154 | JGI IMG/M metagenome (GOLD analysis project Ga0118677, IMG submission 86154) | reverse complement strand
GGCTGATTAATTAACTTGTGCTAATCAGGCAGCCATTGCATACGAATAATCGTCTGCATGTATAGTTGCATAGACTTCTTTAACGAGTCCATCCATGCTGAAACTCGGAGTGCAACTCCATCTCACACCTGCCCTGTCGAAAGCCTGTCATCCCCATATGTATCAAAGAACAGTACTGTCGGAACAGCGTTGTTATATATGCTATTTAAACCTATAGAACAAGAAGAATTGTCTGTGGACAGCTCCAGAGACAATCGGGTCAGTTCAGACCCGGAAGTTCAGGGGCATTGGCGACAAGCTGGTATTCACCGCCTTTTGAGCGCACCGAACGACTCCACATCCTTTCATAGGCATCACTGAAGATCACGTCTTTCGATGCTTCGGCCGTATACCATGCTCCCTCTTCAAACTCTGCTTCAAGCTGCCCGGCAGTCCACCCAGCATACCCGAGGAAAAAGCGGATTTCACCTGGCATCATGACACCTGTATTCAGTAAAAAACTGAGCTGATTTTTATCACCACCCCAGAAAAGGCCAGGCAGAATTTCAAGTGAGTCTTCTATAAGATCGCCTCTCAGATGGAGAAAATGCACCGTATCCACCTGAACAGGTCCTCCCATGTGAAGAGGTTCTTCGACCTCCTCAAAACCGGCTATGGCTTCACAAACCTTGAATTCCATCGGGCGATTGAGAATAAAACCCAGAGAGCCCTTTTCGTTATGCTCACACATTACCAAGACGGTGCGTTTAAAATTCGATTCCAGCATATTGGCTGAGGCAATCAGGAGTTTGCCAGCTTTAAGCTTGTCAAATTCGTTTACCATGTTCTTTTATGATGTTTTTTGCTGCAGATAGTCGAGCAACTCTTCTGCGTGTCCGACCGGATTAACTTTTGGCCAGACTTTTTCAATTATTCCTTGCTCATTTATCAAATATGTAACCCTGCTGGTTCCCATATACTCACGTCCCATAAACTTTTTCTGACCCCATACTCCGTAAGCTTCAACAATTTTCTTGTCTGGATCGGCAACAAGACGGAAGGGCAGAGTAAACTTTTCGGCAAACTTTTTATGCTTGGTCTCGTTATCGACACTTACGCCAAGAATATCCACCCCAAGTTTACTAAAGTTAGGGAAATTATCCCTAAAAGCACAAGCTTCCTTAGTACATCCCGGAGTATCGTCTTTCGGATAAAAATAGAGGACTACCTTACGGCCACGGTACTCCTGGAGAGAAACCGCTTTTCCATCCTGATCCTGAGCAGCTATCGGGGGGGCTGTGACGCCTTCTTTAAGTATTGCTATTGACATGAATGAAACTTATTCTAATTATATAAACTTACTTCAATTATAAATCAATTGCTTCGGCAAAAAGTTTCGTAAGGATACCATGAAATCTTATTCATTTTGTCCGATTTGCGCTGAAAAACTTGACACGGCTATGATTGATGGACGTGAACGGATGTTTTGCCCATCATGCCGTTTTGTGCATTACGTCAATCCTCTTCCTGTTGCAGTTGCTTATACAGTCAATCGTAAAGATGAGCTTCTTGTGATCCGGAGGGCTCATGAACCGGCATTCAATGAGTGGGCACTTCCTGGAGGGTTTCTGGAAACAGGAGAAGAGCCTCACGAAGGATGTTTACGGGAGCTGATGGAGGAGACTTCTCTGAGTGGTAAAGTTGAGAGCCTTATAGGCGTTTATCATCGTGATGTTGAGCTCTATGGATCGCTGCTTGTGGTGGCTTACCGGGTTATGGTTGATAATGACGATATAACAATAAACCATGAGTTGTTTGATGCCGGCTTTTATCCCCGACATCTTATACCGGAGGTACGAATACCGCTGCACCTCCAGATTATACTCGATGCCAACAAAACTCAGAGACCGACTTTCCAGCAGGCGACCTCATGGCCGGCTTCGTAGGAAACCAGGTCGGGCTGAACCTGCCGGCAGTGATCGTCAGCAATCGGGCATCTTCCTGCAAAGCGACACCCTTCGGGCAGGTTAATTGCGCTCGGCACATTGCCTTCGATGACATGGAGCCTCTTTTTTTCGGCTCCTAAATGAGGAATGGATTTTAAGAGCCCCTGGGTATAGGGATGGAGAGGGTTATTGAAAAGCTGCCGTACCAAACCTTTTTCGACCACTCTTGAGGCATACATGACAATGACCTCTTCGCAAAGCTCAGCTACAACGCCAAAATCATGGGTGATAAGCATGACACTCATGCCTGTATCAGACTGAAGCTTGCTGATAAGATCGAGTATCTGTGCCTGAACGGTGACATCGAGGGCTGTCGTTGGTTCGTCGGCAATGAGAAGGGCTGGGTTGCAGGATAGCGCCATGGCAATCATGACACGCTGGCGCATACCTCCTGACAGCTCATGGGGATAAGAGGAGTATCGCTGGACAGGGTTTGGGATTCCAACCAGGTTCAAGAGTTCGATTGAGCGCTCTTTTGCTTCAGCCTGATTTACATCACGATGAATGAGAATCTGTTCCGAGATCTGACTGCCGCAGGTAAATACCGGATTGAGCGAACTCATTGGCTCCTGGAAAATCATGGCAATGTCGTCACCTCGTAAATTGCGCATTTTTTCTTCAGAAATTTTCAAGAGGTCCTCCCCTTTCCACAGTATCTCCCCACCAGCAAAATAACCGGGCGGCATTGGCACCAGACGCATGATAGAGAGCGCTGTCACTGATTTTCCGCACCCGGACTCCCCTACCACTCCCAGCGTACGGTTACGACCGAGAGAAAAACTTACGCCGTCAACTGCTTTTGCAACGCCATTGTCGGTTGAGTAGTAAGTCTTGAGATTTTTCAGTTCAAGAATTTTTTCCATATATAACAGTCTTCCAAAGCCGTGAAGGGTTCAGAGGGTTGAGAGGCATTGAGGAAATCAAGCATGAAAATATAGTTTGTAAGCTTCATATGAAAACGTTATCAGATTCAGATCCGCAAAGCACGACCGTCATTAAAAAAAATTCAAGCTTTCTCATAGAGACCGTAAAGCAATCAACTCCCTACAGTCTGCTTACACAATCGTTAGTTGACAGATCTCAAAAAAATAACAATGCTTTTGTTCCGATTGATATCTCCGGATTGCAGGGCTCTCTGGTTTCCGTTCTTGCTGCTGCACTTTTTGCAGATATGCACTCATCACTGATGGTGGTTTGCGGTCAAAACAGCTTCGAATTGTATGACAATGATCTGGATGCACTGCTTCCCAAAGAGATAATCTGCAATACATCAGATGAACTTTCACTCTCCATCGGGGCTTTCTCGAAAGGGAAGAAATCGCTCATACTCTCTTTTTTTGACGACCTCGACGTTGCCCTTTGCAAACCTGTGGATGCTGAAAGCCGGATTTTCAGACTGAAAACTGACGAGAACGCGGGGTATGAAACCCTGAAAAAATTTCTTGTCGCTAACGGTTTTGAGCAGAGAGAGTTTGTTGAGAACGAGGGCGAGTTCTCTGTCAGAGGCTCTATTATTGATGCCTTCCCCTTTGGAGGAAGGGAGCCGTTTAGAGTGGAATTTTTTGGCGATACCGTTACATCGCTCCGCATTTTTGACATCAACAGTCAGCTTTCAGGAAAAACGGTGACAACGGCCGATATTTCAGCCAGTTTTTTAGATGAAGCAACCAGCAGCAGTGGCACTGAAACAACAATTCTTGACTATTTGGACCAGCGAACAGTTATAGTCATCGATGATACCACTGAATTTGCTTCAAGGGAGAACCATGAGGCCTTAACCGAGGCAATGTCAAGGTTTCGATGTATTAGAATCACGCACGCTTCGCCCTCAGCAATTGACTTCAAGTCCACGGCGCAAAAAAAACTTAACGCAAATTTCCGAATTCTGGCCACCCTGCTCCAAAAGGAAATTGCCTCTGATAAAAAACCTCTCTTTGCAACCAGCTCCCGACGTGAAATAGAGGGGTTGACCGATTTTCTGGCTGAGGAGATGATGAATTCAGGAAGCGAGGCCACTCTTGATGCGAGCTGGGTTCCGATTAACCTGCATACGGGATTTATTTTCGGCAATCTTGATCTCTATACCGAGTCGGACATATTCGGGAAACTGCACTCACATAAAGCTCACCGTAAGAGAAAAATAAGGGGAATTTCGCTCAAGGACCTCCAGAAGCTTAAAGTGGGTGATTATGTCGTCCATGAGGATTACGGCATCGGCATTTTCAAATCCCTTGAAACCATAACGGTTGGAAATTCAGAGCAGGAGTCTGTCCTTATTGAGTATTCAGGCGGGGATCAGCTGTTTGTTAATGTGCAGAGTATCAACCTGCTGTCGAAATATACCGCTTCGGAAAGCTCCCTTCCAACACTGTCAAGACTTGGCAGCTCGAAATGGGCGGCAAAAAAAGAGAAGGTTCGCTCTAAGCTCCGTGATATTGCCATAAACCTGATAAAGGTTTATGCGCAACGGAAAATGCAACCCGGATTTGCCTTTGAGCCGGATTCTATTTTTATGCGGGAATTTGAGTCCTCTTTTATTTTTGATGAAACTCCTGATCAGCTTAAGGCAATAGAGGCAGTTAAAAAGGATATGCAGGAGCCGCATCCGATGGACCGCTTAATCTGTGGGGATGCAGGTTTTGGAAAAACCGAGATTGCCATGCGATCGGCATTCAAGGCAGTTGAATCCAAAAAGCAGGTTGCGGTACTGACGCCGACAACTATCCTGGCTCATCAGCATGCTGAATCGTTTACCAGAAGGTTTGAGAATTTTCCGATTTCAATTGCTGTACTCAGCCGCTTTGTGCCGCGCAAGGAGCAACTTGTCATACTCAAAAAAATAGAACTGGGACTGGTTGATATTGTTATCGGCACGCATCGGCTGGTGTCGAAGGATGTTCACTTTAAAGATCTTGGTCTGCTTGTTATTGATGAAGAGCAGCACTTCGGGGTTGAGGTGAAAGAGAAACTGCGCGAACAGTTCCCCGGGGTTGATACCTTGACCATGTCTGCAACACCGATCCCGAGAACCTTGCAGTTCTCAATGCTTGGCGCACGGGATCTTTCGATTGTCTCTACTCCGCCTAAAAACCGGCAGCCGGTGGACACTATCATTACCGATTACGACGAGTCGCTTATTCAATCATCGATTGTCAGAGAGATCAAACGGGAGGGGCAGGTTTTTTTTCTGCATAACCGGATTGCGTCCCTGGAGGATGTTCTGAACAAACTCAGGGAACTGGTGCCTTCTGCAAGGATTGTTTACGCTCACGGGCAGCTGCCAGCCAGGGAGCTTGAAAAAATAATGATGGATTTCATGCAGAAAGAGGTTGACGTGCTTATTTCAACCACGATTATCGGTTCAGGCCTTGATATTTCGAATGCGAATACCATTATCATCAACCGCGCTGATATGTTCGGACTTTCTGATCTTTACCAGTTACGCGGAAGAGTTGGGCGAAGCGATCGGAAAGCATACTGCTACCTGGTAACCCCGCCTCTGCATACCTTGAAAAGGGATGCTGTTCAGCGTCTTGCGGTGATTGAAAGCTTTACTGAACTCGGGTCAGGATTTAACATCGCCTTGCGTGATCTGGATATTCGCGGTGCCGGAAATCTGCTTGGCGCTGAGCAATCGGGGTATATCCATGAACTCGGGTTTGATCTCTATCAGAAAATGCTTGCAGAGACTGTGGCTGAACTGAAATCAAATGAATTCAGTCACATGTTTTCAGGTGATGACAGACCGGCAACCAGACAATCAAAAGCGTGTGATCTTCTCTTTTTCTTTGATGCCCTCATTCCTGATTATTTTGTGAATGCGACTCATGAGCGTTTTGCGTTTTATGACAAAATCTCAAAAGCGCCTTCAGCTGAGAGCCTCGATGCCCTGGCGGTCGAACTCAAGGACCGGTTCGGGTCGCTTCCTGAAGAGGTGTCGAACCTTCTTCTTTTGACAAAATTTAAAATCGTCGGTTCCTCTCTTGGACTTGAAAAAATTGATATTCAAAAGTTCAATTTGACCCTTTATCTCCCTGACCAGCACGATGAGAATCTTGGCAACAGGGATTTTTTCCAGTACCTTTTTGTATCGGTTCAGGAACCATGGATGCAGAAGTACAACCCTGGATTCAAGATGGATAAAAAAATAAAACTGGTGCTGACTCATCCTGCCGGTATGGATACTTCACCGGAGGCCTTGATAGAGGAGTATTCGGAGCTGTTGAAGAAACTGGATAAGATGGCGAAAGAAAGTGCTGAGTGCTGAGGTCGTATGTTAAAAACAGGGGTATAAACTAAAGCCCCTCCGGAATTAAATTATCAGAGGACCTAACTCTTTTAACTCAACCCGGAGGAGCTATGAAGCGCGCATTGAAAGATAATCAAGAAGCATTTGCTGGTCAAGAGTTTTATATCGGTATTGATGTGCACCAGAAACAATGGACGATCAGTATTCAGAGTAACCAAATAGCATTAGCCAAGCCTTTGACTCTTGATCCTTCTGCACGATCACTATCGAGTTATTTGAAACGGCAGTATCCCGGCGGCAAGTATCATGCGGTTTATGAGGCAGGATACAGTGGTTTTTGGCCTGCACGAGATCTGCTTTCTGAGAAGATTGAAACCATGGTGGTTAATCCTGCAGATATTCCGACGATGCATAAGGAGCGTTCAACAAAAACGGACAGTGTGGACAGCCGGAAACTGGCAAGATCACTGGAGAATAAAGAGTTACGGGCAATCTATATCCCTGAACGGAAAGCTGAAGAGTACCGGCTCCTCAATCGGTATAGAAGCCAGCTGGTACGGGATGAGACTCGAATAAAGAATCGGATTAAGGCGATACTGGCTGAATTCAATTATCGGGTGCCAGTTGAGCTTGAAGGCAATCGCTGGTCGGGAGCATATGTGCGCTGGTTACAGACAAATACTTTCGAAACGCCTTATGCTCAGATAGCCTATAATGAGCGATTGGAACAATTGGCCGAAAGCCGCAAGAGACTTGCCAAAGTCTTACGTGAGTTGAAGCTGATGGCAACACAGGAGCCATCAATAGCGTCGCTTGTCAAGCTGTTGCAAAGTGTTCCTGGCGTTGGATTTTTGACGGCAATCCTGTTAGTTGTTGAACTGATTGATATGACCCGGTTCAAGCGCTTTGATGAATTGGCCTCTTATATTGGGTTAGCGCCATCGATTCATGAGTCGGATGAACGGTCGTACTCGAGAGGATTGACGAAGCGACAACATCATGAACTGCGATCGCGACTGCTTGAATCAGCTTGGATTGCTGTCCGAAAGGATCCGGTTTTGACCATGAAATTTGGTCAACTTTGCAAACGGATGAATAAGAACAAAGCTATTATAAGAATCGCTAAAATGTTGTTGAACCGGATACGAACAGTTTGGAAAACCGAAACTCCTTATGTTTATGGTGTCATAGAATAACCCGTTCACTTTGACGGCCAGATTGACATCAGGTGTGGACCTTTTTCTCAGCACTGCCTCTGTCTTCAGAGAAGACAACCGAGATTTCTCGTGAGGTTGAGGCCACACCTACTATTTTAAAAGTGACAATGCAGCAGGGCAAATTCAGGGCGCCGCTGTCTGTTCATAACAGGTTCAATGAGATGGGCTGGTCAAAGTAAATAAAGGTCATTGGATGACTGCTGACATGCAGATTGAACGATGACGGTGTGACTTTCCGGCCAAGCTATAACGGAGAGGATGGGGAAGAAATATTTTCTTTCAAAAAAGTCTCTCTTTTTGCTTGGGTTTTTACATAACAGTGCTGAGGGAAGATAGTTGGCAGTGGGCAGTGGGCAGTGGGCAAGGAAGAAAGAGAGTAATTGCCCGTGGTGAAGAGAGATCCCTCACTGCGTATCGGGATGACATGGGGGGATAGAAACTTGATGACTGGATATGTTTGGTATTAGTGACAGGCTGCTTGATGCTGCTATTATTGTGATCGAGCGTGCGCATCGGGTGGAGAATTTGGGGAGTGATGAACTGGCAGGGATTCTTGCTGGAGCGGATGCTCCTTTGGTGTTTGATGTTCGCAGTGTTGAGGAGTATGAGAAGAGCTTTATTGCGAGTGCTTTGCGGGTTGACCCGGAAATTGGTGCGGGTGATTTTGCTGCTCGTTTTGGGGATCTATTGGGGGGGCGTGATCTTGTTTTTTATTGTTCTATCGGGCAGCGGAGTTCGGATGTGCTTGAGCGGGTGGGGAGTGTTTGCGGGAAAGCGGGGGCAAAGAGTTGGCGGAATCTGCGTGGCGGGATTTTTCGGTGGTATAATGAGGGCAGGGCGGTTGTTGATGCGTCAGGCTTGACTGATGATATTGATGGGCACGATCCGATATGGGGCATGATGGTTGAATGGCGCCGGTACAGGGGTTTATGATCGGAAGGGTCTGAGGAGCAGGGCGGAGAGTTGCTGCTTGTCGGAGTCGCTTTCATTGTCGAGCCCCAGGCTGAGGTCGCCGATATTGTCTTTCGTCAGGAGGGTGCCGAAGAGACGGTCCCAGAGGGAGAGCATGCTGCCGTAGTTGGAGTCGTGCTCGTTTCTTAGACTTGAGTGATGCAGGCGATGCATCATGGGGGATGGGATGATGAGCCGGAGCAGACGATCCAGAGCAGGTGCAATTGAGACGTTGCTGTGCTGGAACTCTATTATTGGTGTCATGATGAGCGAGTAGAGCAGCAGGTGTTCGATACCTGCACCGAGCAGCATGAAGAGGGGGAGACGCAGCAGTTCCGAGATCAGGATTTCGATGTAATGGAAGCGCCAGCTGGTGGTGACATCGAGGGTGGGGTCGCTGTGGTGGACAGAGTGAAATTTCCAGAGAAATGCTGATTCATGGTTGAGACGATGCCAGATGTACATCCAGAGATCGATGAGCAGGATGATCATGATGGCTTTGGCAACGGTGGGAAGAGCGAGCATCGCGATTCCCGGCCAGGCGTTTTTTGACCACTCGAGCATGAATGCCATGAGGATGCCCGAAGGGAGCAGGATCATAAGATTGAGACTGGCCAGGGAAAGGTTGAGCTTGGCATGGAGAGTACGGTGATTCTGACTGGAGAAAAAGGGGATGATGCCCTCGAGGAACCAGAGCAGAAAGCCGCAGATAATGGTTGTGCCGTATGAGAGTACGGTGAGGTCAGGGATGGAAAAAAAGTGCTGAGTGCTGAGTGCTGAGCGCTGAGTGAAGAAAGTTGGCAGTGGGCAGTCGGCAAGTAAGAAAGATAGATCCTTCACTTTGTATCGGGATGAAATATGTGGGATTTAAGCTTCATCTATCTGACGGAGAATTTCACGCAGGGAGACGGTGGTTTCGAGCTTTTCGTCTTCAGTTGTAGCGTTGTAAAAGGCTATAATGGCTTTGCCGCCAATATCGATCGGGGGATATTCTTTTGCAGCGAGCATAGGCATCAGGGCAAGGATTTTCGACACTGACTCCATGCTTGTGCCGTTGATTTTTTTTACGACATCTTCTGTGATCCGCTTAGTGGCATCCTCTCCGAGAGCTGCAACGTATGCTGCGCTCTGCACCGCACCGTACTGGAATCCAAGAACTGCAAAAACGATATCGGGATTCGTATTGCTTTCGAGTCCGGCAGGGCATTGCCCGATCGCTTCAGCGAGGAACTGCAGTGCCATTTTTCTTACTGCCTCGATCTTTTCTTTATGATTGTTATGCATCAGGATTGAAACGTTGTAGAGTATGTATGTCAGCGCTCATGAACTATGTTGTGCCGGTGCATGGTTGATGTGCGGCAGATTCGCGGCAGATTGTTTACTGCAATAGCGAGCTTGTCGTACGGGAAGGCAAGAAGGATTTCATCAGGTTCGAGAGCGAGTCCGGCATTACCGCCTGTGTCGCCAAGCGTGAAGGTCGGCTTTCCGGATTTGAGAACATAGCTTGAAACCATTTCGCAGGTCGACCCGCCGGCTATGCCGTGAACCAGTTCTCCAGTGTCGAAGCCGTAAGCCCTCAGGATGTGCTGTCCCTGGAAGCATTTGCAGACGATCAGCACCACATCCGGGCGCAGGGTATCGTCATTCATAGAAGCAAGTGGTCCGACAATCTGCGCCTCAAACTCGCCATCTTCGAAGGGCATGGTAGATGCCATGGAGCAGCGAAGGGCGTCCATAGAACCAAAGAGTTTGCCATCACCGATCATGAACTTTTCTGCAACCTCGATTGGCAGAAGGCTTCCGAAACCAGCGGATATAGCCCCGCCACCGCAAAGCTGATGCTCTTTGGTGGTGTAGAAAGGACCGGCCCCCCTGAGGCAGTCGCCCCACATGGCGCAGAGAAATGATTTCGGGCCGCTCGCCTCTGAAGATGCTCCGAATTGTTTTAACCCTTCGGGCAGGTCACTGAGTGAAGTAACAAATTTGACTGCAATAGGATTATAGTCCAGTGCTTCGCTTTTGACAAGTGTTTGCGAGAGTTGTTCCGGAGTCATGGCTTGCTGTTGAAATGTTACGGATGGTATTGCCGGATGTTCATCAAATATTGTAAGTATACAATATTTGATGAAAAGAAGAATAGGGCTGAAATCAGTTGGCAGTCAGCAGTGGGCAGTTGGCAACTTTTTTAGTGTTGCTGAGTGCTGTGTGCTTAGGGGATAGTTGGAGATTGTGGTGCTGATGGTTAAATTGCATTGCAAAGGCAACGCAATAGAGAAAAATATTTATGAAAACCTCGTCGTTACCATCTTTGAGGGTTGAGCCGGAACTTCGTTCTGCTGCTGAGAGTGTTTTGCAGGTGGGGGAAACGCTTTCAGGATTTATTGAGGATTCGATTCGCAGCAATATAGAGAGACGTCAGAACCAAAAAATATTTATTGCCCGTGGGCTTCTGTCACGGGAACGAGCGAAGGAAACTGGGGAGTATATCCCGGATGACGAAGTGTTGGCTGGCTTAGGGGAGATGCTTGCCAAAGCAAAACAGCAGGCAAAGCGTTGAGCTACAGGATACGTTTCACTCGTGAAGCCAAAAGTGATCTTGTTCGACTTTATGAGTTTCTTCTTGCTGAGGATATTAATGCTGCATTTCGAGCGCTGGAGGCTATAACAAAAGGTCTGGAGTTTTTAAAGCGCTTTCCATTCAGCTGCCGTAAAGCGACAGAAGAAAATCCATTGTTACGTGAACTGCTTATTACATTCGGTAATGCCGGATATGTTGCCCTCTTTGAAATCGAGGATCAGCAAGCCATAACTATTCTGGCTGTTCGGCATCAGAGGGAGGAGGATTATTTTTGAAGTGCTGAGTGCTGAGTTAAGAAAGAAGTTGGCAGTTGGCAGGGGAGAAGGATAGTGCTGAGTGAAGGAAGAGAAGAGTTGGCAGTCGGCAGTTGGCAGTTGGCAGGGAAGAAGGATAGTGTTGAGTGAAGGAAGAGAAGAGTTGGCAGTTGGCAGGGGAGAAAGATTGGGGTGAGTTGCGAGTCTGGATTGCCTACTGCCAACTGCTTACTGCCGACTGAAAATTTATTGGGGTGCATTGATATGATGTTCTTTTTGCTTATGATGGGGGAGTTTTTCTTTTTTTGTCATGAACTATTTTTTTTTGATACGAAATCATGTTTGATGAAATCGAGTTTGACAAGATCAAGCGTCTTCCGAAGTATGTGTTTGCTGCGGTTAATGAGCTGAAAATGGCTGAGCGGCGGGCTGGGGAAGATGTTATTGATTTTTCAATGGGCAATCCTGACGGCCCTACTCCCCAGCATATTGTCGACAAGCTTATAGAGAGCATCAATAAGCCTCGAACCCATGGATATTCTGTTTCAAAAGGTATCTACAAGCTTCGCGGTGCGGTGGGTATCTGGTATAAGCGCAAGTATAACGTTGATCTTGATCTTGATCGTGAGGTTGTGGCTACGATGGGCTCAAAAGAGGGGTATGTGCATCTTGTACAGGCGATCACCAATCCGGGTGACCTTGCGATGGTGCCTGATCCTTGTTACCCGATTCACTCCCAGGCATTCATTCTTGCCGGCGGCAATGTGCACAAGCTGAAGCTTGAGCTGAATGATGATTTAACCCTTAATGAAACCGGATTTTTCCGGAATATTGAAAAGGCATTGCGTGAATCCTCACCCAAGCCGAAGTATCTGGTTGTGAATTTTCCGAACAATCCAACCACGGCTACTGTTGAGCTCCCGTTTTATGAAAAGCTTGTTGACATTGCACGCCAGGAGCGTTTTTACATTATCAGTGATATTGCTTACGCTGAGCTTACGTATGATGGTTATGTGACCCCTTCAATCCTGCAGGTTCCCGGTGCCAAGGATGTGGCGGTGGAGAGCTATACGCTGTCGAAAACCTACAATATGGCAGGATGGCGTGTAGGGTTTATGGTTGGTAATGCGAAACTGATCGGTGCGCTCGAAAAGATAAAGAGCTGGCTCGATTATGGCACATTCACTCCTATTCAGGTTGCTTCAACGATAGCGCTTACAGAGGATCAGAGCTGCGTCCATGAGATTTGCGAAGTGTACCGCAAGCGGCGTGATGTGATGGTAAAAAGCTTTGAAAATGCAGGGTGGCCTGTTGTCTCTCCAAAGGCGAGCATGTTTGTTTGGGCACAAATTCCTGAGCCGTTCAGGGCAATGGGAAGTCTTGAGTTCAGCAAGAAGCTGCTGAGTGAAGCAAAGGTTGCCGTGAGCCCCGGCATTGGATTCGGCGCTTATGGAGATGAGTATGTGCGTGTTGCAATGATTGAGAATGAGGAGCGTATCCGTCAGGCTGCCCGCAATATCAAAAAGTTTCTTCGCTACCAGGAGTCCTGAAACGCTGCTTTAAGGGGGTCAGAGAGGTTCTTCAACTTCAAAGACCTCCTGAAAGGCCTGCTGCAGTGAGTCAATGACCATGCCCGATGAGACGAGACTTGCAACATCGCTTGCCAGGTCTCCTGCCCTTCCGTGAAACCAGGATGCAGCAGCTGCAGCATTGACGATATCAGCACCTTTTGCCGCCAGAGCTACAATAATACCTGCAAGAACATCTCCAGAGCCAGCTGTAGCAAGTGCTTCGGTGCCGCTTGTGTTTAAAAGAACCGGCCCATCCGGGTCAGCAATAACCGTTGGAGCTCCTTTTAACAGGATTGATACTCCGTTCTGCCCGGCATAGTTTCTGGCTGCTTCTATAGGGTCTGCTGCAATTTCTTCAACTGAGGCTCCAGAGAGACGACTGAATTCGCCGTAATGTGGCGTAAGGAGCGCATCGCTGCAGTTTTTCAATAAAGACGACGCATTGACGATTGAGAGCGCGTAAAGGGCGTCAGCATCGAGTATGAGCTTTTTTTGAGTGATCTCAGGACGGGAAAGAAGCTGCTTGACGAGGTCAGTTGCCTCTGTATCGCGACCAAGTCCGCAACCGATAATGATTGCGTCTGCCCATGCGGCTTTTTCAACTATGGAATCTATATCCCTTCCGATAACAACAACTTCGGGGAGAGCAATGTGTATTGCCGATGCAAGAGCTATAGGAACAGAAAGACAGACGTAGCCGGCACCGGATTTTACAGCGGCCTTTGCTGAGAGAATGGCGGCCCCGAGCATTGAGGAGTTTTCAGTCTGCGACCCGGCAATAATGAGCACCTTGCCATTGGTATGTTTTGCGCTTGCCTGTTCCCTGAGAATGAAATGTTCAGCGGCGAACTCTTTATCGATCAAGAGCGTGGAAGAGTGTTCGGCAAGAAATGACGGGATGGAGATTTCTGCAACATGTACCTCTCCGCAGCGACAGGGTCCTTCGTTGAGGTAAAGGCCTGTTTTAAGAAATGCCATGGTCACGGTGACATCCGCCTCGATTGCCGGATTGGCAGCAAGCCCTGTAGTTGCATCAAGGCCAGAGGGAACATCGACAGCAAGAGTGAGGGCACCTGTTTGCTCGCGGAGAGTGTTGATGAGTTCAATACCATCAGCAAGGGGGGAGGGAAGCTCCAGTTTTGATTCTGTCAGCCGAAGACCTGTGCCGATAATGGCATCAATCAGGATATCATATGAGGTTTCGCCGACGTAAGGAAGTGCTTCGTCGTGGCTCTCAAAAATTCGCAGATTCGGTGTGTATGCAGTGTAAACCTCAAGAGTGGCAAGGCCTTCGCGATTGACTCCCTGAAGATCGGTTTCTGGATAGAGAAGGACGAGGTCAACTGATGCTTCAAGATTAAGAAGTTGGCGGGCAAGCACAAAGCCGTCGCCGCCGTTGTTGCCTTTGCCCGCGACGAGAAGAAAAGAGAGACCGGCAAGGGAGTCGGGGTGTTGCAGGGTTTCCTGTATAATGCGGAGGCATTCACGTCCGGCAAGCTCCATAAGACGGGTTTCGCCTATATGAAGCTCTTCTATTGCCGCCAAGTCGGCCTTTTTCATTTCCAGCGCAGTTAGAACCGGCAGCATCGTCAACTCTCCTTCGTTCCCTTAGAGGGAAGGATTAATCTTCGTTAATGTTCGTCAAGGAAGTTCATCCAGGTGAAGCGAGTGCTCAAGCGAGTGGTAGTATGCCCCGGTAAGCTCTCCAAGCTGGAAGTGAACAATTTCTTCGCCGTTAATCGAAATAACTGCATCATGATCGACAACTTTTCCAATAACCCGGACGGGAACATTGTGTGTATTGGCTGCTTCAATCACCTCTCGAGCATGGTCGGGCGCTATGCTGAGAATGACGCGTCCCTGAGCTTCAGAAAAGAGCTGCTGCTGAATGTGGTATGGACCGCTGTCGGACTCTTCAAGGTCAACCTTGAAGCCGAGCGGGGAAGCAGCGTTCATGATTGCTTTTTCAGCAAGGGCAACGAAGAGCCCACCATCAGAAATATCGTGTGCGGAGTGAACAAGCTTTTTGGCGGCAAGCGAAACAAGCAGATCCTGGAGATTTTTTTCATGGTCAAGGTCGATTGCCGGAGCATCCTGACCAGGTGTTTCGTAGTTCATGACAAGGTATTCAGAACCCTCAAGCGTGAGGTCAGGATAACCAAGGAGAATGATTGCGTCGCCGGAGCAGGTGAAGGTTGATCCTACAAGATTGTCGATATCATCGAGAAGTCCAATCATGCCTATGGTCGGTGTCGGGTAGATAGCCGAGCGAACACCGCCGATATTTGTTTCGTTATAGAAACTGACGTTTCCGCCGGTTACCGGTGTGTTAAAGGCCCGACATGCTTCGCCCATACCCCGGACTGACTCCTTGAACTGAAAGTATACTTCCGGTTTATAGGGGTTGCCGAAATTGAGGCAGTTGGTGATGGCAAGCGGCTTGGCTCCTGAACAGGCAATGTTCCTTGCACACTCGGCAACAGCTATTTTACCGCCTGCGAGCGGATTGAGATAGACGTACCGGGCGTTACAGTCTGTTTTCATGGCAAGCCCTTTACGGGAGCCTTTTATACGGATGACAGCTGCGTCTGTATGGCCAACAGGTGTCACGGTGTTGGTCTGCACCATGGAGTCATACTGGCGATAGACCCATTGCTTGCTTGCGATATTAGGACGTGAAAGCAGTTCGCTGCTCAGTGTCTTGAAATCAAGGTTTTTATCTTCAACAAGCTTTGCGACCGGTGTTTCCGGCTTTTTTTCCACAGCTTCGCGGATGTAGACGGGAGCTCCTCCTCCAAGAACGAGCGTTTCTGCAGGGATTTCCGCAACTACAGCACCCTGATGAAAAACCCTGACCTGGTTGTCGCTGGTCACACGGCCGATAGTGACAGCAAGCACATCCCATTTACGGTAGACTTCAATTATTTTGTCTTCAAATCCTTTTGCAGCAACAATCAGCATTCGTTCCTGTGATTCGGAGAGCATGATTTCGTATGCGCTCATGCCGACTTCACGAATCGGAACAAGGTCCAGATCAATTTCAATGCCGCCTGTTCCCAGTTTTTCAATGCCTCTTGCACTCATCTCGGAGGTGGAACTGGTGATGCCTGCTGCACCCATATCCTGCAGGCCGACAACATAGCCGGTTGCAATGGCTTCGAGAGTTGCTTCAAGGAGAAGCTTTTCGGCAAAAGGGTCGCCAACCTGAACGCTCGGTCGCTTGTCTTCTGAGGCTTCACTGAGATCTTCAGAGGCGAATGTTGCGCCATGAATTCCATCCCTTCCAGTTGAGGAGCCGACGATAAGCACCGGATTTCCCTCACCATAGGCGGTTGCACTGACGGTTTTGTTATGCTCAACGATGCCGACTGACATGGCGTTGACCAGGGGATTGCCGGTATAGCCCTCTTCAAAATAAATTTCACCACCGACCGTCGGAACGCCAAACGAGTTGCCGTAATCACCTATGCCGCGAACGACGCCATCAACCAGATAGCGGACACGGGGATCTTTTGGAGAGCCGAAGCGGAGTGAGTTGAGCGATGCAACAGGGCGGGCACCCATCGTAAAAATATCGCGGTGAATTCCACCGACGCCGGTAGCTGCGCCCTGATAGGGTTCAACGGCTGAAGGGTGGTTGTGCGACTCGATTTTGAAGGCTACCGCCAGATTGTCGCCGATATCGACGAGACCCGCATTTTCTTCACCGGCGGAGGTCAGAAGAGCCTCACCATCGCGGGGAAGAGTTTTAAGAACGGCAATGGAGTTTTTATAACTGCAGTGCTCCGACCACATGACAGAAAAAATTCCAATCTCGGTAAACGAAGGTGTTCTTCCGAGAATGGTAAGGATCTTTCCATATTCTTCCGCATTCAAACCGTGTTCTGCAGCAATGGCAAGAGTAACCTGGACTTCAGTATGTTTCATTTGTACCCGCTAAACGTTTCAAGGGATCAGGGCTGCTGGCCGTGACAGTTTTTATATTTCTTTCCGCTTCCGCAAGGGCATTCATCATTGCGGCCAGGCTTTTTATCAGCAATCACCGGCTGCTGCGGGTTTGGTGCGCCCTCATTTTCACCGTCACCAGGGGCCATATCAACGCCAAACGATGCCGTATAGACACTTTCGGCCGCCTGATGCTGAGCGACAAGCCTGTCCTGACGGATTGCAGCTTTACGCTGTTTTTCTTCCATTTCGCGAGCTTCCTCAGGATCGACAGGGAAGAGCTTGAAGGCAAGAGAGAGGGTTTCGTGCTCAATATCTCGGAGAAGGTCAACAAAGAGACGGAAGGCCTCCTGTTTGTACTCCAGCAACGGATCTTTCTGGCCGTACGCACGTAAATTGATGCCTTCACGCAGAGAGTCGATTTCACGGAGATGCTCTCTCCAGCGGAGGTCAATGACGCTCAAAACAGCATATTTTTCAATCTGCTGCATAATCTCTAAAGGTACGGCTGCCTCTTTCCGGCGGTAAAAAGCAAGGGCTGTATCGTAGAGTTTTCCAGCTATTACCTCGACGCTTTCGCGGTCAAAGGTATCAGCATCAGGTTTGAACTCAATCGAAAGCTCGCGCAGCAACTGCTCTTCAAGACCATCGACGTCATGCTCCTTGTGGTATTTTTTTACAACCACTTCACTGTAATCTTTTAACAGGTCCAGGATATCAAGTGTCAGGCGCTCCTTGAGAAGGCCGTTTTTACGACGCGAATAGATGACCTCACGCTGCTGATTGAGGACATCGTCATACTCCAGCAGACGTTTACGAATGGCAAAGTTCTGATCTTCAACTTTTTTCTGCGCGCGTTCAATGGATTTGGTGATCATTGAGTGTTCAATCACATCACCCTCTTCATGGCCAAGGCGATCCATCACGGAAATAACCCTGTCAGAACCAAAGAGGCGCATCAGTTCATCCTCAAGCGAGACGAAAAAGACCGATTCACCCGGATCGCCCTGACGTCCGGCACGTCCACGGAGCTGGCGGTCAATACGGCGTGACTCGTGACGCTCTGAACCGAGAATAAAGAGGCCGCCGAGCTCTCGTACACCTGCTCCAAGCTTGATATCGGTTCCTCGGCCAGCCATGTTGGTGGCAATGGTCACCGCATTTTTCTGACCTGCTTCGGCAACAACTTCCGCTTCGCGATCGTTCTGCTTCGCATTCAGCACATTGTGCGCTATTTTTCTGGCGCGAAGCATCCTTGAAAGTGTTTCAGAGACCTCTACACTTGTTGTACCTACAAGGACAGGCTGACCTTTTTTCTGCAGCTCTTCAACCTTCAGGGCAACCGCATTGTACTTTTCACGCCTGGTTTTATAGACAAGATCGTCCATATCCTTGCGGATTATTGTGGTGTTGGTGGGAATAACAACAACATCGAGCTTGTAGATTTCAAAGAATTCGGAAGCCTCAGTTTCAGCCGTACCGGTCATACCGGCAAGCTTTTTATAGAGGCGGAAAAAGTTCTGGATGGTGATGGTGGCCATGGTCTGTGTTTCACCCTCAATCCTGACATTCTCCTTTGCCTCGATAGCCTGATGCAGACCATCGCTGTAGCGGCGACCGGAAAGAATGCGGCCGGTAAATTCATCCACAATCATAACCTGGCCGTTCTGCACGACGTACTCATCATCGCGCTGGAAGAGCGAGTAGGCTTTCAAGAGCTGACTGATATTGTGCAGGCGTTCTGAGCGCTCTGCAAAGAGGCGATAGACTTCGTCTTTTTTCTGGATTTTATCAGCAGTAACAACCGCTGCATCACTCTCAATAGCGGCAACTTCAGAACCTACATCCGGAAGCATGAAAATATCGCTGTCCTGATGGCTGAGCTTGCTGAGAAACTCGCGCCCTTTATCGGTCAAGTCGATAGTTCCACCCTTTTCGTCAACAGCAAAATAGAGCTCGTCGTCGACCTCCTGCATTCTGCTCGAATTGTCTTTAAGGTATTCGTTCTCGGTACTCTGGATAAGTTTACCAATACCCTGCTGGGAGAGCATCTTGATGTAACGTGTATTTTTCGGCTGCCCGCGTTTGACACGCAAAAGCGCAAGACCTGCATCCGTATCATTAGGTTTTGTTTTCAGAACTTTTTCAGCTTCACCAAGGTAGGTTGCCACCAGATGCTGCTGAGCACGGACCAGCTGTTCAATCCATGGCTTGATTTCCTGAAACTTACTGTTGTCGGCATTTGGAACAGGCCCTGAAATAATAAGCGGAGTTCTTGCCTCATCAATAAGAACGCTGTCTACCTCATCAACAATTCCAAAATAGAAGTTGCGCTGAACCATCTCTTCGGGAGTTGCGGCCATGTTGTCGCGCAGGTAGTCAAATCCAAGCTCGTTGTTGGTGCCGTAGGTAATATCACACTGGTACTGTACCCGTCGTTCTTCGGGGATCATGGTGTTGAGAATAACACCGACCGAAAGATTATGGAAATCAAACACAGGGTTCATCCACTCTTTGTCTCTCTGAGCCAGGTAATCGTTGACCGTAACAACATGGACACCCCTTTCTGTGAGCGCATTGAGGAAAACAGGCAGTGTTGAAACAAGGGTTTTACCTTCACCGGTTGCCATTTCGGATATTTTTCCGGAATGAAGCACAACGCCGCCGATAAGCTGAACATCGTAAGGAACCATATCCCAGATCATCTCACGTCCCATGACCTCGTACTTAAGACCTTTAAGGCGGACGCAGGTCTCTTTTACAAGGGCAAACGTTTCAGGAAGGATTTCATCGAGTATTTTCGCTGTAGCCTTCTCATACTCTTCGGCCAGGGCGTCAAGCCGGACATTTACAGTTTCAGCCTCTTCTATATTGATATCCGGGTTGTCAAGCTTATGTGTAAGAGTTTTTTTCTCCAGCTCTATTGGCTCCAGAACGCTGCGAACCTTCTTTTTCAGTTCCAGCCCTTTTCCGCGGAGCTGGTCGTCACTGAGCGATGACAATGCGCCCTGAAGCTCATTGATAATGGCGATAACCGGCTGGATTTTTTTTATATCCTTATCGTGCTTGGAACCGAAGACCTTTTCAAAAATTTTCAACATGTACTGTTATTTGCGTCTCTAAAGTTTCTGGTAGTGTTATGTAGTGGAAAAGAGGGCTGTTCCGCCTGCTTATCCCTCCATATTCAATCGAGCCTTAAGGTATTGAATTAGACATTGAGAAAAAAGGGGGAAGCCGTGAAAAAAAAGGGTGAAAGGTCGAACCCTTTTCCATCCCGGTAATAATGATACACCAATGTCAAGCATGGCCGGTGCAGTGTCAATAGAATCAATGTTTTGCAGCGGCCAGTTCTGCGAAGAAATCCTTGAGATGACGGGTGCCGTATGCCGGTGCTACATGGTCAAATTTTAGGGCTTCAACGGCAAATGAGAGCAGATCGGCCAGGTTGCGGTTGAACAGGCCGGTTATCATCAGGCCGCCTTCAGCAAGCCACATGGGAAGTTCTGTTATCCATGGTGTTTTGCCGCAGGCGTGGAATGCAAGGTCCATAGTCTCTTTGAAGGTGAAGATATCAGGCCCGCCAACAGGGATTTCGCGTTTATCTCCATCTACGGCATCGACACAGACTCTGGCGAGATCAGCGCCATGGACGGGGTTGATTTTTTTATCGCCATCGCCAATCATGAAGATATGGCCGCTTTCGGCCATTGAAAAAAACCGTCCCATATCAGAAAAATAGCCGTTCGGACGGATGACTGCCCATGAGAGACCAGATGTTTTGAGATCGGCAACAAAGAGCTCGTGGGACTTGATGGTCGGGATCCCGGGCATCTTATCCTGATTGAAAACTGATACATAGATGAATCTTGAAACATGTTCGGCAATTGCCTGGTCGAGAATGCGTTTGTTGCCAAGGTAATCAACATCGTAGCTGGTGTGACAGGCATCAGGGGAGGTGAGACCAAGAGCGCAAAATACAATATCAATGCCCTTGCAGAGGCCGGTAAGAGTTTCAGGAGAGGTTACGTCACCAATAACGATCTCGTCAATGATATCGAATACAGCTGGCTCGCCATGAAGTCCGGGAGTTTTAATCTTGTCAGGGTTTCTGACAAGCGCCCGTACATAGTAGCCCTTATCCTTGAATGCCTGTACGGCATACCGTCCTAAATATCCGGAAGCACCTGTAATGAGCACTTTTTTTGCGACGGTCATGGTAGTTTCCTTATTGATTGAGTGGTTTACAGCTTATCGATGCGTCATTAAAATGATCGCAATTTTTTAATCTCCTTGCGCCAGCAGTGGAAGAGGATATGGCCGGCATACCCTGCAAACTCGGGGTTTAATAGTGTTCGTGCTTCAGCATCCATCATAAGATACGTTGCAGGGCTTAAAGATCGAAGTGCAGCAGCACTTTTGAACCATGTTCCGAGGTATTGCCTGACATGGGTATCAATAGGGAATGCATCAAAACGTCCAAGGCCGAAGAGAGCGATACAGTCAGCGATTTTAAACCCTATACCGCTGTTCTGGGAGAGCGTCAGGCGAAGCTCATCAAGAGGCATCTGTTTGTTGCGAAGGCTATCAAGGTCAATTGACCCTTCAGCAATTCTGCGGGAGGCTGAAATTATGTTTGCAGCCCTGAGCCGATTGTTGTTTGTGCAGCGACTGAGGGTAAAAGGATCAGCCGCAGCAAGCCGTTGGGGAGAGGGGAAGTTATGCAGAACAAGACTCTTTCCCTTAAAGGTTACCGGGATTGCTTCGCCATAGTTTTCAGTAAGCATCGCAACCTGTTTTCTGATAAGGTGCATTCCAATACCCTGAGCACACATGAACATTATCATGGTTTCAAAAGGATCCTGGCGAAGAATTCTCAGAGGGAAATACTCTTCAAGAAGTTTCCAAAGTTCGGGATGCGACAGAAGGAAAGTTTCAGGGAAAACATTACAGGTGTCAATATCAAGGGAAAAATAGGTGCGAATAAATTCATGCAACGGCACTCCATAGAACTCATTACGAGTAGAATTTATTTCAATCTCATTGCCTGATAGCTGCTTAATGAATACAGGAGATGAATCTATTATTGAACAATAATAATCCTTATCAAAGGCATGTACATTCCATAGAAAAGATTGCCCGCTAAAGAGAATATCCTTTATGGATATATTGCACAATGAAGCTGTTGTTATAGTATACACTTGAGATAATATAGATTGTTTAAATCACCAATAACTAAGCGGCGTGATGTTAATAAATATTGTTTTCATGGATATTATAAATGCTTATAATGAAATACTATAACAGTCGTTATATAAAAGTTATTTAATACTCGGGATGACAAGTTAACAGTATGAAAAACAAAATATTCCTATTCGTTATGTTGATATTTTTTAATTGGTCATTTGAGTGTTCTCTTTTGTCTTTCAGTTAGTACTATGCTATGTTATTATCCTTCTGTAGTGGTGACTTATGGTGGTAAATTTGCCGAATAATATGCATTGTTACGTATTATTATTTGTGTAGCTATGCTTAGAGTGGTTTTGACTTTTTGTATGTATTATTTATGCTTGAAATAACGCTTGAGAGATGATTGCGGGGCTTTTTCAGACTGTATGAGCTCGAAAGTAAGGTTGTGGGCTTCAGGAGTAAACAGAGAAATAACGGCAACTTCAGCCACATCGCTTCGGTCTATAACGCCGGTAGATATTTTGTCGCCGGTGTCAAAATAGAGGTCATGATTCATTGGAGGCCCATCAATCAAGCCGCCGGGACGAAGAATGGTGTATGAATATCCGGGCTCGGAAAAGAGTCTGCGCACTTCATTTTCGCCTTCCAGTTTCATCATAAGCACCTGTCCGTATTTGTTCATTGGGTGTTCCGGCTTTGTGACAGCGAGAGAGCTTATGAGAATGAACTGTTTAACCCCGTTTTCTTTTGCAAGCAATGCGAGGCGCTTCACTCCATCTCTATCAATAGCAGAAGGGGGAGGAGCTGCCTGATCTGTTACATTGCCGCCTACAGTACAAATAACAGCTGCAGCAGTGCCTATGGCGACCTTTATTTCTTCCGCATGCTCAATTGAGCCGATCGTAAGCCGATCAATCACCTCAGGGCCAAATAATCCAAGAGCTTTTTCACCTGATTGAACAAATAGATGGAACTCTATCTGGTGATGCTGCAGGCGCTTGACTACCCATGCACCGGTTCTGCCTGTAGCCCCGACAACGAGCACTGTCCCTTTAAATGATTTCATAATTGGAAGTAAGTATTGGAAAAACTGTTAGTAGCATCGACTTAGTTAATTCAAACGTATAGTTGAATATAATCAGTTCCCGGGGAACTTGGGGAGAAGGAGAGTGCTGAGGGAAGAGAAGAGAGTTGGCAGTCGGCAGGGGGAAGAAGTGCTAAGTGCTGAGTGCTGAGTGCTGGGAGAAGAGAAGAATTAGTTGGCAGTTGGCAAGGGAGGAAGAGAGTTGGCAGTTGGCAGTGGGCAGTTGGCAGGGAAGAGAGGTGTTGGTGGTTTTGAGAGATCCCTCCCTTTGGTCGGGATGACGGGGGAGGGTTCTGGGTTAGGTTGGGGTTAGTGGAAGAGGGAGAATTTTACGTTCAGGGCCATTGTCAGGTCTATCATGGAGTGGAGGAGGATTACGGTTCGGATGTCGCGGTACCAGAAGAAGGTGAGGGCCCAGCTGGAGGCTATCAGAATCTGGACGGGCATGAAGAATGGTTTGTAGGGGCTGGTCTGGACTACATGTGTCGGGAGGATATTGATCCAGAAGAGGCCGTGGATGAGGCCGCTGTAGACCATAAAGAGGATAAAGCCGGTAATGAAGAGTGCCCAGGGGTTTTTGGTGAATTTGCCGGCAAGGAGTGTGCCGAGTTGGAATACAGCGTAGAACATGAAGGTTTCGGCAATGCCGTTGCCGATACTGAATACCAGTACAGTGAGGATATCAAGCTGGCGGCCGCCGTCGGAGGTGGAATGGGAGTAGACCCAGGCGTTAACAGCGACAATAAGGAGAGATGCTGCCAGGAGTATTGTGCGCCGGGTGTCAAATTCCCGGTTGAAGGAGAGAATATCCTTTTTGAAAAAGAGAAAGCCTACAAGAAATGCAAACGCCCAATAGGCATAAATCATCACTGGTACCGATAGTTCCATTGCTCAGGTGTGGTTATATGGTTAAGAAAGTGTTTTCGGTGTGACTGGCATATGCCTCTGCATGATAGGAGCTTCGGACAAATGGCGCTGACTGCACATGCTTGAAGCCTGCGGCTTCAGCGATGATACGGTATTGCTCAAATTCCTCCGGGGTTATATAGCGATCAACAGCCAGGTGTTCGGAAGAGGGCTGAAGATATTGACCGATTGTTACCATATCGCAGCCGTGACTGCGAAGGTCGTGGAGTGAGGCTGTAATTTCCAGCGCAGTCTCTCCCATGCCTACCATGATGCCTGATTTTGTAGTTAGGCCATGCTTCTGTTTGGCTCGCTGCAAGAGCTGCAGGGAGGCCTGATAGCTGGCCTGCGGGCGTACTCTGGCGTAGAGCGATGGAACTGTTTCAATATTATGGTTAAGTACATCGGGTAATTCAGACATAACCAGATCGAGGGAGCTTTCGCGGGCCTGAAAATCCGGAATAAGGCACTCTATGGTGAGTAACGGGTTGAGTGAGCGGATGGCCCGGATGGTCTTGACCCAATGCTCAGCACCTCCGTCATTGAGGTCGTCACGGGTGACGCTTGTCAGGACGGCATGCTTCAGCTGCATGGATTGGATGGCAAGAGCGATGTTTTCAGGTTCCAGAGGGTCGGGCTGTGGAGGAGTTGCAGCCTTGCCGACAGCACAGAACCTGCAGGTGCGTGTACAGATATTACCGAGCAGAAGAAATGTTGCTGTGCCTCGCGACCAGCATTCATGCAGGTTTGGGCAGAGTGCGGAGCGGCAGACCGTGTTGAGGCTGGAGCGGTTCAGCAGCTGTTTTGTAGATGCAAATGATGCGCCCGCAGTTAACTTGATTTTCAGCCATTCCGGTTTTTTTCCGGGATTATGCTCCATAAGGGTATTGCGGGTCAGGTTTTGAAGATGATGAAGCAATATAGGTATTTGAGAAGAATACTTTTACTGGGGATGAGGGGAAATAGGACTTATAGGCCGTATGTAAAATACGGAGTGATGAGTTAGGAGTGGGCTCTTCAGGGGGTGGGGAAACGGGGGTTTTTATTGCACTGAATTTATGTGTATGTTCAGCACTTTCAAAACTTGAAAGTGACAATGCTGTGAGTTTTATGCTTGGGATTTGTCGGTTTCACGAAAGCGTTTAAGCGTTGTCGTTCGTCAATCTTGAATGGAGTTATCCAGAACATGAACACACCCTCCCGCGTACTCTGCAAGGCCTTACAAGGCAAAATTATGACGGCTGAAAAGGCCGCAGCACTTATTTCTTCGGGTGACAATGTCGGTATGAGCGGTTTTACTGGTTCAGGCTATCCAAAGGCTGTGCCGTTTGCGCTTGCAAAAAGAATGGAGGAGGCTAACCTTGATGGCCAGAAATTCAGGATTGGCGTATGGACCGGTGCATCAACGGCACCGGAGCTTGATGGAGCCCTCGCAAAGGTTGATGGTGTTGAGATGCGACTTCCTTACCAATCAGACCCTATCTGCCGTCAACGCATCAATGCCGGAGAGATGGAATATATTGATATCCACCTCTCTCATGTAGCTCAGTTTGTCTGGTTCGGGTTTCTTGGAAAGTTAAATATTGCTGTTGTTGAAATTGCCGGTATTCTTGAGGACGGGCGTCTTATTCCGTCAACATCAATTGGCAATAACAAGACCTGGCTTGATCAGGCGGATAAGGTTATTCTTGAAGTAAACTCATGGCAGGACTCTCGCCTTGAGGGGATGCATGATATTTATTATGGCACCTGTCTGCCTCCTAATCGTCTCCCAATCCCATTGGTTCGTCCACATGACCGTATCGGGGATGCATATTTCAAGTGCGATCCCGATAAAATTATCGCCATTGTTGAAACCAACAGTCCTGACAGAAATTCGGAGTTTTCTGAGCCTGATGAACATTCGCGTTTGATTGCAGGCCATATTCTTGAATTTCTTTCGCATGAAGTTAAACGAGGACGGCTTCCCAAGAATCTGCTGCCACTGCAATCAGGTGTAGGAAATATTGCCAATGCAGTTATGGCCGGCTTGAACCATGGGCCTTTTGAGAACCTTACTGCCTATACTGAAGTTTTGCAGGATGGGATGCTTGATATGCTCCATTCCGGCAAGTTAATATCGGCATCAGCGACTGCATTCTCTTTGAGCAATAAGGCTCTGGCTGAACTTTATGCTCATCTTGATGAATACAAGGACAAGATCGTTCTGAGACCTCAGGAAATAAGCAATCATCCTGAAGTTATCCGTCGTCTTGGTGTTATTGCCATGAATGGCATGATTGAGGCCGATATCTACGGAAATGTCAATTCGACCCATGTTATGGGCAGTTCCATCATGAACGGTATCGGTGGTTCAGGAGATTTCGCGCGAAATGCCTACATCTCAATATTCATGACACCATCGCAGGCAAAAGGTGGTAAAATTTCGTGCATCGTTCCTATGGTATCGCATGTTGATCATACAGAGCATGATGTTCAGATTCTGGTGACAGAGCAGGGACTTGCTGATTTGCGTGGTCTCTCTCCTACGCAGCGTGCAAAGGTAATTATTGAAAACTGTGCCCATCCGGATTTCAAACCTGCTCTACAGGACTATTACAAGCGCTCACTTGAACTCTCTGTCGGAAAGCATACCCCTCATTTGCTCGATGAGGCCTTAAGCTGGCATCAGCGTTATTTGAAAGAGGGTCATATGTATGCCTGAATGATTCTTCGGCCGTTCTTTTTGCAGCGTTGCATCTGATGGCCGATATTGCATATTCCAGCTCAACTCTTTATAATCTTAAACATTATAAAGAGTTTGCTGTTTAGGTCAATATTTATGGAATATCAGATAAGGAGAGATGTATGGCCTGGATATATCTGGTCGTTGCCGGTTTGTTTGAGATTGGCTGGCCTCTGGGCCTGAAGCTTTCACAGACTACAGCCCATAAGGTGCCCGGGATGCTTTTTGCTGTTTTCTCTATGAGCGCCAGTGGTTTTTTTCTCTGGCTGGCACAAAAATCAATACCGATGGGAACGGCTTATGCAGTATGGACTGGTATTGGCGCTGCCGGGGCGTTTGTATTAGGTATCGTGCTTTTTAAGGATCCGGCAACATTCTTCAGGATTCTTTCATTTACCTTTATTGTTATCGGGATAATCGGGTTGAAGCTTTCGCATCCGTGAACGAAAGTGCTGAGTGCCGAGGGAAGAGGGGATAGTTGGCAGTGGGCAGGGGAGAAAGAAAGTGCTGAGTGTTGAGTGCTGAGTGCTGAGTGAAGAAGAAATAGTTGGCGGTTGGCAGTGGGCAGTTGGCAGGGAAGAGGAAGGGAGTGCTGAGTGCCGAGGGAAGAAAAAAGGGAGAGAGTTGGCAGTTGGAGATTGGAGGGGGGGGTGTTTTATAGATACTATCGACATTTGTCATGATTGGATATCGGATTGGTCGCTGTGTTTTTTTTGCTCTTTTTTTGATGGGGTTTGGCTGTTTTTCGTTGCGAGCTGAACCTGCTCAACGGAGTATCAATGAGATAGTTGCTTTGGCACTGCAGAACAGTGCAGAGCTTGCGGCTTTGGATAAGGAAGCAGTTGCAAAACATTCGCTTGCTGTTCAGGCCTGTACTCTCAGCAATCCGACTCTGGAGTTGGAAGGCTCGACAGGAACGATGACCGGTAGTCCTGACGCCGGTGGCGCTTCGATCGGCATAAGCCAGGAGTTTTCTTTGTATGGGAAGCTGCGTCTTCGGAGGAAAGCGTTGGAATATGAGGCTGAAGCTCTGGTTCGGAAGCGGGATAACGCCGCCCGTCTGCTGAAGGAGGAGATATCCACTATGCTGCTGGATTACCTGTTGAGTGAGCAACGTTGTGAACTTGCGGCAGATATGGTGAAGCTTAACGGTGAGCTGGTGACGATAGCCGGAGAGCGCTTTAAAGCGGGTGATATCCCTGAACTTGAGTTGAATATTACAAAAGTCGAATTGGCAAGGGCTGAAAACCGGTTGCTTGAGGTTGATCGGGCAAGGTTGGCGCTGCGCATACATATTGCCTCTCTGAGCGGTTTGCAAGAGGGAGATATAGTGCTTTCCGACAAGCTTTCTTCGGCGGTTTCTTCACCACAAACCAAGGATCTCGTAAAGAAATCGCTTTCCTTGCGGCCCGATTATCTCGCTCTCTGTATTGAACGTGAGAGAGCAGAAACTGAGTATCGGCTTGCCAAGGTTGAGGGGCTTCCAAATCCAACGGTGGGGATATTTGCTCAATGGCAAAAGAGTTCTGTAGAGGTTGGGGGGATGTCGGCTATCAACAGAGACAGGATTCTGGGGCTTCGCCTTTCAGTCCCGATACCGGTATTTGACCGTAACAATGGCCGGCGGGCTGCTGCTCTGGCTCTGCTTGATGCCGCAGATTCCAGACGTACCGGGTTAGAAAGGACGATTAAGGCGGAGGTGGAAGCTGCAATTGCAAGTCTTTCATCGTCCGAGCGAATTGTCTCACTGTTTGACACAGGGATTATTCCGCAAATGGGTGAGAATTTAAAGCTCACGCAGGAAGCTTATCGAGCAGGTGAAGTTGGGATTCTTTCGGTAACAGATCAACAGAAAAAATTCTTTGACGTTCACGACACCTATCTTTCGGCTTTACACGCCAGACGTGTGGCGTTTATCAAAATGGAATCAGTATCGGCCAATAACCTTAACGGAGTTGTGCAGTGAACAGGTATGCCATCATAGCAGGAGTTCTCCTGTCTGTAGCTCTGGGAGGAGGGCTGCTGTATCGTTCCATCAGCAGCAGGGGCTTAGAAAAGAAAGGGTTACAGGAAGTGCAGGCCAAGCCGGGGAAGGTCACTATGCCCATCAAGATGCAGGCAGAGAATGGTGTGGCAGTTGCAACTGCAAAAAAACAGCCATTGAGGATGGTGATCAACGTTACCGGAAAGGTGGCGGTCAATGCCGATGGCATGGCACATGTATCACCGCATATACAGGGTAAAATCAGTGTCGTGAAGGTTTCACTTGGCGACAGTGTTTCCGGCGGTCAGCCTCTGGCGGTTATTGAAAGTGCCGAACTTGGAGATGCTTTGAGTCGGTATCTTCAGTCAAAAAGCAAATTTGCTCTGGCTCAGTCCAGCATGGAGAGGATCAAGAGTCTGGTTGAAAAGAAAATTGCGGCTCGTAAAGAGCTTTTGCAGGCGGAGAGTGAATTGACGATTGTCCGGAGTGAATTTCAGGCAAACAAGGAGCGCCTGGCTCTTTATGGAGTTTCGCCATCAGACCTTACGAAGGTAAATTTTAAGACAACACATCTTGTTGTCCGCTCTCCAATCAACGGCATTATAACCGAGAAACATGCTGTCGTTGGAGAGTTGTCCGATCCTTCAAAAAGTCTTTTCACGGTTGTCGATCTCTCTTCGGTATGGGTGCTGGTGGACATTAATGAAAAGGATATAAGCAAGGTGGTTAAAGGCCAAGCTGCAGTTTTCACTGTCGCAGCTTTGCCTGGCAAGGAGCTGGAGGGCCGGATTACTTACATCGCTGATATGGTTGATGAAGCTACGCATACGGTGAAAGCCCGTTTGACAGTTGCCAATCCCGGCAGAATATTGAAGCCGGAGATGTTTGCCACTGTTCAACTTGTTGAGAGTTCTCAAGCGGTGAGTGTTATTGCTGTTGCAGAAGAGGCGTTACAGGACGTTGACGGCAAAAAGGTTCTCTTTGTCACCAAAAACAGCATTGATTTTTCAGCTCATCCTGTTTCAGTCGGCCGCATTACCGATGGTCTGGTTGAGATTACTTCCGGTCTCATAGAGGGGGAGCGTTATGCCGTAAAGGGCTCGTTTATTCTGAAGTCGGAGCTGAAAAAAGGCGAACTTGAAGGGGATGCGCCATAATGTTAGAAAAAATAATCAGTTATACATTACAGAGGAAAGGGATTGTCCTCCTTCTGTCGTTGTTGATTATCACCTTCGGATTGTATTCGTACGTCCGGCTGCCGATTGATGCTTTTCCGGATGTCACCAATATTCAGGTTGAAGTTGTCAGTCATGCCGATGGGCTATCGGCAATTGAGATTGAGCGTAATGTTACCTATCCGATTGAGACGGCAATGCGGGGCCTGCCCGATATTGAACAGTTGCGTTCGGTTACAAAGTTCGGCCTTTCTATAGTCACAATAGTGTTCAAGGATAATGTTGATATATATTTTGCCAGGCAGCTGGTGTTTGAACGCTTGGCTGAAGCGAGAGAAAAAGTACCAAAGGGTGTTCAGGTTGCCATGGGGCCGATCGGCACTGCTATGGGAGAGATATACCAGTACACGCTTGAGGGCAATATGCCGCAAGATCCTCTGCTGAAGAAGAGCTACCTGACACATTTAAGGACTGTTCAGGAGTGGACTGTGACTCCGCAACTGAAAAGCGTTGCTGGTGTTAATGAAATCAATTCGTTTGGCGGGTATTTCAAGGAGTATCAGGTGGTGGTGTCACCGGAACAGCTCGTAAAATATGGGTTGACTGTTGAGGATGTTTTTGCGGCCGTCGAAAATAACAATCAAAATGTCGGCGGCAATGTGCTCGAACGGTATTCAGATCAATATATAGTCCGCGGAGTCGGGTTGATAAAAGATATCAACGAGATAGGGGACATTGTCGTAAAATCGCAGCAGGGAACACCTACCTATATCCGGGAGGTTGCCCGGATAAATACCGGAGAGGCTGTTCGCATGGGGGCTGCCATGAAAAACGGGAAAGAGGAGGCTGTAGGCGGCATTGTGATGATGCTGAGAGGCGCAAACAGCCGTGATGTTGTAAGACAGGTGGCGGAAAAAGTCAAAGAGATCAATGAAAACAACATCCTCCCTGCGGGCATAAAAATAGTGCCTTATTATGACAGAAGCGATATTGTCAATGCAAGCGTTGGTACGGTTAACAAGGCATTGATTGAAGGGTCGCTGCTGGTTCTTATTGTTCTGTATCTGTTGCTGAATAGCTTCAGGGGAAGTTTTGTTGTGCTGATAGCCTTGCCACTTTCGCTTTTGGCCACCTTCATTGTGATGAAGCTTGCCGGAATAAGTGCAAATCTGATGTCTCTCGGGGGGCTTGCAATTTCAATAGGAATGATAATTGATACCACAATCATTCAAGTTGAAAATGTGCAGCGGCATTTAAGCGAAGATGACCATAAAATTCCGAAGTTCAACACGGTGCTTAACGCGGTGATGGAGGTAAGAAAACCGAGTATTTTCGGAGAATTCATCATTGCAATTACCTTCCTGCCCATTCTTTCGCTTGCCGGCATTGAAGGCAAGATGTTCGGGCCGCTCGCTGTAACAGTTGCTATTGCCCTTCTGGCATCTTTGTTTCTTTCTGTATTTGTGATTCCTGCTCTCTGCATAATGTTTTTGAAGCCTCAGCAGGAAAAAGAAAGTGTGTTGATGAGATATGCTTTGAGAGGGTATGTGCCGCTTCTTGACTATGCGATGAAGAAGAGGAGACAAATTCTGAGTGTGGCTGTCGGCTCCCTGATTATTTCGCTGTTTGTTTTGACAAAATTGGGCACGGAGTTTATTCCGACCATGGATGAAGGGTCTTTTGATATGGATGTGTCGATGCTTCCCGGTGTTTCTCTTGCTACAGCGATGGAGGTTAATCAGCGTGTGGCAGCAAAGCTGAAGCGATTTGATGAACTTGATATTGTTACGTCGAGAACAGGGCAGACGGGTGTTGCACTTGATACAAGAGGTTCGGATAAAACAGGGTATGTGGGCATATTCAAGCCTAAGAGTATGTGGAAGCGGGATATATCGAAAGAGGAATTGATCAATGAGATGCGTCAATCTTTGGAGCCGATTGCGGGGATCAGTTTCGGATTCAGTCAGCCGATTCAGTGCAGAATTGATGAACTTGTTGCCGGAACACGGGCACAATTGATTGTAAAACTGTTTGGTGACGATATTGATGTGCTGAATGCCAAGTCGGCTGAAATCGCTAAAGTGCTTTCGTCAATCAAGGGCGGAACAGATCTGGTGGCTGAAAAGGTTTCGGGACAGCCTTATCTGACAATCAATATTGACAGATCCAAAATTGCCCGATATGGTTTGAATATCAGTGATGTTCAGCATGTGATTGAGATAGCGGTTGGGGGTAAATCGGCTTCTAAATTTTATGAGGAGAACCGGAGCTTTGATATCACTATCCGTCTGGCGGAAGAACACAGGAATTCTCTTGAATCGATTAAAAATGTGCTGGTTACTACAAAATCCGGTATGAATATTCCCCTTGAGCAGTTGGCTGAGGTGAAGATGATTGAGGGGCCGGTTCAGATAAGCCGCCAGGACGGCATCAGAAGAATCGGGGTCGAGATGAATATAAGCGGAAGGGATATTGGGGGTTTCGTTGCGGAAGCGAAGCAGAAAATTAAAGAAAGAGTCAAGTTGCCTGCGGGATATTATTTGACCTGGGGCGGCCAATTTGAAAATCAGCAGCGGGCAATGAATAAACTGATGATCATTGCGCCCGTAGCAATCGGGTTAATTTTGCTCCTTTTATATGTTACGTTCAAATCATTCCGCCTGGCATTGCTGGTGATTTCGAATTTGCCATTTGCTTTGATTGGCGGGATTTTTGCTCTCTTTTTTACCGGGCAATATTTATCAGTTCCGGCTTCGGTTGGCTTTGTGGTGCTGTTTGGTGTTGCAGTTCTGAATGGACTTGTTCTGGTGTCGCGTATTGCACAGTTGCGCGAAGAGGGATATGGCCAGCAGGATGCAATTTTGAAGGGGAGCCTTGACCGGTTACGGCCGGTGTTGATGACGGCATCAATTGCGATTTTCAGCCTTATGCCGATGCTGCTTGCAAGCGGAGCCGGTTCGGAGATACAGAGGCCGCTGGCAACGGTTGTAGTGGGTGGGCTTATTACTTCAACATTGCTGACGTTATTGATTATTCCAGCGGTTTACAGTTGGTTTGAGAAAGAAAGTACTGAGTACTGAGGGAAGAAGGGAGAGAGTTGGCAGTGGGCAGGGAAGAGAGTGCTGAGTTCTGAGTGCTGAGTGCTGAGGGAAGAAGGAAGATAGTTGGCAGTGGGCAGTGGGCAGGGAAGAAAAAAGGAAGATAGTTGGCAGTGGGCAGTTGGCAGGGAAGAAGGGCTGTCTCTTATACACATCTCCGAGCCCACGAGACTAGGCATGATCTCGTATGCCGTCTTCTGCTTGTAAA
>Ga0118677_10002970_pt1 | contig 33121 bp, 23 predicted proteins | sample AliMusrvi5mmetaG_FD_86154 | JGI IMG/M metagenome (GOLD analysis project Ga0118677, IMG submission 86154) | reverse complement strand
AAAGTTCAATAACAAGACCAACGGCGTCACCCCCCGCTCAATCACATCGCAAAAGTGCTCCAACTGCAGCGCCACCGGATCACTTTCTTCCATCGCCAGCCTGCCATGCTCAAAAGGCCGGAACCACGACGGCTCTCCCTGCTGGCTCCAAGTCCGCATCGTCGGCACCGCCAGCGATCCGCGTGACCCGGCGATGAAGATGCAATCCTGCCCCATCTCGCGCGGATAAGCGGAGTTTTCTCCGCTCGTGTGCTCCCAACTCGAAGCCGCAACTGCCGCGTCCGAAACCAGCATCGTCCCCAAGGCACCACTGGCGAATGCAAGCAACACCGCCGCCGTATCCTCGGCCTCAAAGCCACGATTCCGCGACGTGCTCATCGCCTCCACTCCAACAATCTCGCCGCAAAGGTGACGCAGGGTATCGATGTCATGCACCAGGTTGATCAGCACCGGACCCCCGGCCGCGCCGCGTCTCCACTCCGCTTCGAAATAAGAGTCCGGCTTATGGAACAACGTGACCGCGTTCACCGCGACAATCCGCCCCAAGCCACCCTCGGCGATATACCGCTGCGCAGCCCGGATCGCCGCACTGTGCCTGCGGTGGTGACCCACCAGCACCGGCACGCCCGTTGCCTGCTGCTTGCGGATCAACCCCTCACCATCGGCCAGACTCCCAGCGACGGGCTTTTCCACCAGTACCGGCACCCGGGCTTCCAGCAACCGCATCGTCATCGACACATGCAGGTCGTTCGGTGTGGCCACAATCGCCCCCTCGAACCGCAGCGCCGCGAGCAACTCCTCCAAGTCCGCAAAATACGGCACGCCATTCGCCTTCGCCCAGAGCGCGGCCACCTCGGAAGGATCCACCACCGCCGCCAGCGAACATCGTGAGCTGGCGGAAATGCACGCCACGTGCTCCCGCCCCATCACGCCGAAACCGATCAATGCAATCCTGAGCATAATTCCATCCCCCATATTACAGCGCGGCCTATGCACTTCCCACCGCACTTGGAAGATAATAATGGGAATGTCTGATCCCAAGACAATCACCGTGCTTCTCGACCGCATGCGCTCCGGCGATGGGGCAGCGGTCGATGAACTGATCCCGCTTGTCTACCCGGAGCTCCGTCACATGGCCGCATCGTATCTGCGCACGGAACGCAAGGAACACACGCTGCAGCCGACCGCCCTGGTCCACGAAGCCTACCTGCGCCTCATGGGCAGCAGCGCACTGCCGGACTTTCAATCCCGCGCCCACTTCTTCGGCGTCGCATCGCAGGTGATGCGTCAGATCCTGGTGGATGCCGCCCGCCGCGTCAAATCAGCCAAGCGCACCATTCCTGGAACGAGAGTAGAGATCATTGAAGCGCTCGATGCCGCTGAGCTCGATCTGGACCTCGTTACCCGAGTCGATGATGCCCTGGAAGCACTGGCCAAGAAGGACAAGACTCTAGCCAAGCTGGTTGAAATGCGTTTCTTTGGCGGACTCACCGGCGAAGAGAGCGCCGAAGTTCTCCAGATGCCCGTGCGCGAAGTCCGCAAGCAGCTGCGGGTGGCGCAGGCCTGGCTGCAGCGCGAGCTCGATGGCCATCAGCCGCCTGCCTAGCGCGGATTTTTCCGCCGCATGCGAAGTTTTTCTCACGGATTACGCTTGTACTTATTATGGAAGCCGATCAGCCAGTTTCTTCTCAGCAGCGGGATCCCGTACTCGAGACCTTTCTCGGGGCAATTGATCTGCCCGATGGTGATCGAACCGCCTTTCTCCGCGAGGCCTGCGACAACACGGCCATGCGTGCCGAGGTGGAAGCACTGCTCGCCTATGACGAGAGCTTCGACCCGCAGCGCATCGATTCCGCCATCCAGGCCGTGGCCGGAACACTCGCCCGCGACGAATCCTGGATCGGCCGCCATCTCGGAGCCTACCGCATCACCGGACAGATCGGCGAAGGCGGCATGGGCGCGGTCTTCCTCGCCGAACGTGCCGATGCACGCTTCGAAAAGAAGGTCGCCATCAAACTGGTCACGCGCGGGCTCGACTCGGCCGCGATCCGCCAGCGCCTAGTGGAAGAGCGCCGCATCCTCGCCAACCTCGATCACCCGTACATTGCAAAACTAATGGACGGCGGCGAGACCGCTGAAGGCGTTCCCTATTTGGTGATGGAGTACGTCGATGGCCTCCCGCTGCTGGCCTTCAGTCAGAAGCTGCCGCTCAAAGAGAGGGTTAAACTTGCCTGTCGCATCTGCGAAGCAGTGGCGTTCGCTCATCGCAACCTGGTGGTCCATCGGGATCTGAAGCCTTCCAACATACTGGTGGCCGAAGACGGCACTCCGAAGCTGCTCGATTTCGGCATCGCCGGCGCCTTGAACTCCGCCGAACAGGCGGTAGTCGCGTTCACCCCGCAATACGCGGCGCCGGAGATGATCGCCGGCCAGCCGGTCACCACAGCAGCGGACATCTACTCGCTCGGTGTCATCCTGCGCAAGATGTGCGATAACGAACCGGCTCTCCACCCTGTGATCGATAAGACGTTGGCGCAGGATCCAGCCGGCCGTTACCTCTCGGCGACCGAGCTGGCGGCCGACCTCGATCGCTGGCGCAACGGCTTTCCCGTGCAGGCCCGCAAGTGGGGGATGGCCTACCGCGGCAAGCTCTTTGTGCTTCGCCATCGCTGGCTGGTCTCCGCCGCAACCGCGTCATTCCTGATCATCGCGGCCAGTAGTGGCGCCGCGTTGTGGCAGGCGCGACGTGCCAATGAAGCTCTGGCGCTGGCGAGAGTGGAACAGCGGCGTGCCGAAGAGGCTGCACGCCAGGCCGAAGCTTCACGCAAGACCGCGGTCAGCGAGCATGCCGCCAGCGCAAATCGACTACAGCGGTTGGTGACCATGGCCAGCACGACGCTGACCGATATCCACGACACGCTGGAGCGCATCCCCGGCTCCACCGCCGAACGGCGCAAGATCGTTGATGAGACCCTGAAACTGCTGGAGAAGGAGCAGGCCGAGGGCGCCAACAGTCCGCAGCTTCTGGAGACGGTTGCTGAAGGGTACCGCAGAACGGCGACGGTGCTCGGTGTGCCCACGCACCCGAATCTCGGTGATCCCAAGACCGCCATGATCTATCTGGACAAAGCCATCGCTTTGACTGAGAGCCTGATGAAGAGCAATCCGGACTCGCCCTCGTTATGGAAGATCCTGCTCTCCAGCAAATCCCTCGCCTCGGTCATTCTGGAGGAGCGCGGCTCCGGACCGGAAGCGCACCGGTTGCTGGTGCCGGTGATTGAAGCCGGCCGCAATTGGACCAATCGCCATCGCGATGCGCTGGATGTTATCCATGCGCTGGCCGATGCACAGCAGGATGACTTTTCGGCTCTGTTCAAGACCGGCGGCGAGGGCAAGCTCACCGCTGCACCGATCCTGGCAGCGTTGGAAAACCTGAATTATGTCCTCGCCCGGCGGCCAAATGATCGAAACGTGCTCAAAGACCTGGCCTCGGCGCACAGCCACTATTCCGAATATCAGGTGATGCGGGCTGATATGGCAGGTGCCGTCACCACTTTATTAAAGGCCGCGGCTATCCGCGAGCAACTAAGCCGGCAGGCTCCCGACGATACGGTTGTCCTGCGCGATCTGATGATCTCCTACAGCAAGCTGGGCGATGTCTTCGGTTCTCCGGTAGCAGGTGGGGCACATCTGGGGGACCCGGAAAAAGCCTATTTCTACGGCCGCAAAATGATCGCCATCGCCGATAAGATTGCAGCGCTCGATCCGAACGACCGCAACGCCCGCTTCGATGTGGCGATGGCGGTTTTGCATGCCGGGATGATCGAGCCGCAACCGGCGCAGGTCGGCGAGTCGATTCAGTTTCTCAACTCGGCAGTGGAGAGATTGCAGCCTCTGTTGAGCGGTGGCCAAGGTCCACAGAACTACGCCTATCTTGCCAACGCCCATGAGTTCCTGGCGCGCCGGCATGTGCAACGCGGAGATCCATCGGCGGCAGCCGCGTCTGCCAGAAAGAGTCTGGAGATCGTGCAGGATGCCAACAGAAAGAATCCCGGCAACCAGCGCTTGAGCATCCAATTGCTCTATTCTTACCTGGCCGCGATTCAGTTGGCCGGCTCCTACATGACGGAAGCGGAGCGAACCGCATTGATCGCCTACGCCCGCAGTGACTTCGCCTCCATCATTCAAGGGAAGGAGCGCATGCGCCACTATCCGGCGCGGCTCGCCGCAGCGGAAGGCGATATGCAAAAGGCACTTGGGTTGAAGGGCGGATGCACTGGTTACCAGGAAAGCCTGCGGCTCTGGCTGTCGCTTCCGCCCGACAAGGGGTTCACTCAGGAGATAGAAGGGGTGCGGCGCAAAGCGGCGAACTGCCGGAGCGAAATCAGCAACGCCAACCCGGCAAGCGCCAGGGCTGCGGTCGATGGTTCCGGTACCTGATCGGTGATCGTAGCAAAGGTGCCAAATGAACTGGATTGGCCGGCCCCGATTCCAATGGACCACACTCCGGCGTAGATGCCAGGCTGGTTCATGGGTCCGGACGTGCTGATAAAGATACCGAAGTTCGATACGCTCCCGTTGTTGAACGAGATTGCGATGTTACCCGGCCCCGCGTACAGAGACTCCAGCACCGGATAAGAAGCGTTGATCAAGTTAGTGTAATAGACGCTCGGATTGCCAAACTCATTTGTGTTGGCGGTGGTGATGATGTTGGGCACGGTAAAGCCAAATGAGATGGCGTTGCCGTTGTAGGGGCCGCTAATGGCCGGTGCATCCACGTTGTAAAGAAAGGGCGCGGCGAAGGCCGGTCCCACGGTGGCAAAGACTAATAGCGCTGATGTTTTGAGCATGTGTTTCCTCCTTTTGCACATGCGCAAACCGCAGGCTTCTTTTCCAGATTTATTTGTGTCCCCTTCTTGTCATTCAAGATCGCACCGGTCCGGAATAGCTTCAGTAAGTAACTGTCAGTAGACGGTTAACCGGTATTAGTTTCTGAATAACTCGCATATTCTTGGAGTATCTTCGATCAAGAACGAGGGTGCAAGGCAGAGAGGAGCTCAATCATGACACGGCATGGCGCGGATCACTACAAGAAGATCCTTGAAATGGAATACTGGCATCTACTCGGACGAGTCAGGCGGCGCGACTTGATCGAGGTGGATCGATTGCCTGATGTGATCGATGACATGCAATCCTTCATGCAACGGGAGATCAGTATTACAGAACTGGATCACAATACCCATCTCTTGCAGCAAGTGGAGGCTGCATTACTTCGCATTGAAGAGGGAGAGTTCGGAACATGCCTTTCCTGCGATAACCCGATCAATCCGGCCCGTCTGGAGGCACTGCCATGGGCGCCGCTGTGCATTCTGTGTCAGGAGATAGAAGATCGCGAACGGACCTCCTATCGCCAGTATTCCATGCAGGGGTTTGAAAGCCCTGTCTGAGAAGTGAGTGTGGGGCAACGGCGCAGGGGCTTCAAGGAGCAGCTCAATTGCGCACAGCGTTGGCCGGGCCACAGCCCTCCTCCGTTATCGAGGTGGCATCCGCCCCATTTGCAGCAGCTAGAAGCTTGCCAATGGAAGTAGTGAGGGCTTCTGCTGAATATGGCTTAGCAAGGAAAATCGCCCCCTCACTTACCAGGACATCCTGGTTGATTTCATTGCCCGGATAGCCTGAAGCGTAAATGACCTTCAAATCAGGCATCAAGGGTTTAATTTTCATGACCAGTTCGGGACCGTTCATGCCTGGCATCATCACGTCGGTCAACAGCAGGTCGATTCGTCCCTGGTGACTGTTGGCGATGTCGAGAGCTTCCTGGCCACCAGCCGCGGTAAGTACGTCGTATCCGTATCGCTTCAGCAGAGTTGAAGCAAACTCGCGAACTTCATCCTGATCTTCGGCCACCAAAATCGTCCCCTTGCCATACAGTTGAAGCTTGCTGGCTGAAGATTGCTTCATCATCGTGGCGGGTCCATCAATGGCCGGCAAATAGATATGAAACGTGGTTCCTTTGTCTAGTTCACTCTCCAACTCAATCAAGCCTCCGTGGGCGTGGACAATTGCGTAAACCGTGGCCAGGCCCAATCCCGTGCCGTGCGATTTATCCTTGGTCGTGAAAAATGGCTCGAAGATACGTTGCTGCATCTCAGGCGGCATGCCGGAGCCGGTGTCGGTGACAGATAGACAGATGAACTTGCCGGTCAGATCGGGTCTCGGGTGTTCACCCCTGCGCACGGTCAGCCCCGTTTCAATCGTAATGCGGCCCCGGCCGGTGATCGCATCCCTGGAATTGACGACAAGGTTCATCAGAACCTGATCCAGATTGGTGGCGTCAGCCATCACCCAGCATTCGTATTGTGCGAGATGCAACTCCAACTTGATGTTCTCACCGATCAGCCGGTTGAGCATCTTTTCGATACTCGCGACCGCTTTGTTCAGGTTGATAGCTTCCCTGATGTCGACCGACTTCCGGCTGAACGCCAGCAGTTGGCGTGTCAGCGAGGAGGCGCGGCCGGCTGCATCGTAAATAGCGCTCAGCGCGCGATGCATCGGATTCTCCTGCTGGACTCTATGCAGCAGGAGCTCCGCGTAACCGCTGATCACCGTGAGGTGGTTATTGAAGTCGTGCGCGACGCCGCCAGCGAGGCGTCCAATGGATTCCATCTTCTGCGCTTGTAGGAACTCCTGCTCCAGCACCTTGCGTTGCGTGATGTCGTTGCGGGTACCGATGATGCGTAGCGGATGGCCACTGGCATTGCGTTCCACCACCAGCGCCTTGCCCTCGATCCAGACATAATGACCCTTTTTATGGAGCGCGCGAAACTCCTGGCCGACGACATCCAGACCATGCTCCAGCAGTGCCCTTTGGGCAGCTTTGTAGGCTTCCAGGTCGTCCGGATGAATCAGCTCCAGGGGGTAGTGAATTGGGGTGGGCAATTCTCCCGGCTCGAAACCCAGAATCCTGTCGTAACGAGGGCTGACGAAGCACTCGCCGGTCTGCAATTTATAATCCCAGTAGCCCTCTCTGGTTGCGTCCAGCGCCAATTCCAGTCGCTCCTGGCTGGCGCGAAGTTCGAGTTCGGCCTGGAGCCGGATCTTTTCTGAGTCGATCCGATCGAGCCCCAATGACAGGCTGGCGCCAACCTCCTCCGCCAATTTCGTTTCATCTTCACTGAAAAAAGCAGGCTCGTTGGAATACAACCCGAACTGATAGCGCACCGAGCCACTGTGAAACAGCGGCAGGCTGATGGAGGATCGAAGGCCGTAACGCGCTGCCGTCTCGCGCCAGGGCGCCATGTGGGGGTCGGTTTCGAAATCAGGACAAATGATGGTCCGTTTTTCCCGCAGGCATCTTCCCGATGGTCCCTCCCCCAACGGTCCCGCCTCCGCCATAATGCGCACATCTTCGAGGTAGCCAGCGCACTCTCCGGATTTAGCAACCGGCCAGACGCGGCCTGTTGCCGGGTCGTGTTTGCCGATCCAGGCGATGCGGAAACCTCCCTCGGCGACAGCTATGTCGCAGACTTCCTGGAATAGCTTGTCCGCGGAACCGCCCTTAACGATGGATGCGTTGCAGTGACTCAGCACGGCATAGAGCCGGTTCAGCCGGCTGATCTGGTGTTCCGCCTCTTTCCGTTCCGTAATGTCTCGAATAATGCTTTGGATGTACGTCCTGTCCTCGATCGTGATCAGCGTGCTGCTAAGCTCCGTGGGAAAGATGGTGCCGTCTTTCCTCTTGTTGACCGTTTCGAACAATCCGTGATCGGTCTGCTTCAGGCGAGCCACGATATCCTGAAAAGTGTTCCTCTTGTGATCTGGCTTAAGGTCGAGGACACTCATGCGGAGGAATTCATCGCGTGAGTAACCAAACATCTCACAGGCGCGATCGTTGACCTCCAGAAGGGTTCCATCTTCCTCTAACAGCAGAACTGCGTCGCTGGCGTAGCGGGTCAGAAAGTCGTACCGGCCGAGGAGCCGCTTGCGTTCGAGTTCGGCCTCGTACTTTTCGCGGTAGATCTGAGCCGCATGGCGGCGCAGAACTGCTCTGCCCAGCGTAGCCCCTGACAGAAGCAGGCAGGCAAGCAGGGCAATGATCAGCCAATTGTCGCGGCGCAGCGGTTCGAAAGCCTCACTGTGATCTATCTTCGCCTCAATGAACCAGTCCGAATTAGGAATCCGGGCCGCCGCGGCGACGACCTCCTTACCGCGGTAATCGATTCCATCCACGATGCTCAAGCCACGAAGCGCCCTGGCGGCAGGCAGGTTTTCCGATTGAAGAGGAAGTCTGGTAAGCACGGCGGAACCAGGCCGCAACCTTAGGTCATTCATGTAGACCACGAAGTCCCCGTCCGGCCGGAAGAGCAGCAGTTCGCCGGTTTGGCCTGCTCCCGTCCACTCATTCAACGCCGGATACAGGAAATCGGCCGGATTCATCGTCAAGGCCAAGGCGCCAAGCAGCGCTCCGGAATCTGAGGTGAGCCGGATAATTTCGGTCATGAAGGGAGCAGGGGTGATGCCTTCTATCGCAAGCTCGCCAAGCTGGACATGCTCTGACGTAATCGCTTGTCGAAACAGGTGATGAAGCTGGTTCCCGGTGAGTGCAGGCGGCAGTAACGCCAACTGCACCTTGCCGCTGCTGTCCAATAAAATCAGATTTGAGTACTTATATTGGGCCCGGATGGAATCGAGCCAGACAGCGATCCTGCGGAATTCAGCAACGGATGAGTTGCCTTTGAGCAGCTTCTGGACCCCATCCATGAGCTTGATATCCGCTGCCAGCACCTCCGCATCCGACTCGCGCTCCCTGCGCCAATCGGCGACTTGACGCGCCTTCATCCTGGCAGCTTCCAGCAGCCGGGCGTGCAGCTTATCAGTAACAGTCCGGTGCTCGGCGGTGATGAATATGTAACCTGAGATGGCGAGGACCAGGGCGAACACGCAGAACAATACAACCGCAAGCCGGGATAGCCAGGTCTTTTGATCTGCAGAGTCCATCGTGATTGTAGTTTAGGTAAACGCTGCGGAGAATACAAGGGTATTGTTTGCTTTCGGAGTAACTGCAGCGGCTGCGCTTCGTAAACAAGGTTTGCGTAGAAAACATATCGCTCCGTGACCGCAAGGATGCGATGCAGGCTCATCTTACTTTCCATCGCAGCTGCCGCAACTTAACCGTTAACTGTAATCGGCTCGACATATACCTGGTCCACCACTATAATCAGGATCAGTTGGGCTTTTATGATTGGTGACGCCACAAGTTACACTTCAGCAGAGCGGTTGGGCAGGCTCTCTGTTACCTCCAGCCTTATAAGTCATGCGATTGTAAGGAGCCGCACGCGCGAGGCGCTACTGGAAGAGGTTGCCCTTGCGCTGGTGAAAGAGTGGAAAGGGTGCTCTGCTTCGCTTGACTATTTCGATGCTGTTAGCGGCAGACTTATGATTGCCGCATCCCGCTCCTCAGCGGGCAGCATTGCTGCCCCGGCATCGGAACGCATTCTCGCCATTCTCGATCCTCAACAAACGGCCCTCAGGCAACGTATACCGATCGTCTGTAGTGACCTTTCCAGCCTGAATATAATGGATGCCGGATTGTCTGGCGCGGCGATCCTGCCTATACCTGAAGGGCCTGAGTCCTCACTATGGCTGACGTTCATCAGTGGAGAGGCGGGTTTTTTCGATGGTCCGGTGCTGGCGATGTTTCACCAGATGGTGGCGGACGTTGGCTTAGGCCTGGAACACCTGGATGCGGAAGAGCAGCGCCGCAAGGCAGTAGAAGCGCTTCGTGAAAGCGAACTCCGGCTCAAGCACGCGATCGAAGCCGGCGGTATCGGGACTTTCGACTGGGACATCGTCACCGGAAATGTCGTTTGGGGAGGGTTTGCGGCGCAAATGTTCGGATCGCAGACCGCCGAAGCCGACGGCTGGAAGGCTAAGGTCTTGAACCGGGTTCACGCCGCGGATCTCGGAGCGTTGGTGCGCCAGGTAGAAGCGGCCCGAGACAAACGCCAGCCCTTTTCCTGCGAATACCGCGCAATCTGGCCTGACCGCTCCGTACACTCTGAGAATCTCCGCGGCGAGTTCGTCTTCAATGAACAGGGGCAACCCGTGCGCCTGTGTGGGGTTGTTGCCGACGTCACGGCAAGCAAGCAGGCCGGCGCCTTGTTATGGGCGAATGCGGAACGGCTGGAGCAGGCAGTTCGTGTTGCTCACATCGGTATCTTCGATCACGACCACGCGGCCCGCGTGATGCATTGGACCGCAGAGTTGCGGGCCATTGCCGGACTGGAAGCAACGGAACCCGTGAGTCTGGAAAGCACCCTGGATATGTTGCATCCAGAGGATCGCGATCGCATCTGGTCTGAATTGAAACTATCGTTCAACCCGCAGAGCGACGGTATTTTTGAAGCGGAGCATCGTTTCCGCAGGCGGGACGGCTTCAGCGGCTGGGTGCGCACCAGGACACAAACCCTCTTTCTGGGAGAAGGGGACTCCCGCCGCGCCGTTCGCACGATTGGCGCCGTTACTGAGATCTCCGCTGAAAAAGCAGCTGCCGAAGAGAGCCACAAGCTAATCTCGCTGGTGGAAATGAGCCACGAATTCATCGGGATCGCGTCGCTGGATGGCCAGATCGTCTATCTCAACGCGGCCGCCATGGCGATGGTGGGCATTGAAAATCTGGCGGAGGCGCGGACAAAAACGATTTGGGACATCTTTGACGAGAGCGCCCTGGAGGAGGCTCGCCAGAAGATCATTCCGTCTCTATTTGAGACAGGCAACTGGTCCGGAGAGTCCCGTTTTAGGAATCTCAGGACGTCAGAGGCGATTGAAGTGGCAATCGGCGCGTTCCAGATCAAGGACGAAAGAGGCCAGCCGAGCTATCTGGCGACTGTGACGGTGGACATCACGGGACGGAAAGGAGCCGACCTGGAGCGCAAGGCGCTCGAGGAGCAACTGTTTCAGTCGAGCAAGCTGGAGTCGATCGGGCGGCTGGCTGGAGGGGTGGCTCACGATTTCAATAACCTGCTTACCGTGATTAATGGCTACAGTCACTTGCTGGTGGGCAAGCTCAATGAGGCCGATCCCTTGCTTAGTCCTGTTCTGGCCATTCATAAGGCCGGACAGGTGGCGACCGATCTTACGCAACAGTTGCTTGCCTTCAGCCAGAAGCAGGTCTTGAAGCCCAAGGTGTTGGACCTGAACCGGGTGGTCCGCGAGATGCAGTCCATGCTGGAGAGGCTTGTCGGGGAGAGCATCGAGTTCCGGGTGGTGCTCAATGCGGAGAATGGCCATATACTTGCTGATCCACATCAGGTGGAACAAGTGATCCTGCAACTCGTGCTCAATTCCCGCGACGCGATGCCGCTGGGTGGCAAGTTACTGATTGAGACAGCCGATCTGGAGTTAACGGAGAAGTATGTCCAGAACCATCCTGGGGCCAAAGCCGGGCATCATGCGATGTTAGCAATCACCGATGAAGGCAATGGCATGGATGATGAGACCAGGCGGCGCATCTTCGAGCCCATTTTTACAACCAAGATCAAGGGACAGAGTAGCTGGCTCGGCCTGGCCTCGGTGCAAGGTTTCGTCGCGCAGACAGGTGGCCACATAACGGTGAGCAGTTCGCTGGGACATGGCTCTACCTTTAAGGTTTATCTTCCCCAAAGTTCCGAAGAGCCCACGGAAGAACCGGTCCCAGAGGGTCCGGCGATGCCAAAGGGGAATGAGACGATCCTGGTAGTGGAAGACTACGAAGGTGTCAGGAATTTTGCGGCCGACGTGCTGCGCGACTGCGGATACGGCGTCATCGAAGCAAGCAGCGGCAGTGAAGCGCTGCAGATCTGCTCCAAGGACCCAGGGCTGATTGACCTGGTGTTGACCGATGTAGTGATGCCGCATATGAGCGGACGGGAACTTGCGGCGACGCTCGGAACAAGACTGCCAGGACTGCGTGTCATTTTCATGTCCGGTTTCACAGGAGAGGAATTGAAGCATTACCACGTGCAGGGCGAGGGCAGCCACTTTATCGAGAAACCCTTTACTCCTGAAGGTCTTGCCAGCAAAGTTCGTGAGGTGTTGGGACCCCGCGCCCCGTCCGCGCGTATTCTCGTTGTGGATGACGAAGACCTGGTGCGCTCCTACCTGAGGGACGTGCTGGAACTTGCCGGCTATGAGGTGGAAGAAGCGGAAGATGGCAGGGAGGCGCTTGATCTGGTCCGTTCCGGCAAAATCAATCTCCTGATCACGGATCTGGTGATGCCAGGCCAGGAGGGGGTGGAGACCATTCAACAGTTGCGCCGCGAGGTGCCGGGCCTTGGCATCATCGCCAGTTCCGGTTACGGCGGTGAATTCCTGCGCATGGCAAGGCTGCTGGGTGCGGATGCGGTATTGCCCAAGCCGGTGAAGGTGGATGACCTGCTTGCCTCGGTGCAGGATGTCTTGAAGAAGCGCCGCTAGCTCCCGGGCGTGCTAGTCGCGATCTTCGTGTTCAGTCGGTAACAGCCGGTACAACGTAGAGCGTGAAATGCCAAGGGCCTTGGCCGCTTCGCGGCGGTTACCCTTGTACCTCTCCAGAACCTGCATAATGTAGCGCCGCTCCATCGCCTCCAACGGTATGACCGGAGCTTCGGAGGTTTCCACCATGGTTGAACCCTGGTCGCGTAACTTCTCAGGAAAATCGTGGATATCGATCGTGGTGCCCTGGCACATCATGCAGGCATAGTCGAGGGCGTTTTCCAGTTCCCTGACGTTGCCCGGCCACGAATAGAGGGAAAGAAACAGTTCGGCACGGCTGGTCAGGCGCAACATCGACTTCCCATACCGCCTGGAAAATTTCTCCACGAAAGCGCGCTGCAGCAGAGTGATGTCTTCTTTCCTGTCAGCCAGCCGGGGAAGATGGATTTCGACCATCGCGAATCTATAATAGATGTCTTCGCGGAAGGTCTTCTCCATCACCATGCCCGGTAGATCGCGATTGGTGGCGGCGATAATCCGCACATCCACATGCCTTACCGCATCGGCGCCTACCCGCTGCACTTCGCGGTTCTGCAATACACGCAATAGCTTAGCCTGCACCTGGGGAGGGATTTCGGCGATCTCGTCGAGAAAGAGCGTTGCATGGTTAGCCTGTTCAATGAACCCGGTCTTGTCCTTGACGGCACCTGTGAAAGCACCCCGGACATGTCCAAATAACTCTGCTTCAAACAGTGATTCGGAGATCGCGGCGCAATTGCAGACAATCAAAGCCCCATCGGCACGTGGCGAAAGCCGGTGCAGCGCCCTGGCCACCAGCTCTTTGCCCGTCCCTGTTTCTCCCGTGATCAGCGCCGTGGAGTAGTGCGGGGCGAGCCGCTGGATCTTGGAAAACACCTCCTGCACCAGTGGGCTTCGGCCTATCATGTTCTCAAATTGGAACGACGAGACCATGTCCGTTTCAACCATGGCCGCGGTTTCCCGCTTCCTGGCAGCAGCGAGCCAGTTCTCGACTTTCTGACGCAAACGCGCGATGGGAAGCGGTTTGGTGAGATAGTCGTAGGCGCCCTTTTGAATGGCCTCTACCGCGGAATCGGTTGAATAGTAGGCGGTTACCAGGATGACGTCCATGCTGGCATCCAGCTGTAGCAAGGTGTCCAGAAGTTCCATCCCCACTACCCCGGGAATCACCAGGTCCAGAAACACAAGCTGCGGCCTGTGTGTCTTGACATCGAGTAAAGCCGTCGCCCGATCGTTAGCCGTATGTATATCAAGGTCAAGGTCTTCCAGGACTTCGGCAACGAGTGCAGATTGCAGCGGGTCGTCGTCAATAATCAGCACCTTAGGGCGAAAGCTGCTTGGCGATGCGTTACGAGGTTGAGTCATTGGACTGAGGACTCTCATGGCGTCACGGATCTGGAAGATGGCAGCGTATTGGCAACCGCTACTACCCGTTCCATGCTTTTACTGATGTTCGAGACATAGCGTTGTTGGCTGTCGCTTAGGTTGCCATTCCTCTGCATCAGCTCCAGGAAGCCCATAGCGGCGCTCATCGGGTTTAGAAGATCGTGGCGCAACCGGGAGAGTTCGCTGCTGCTCTGAGGATGCGTGGGAAACCACTCGGTGGGCGCACCTGGTTCCAGGGCTTCCTTAGACGTTACACCGGGTTGGATTTCAGACTTCGCCGGAAACAGAGAAGGGTAGATGGCAGTGGTGACGATTGCGGATAAGGCAAACGAAAGAATCAACGCGCCATACAGCGCCCAGTTGGAAGCAGACCAATACAAAGTGAGAAGCGGAACGACCGAGACAAGAATTAAAAGGCAAAAGATGCGCAGCCGGATTGCACCATCGCCTTGGGGTTTCATACGACTCGATCATATCATCTTCCCGCCTTAGTTTAACCGTTAACATTGCCCTAGTACCGTTAACTAATAGGTACCGGCTTGGTTTGATAGCCTGCCGTTTATGGCCAGTACTCGTCAGAACCTTAGGGAGTGTCCGAATTTGAAAATGATATTCTCACATTCGGACGATCTAGGGTTCGGCGAGTTCGGATTCAACGCGGAAGTCCACCTGGGAAATTCCACGGGCATCGAACCGGTTGCAGGATGAGTTTGCTGGAAAGGTTTCATCGGCTTCCTCCAGGCGCAGGCGGCTGCGCAGGTAGCGGTTCTCGCGGCTGGCGAAAGCAATCACGGGTAGTGCGATAAGGAACATTACAGAGACGATAAGGCCCGCAAACTGAGACCACCACATGTCGAATGGGGGGAGAATGAAGCCCGCTTCGTTCAGTATTCTGGTGCTCTGGTAGAGCGCAATAAGGCCGACAAAGCCCACGAGGAATCTCAGGCGCCTGTCAGATGTCCGGCGTGTCAGGAAGCCCGCCCAAAGAACGGCCGCCAAATATGCCATGACGGTGATTCCCGTGAGGACACTCTTGTTGAAGATCTCTGATATAACCACGCTAATTGCTCCTTGTATCTATTCCTATTGGCAATTGGCGTTCCATTTCTGTAGCTAAGTGTATTTAGAACAAACACTTAGAACCATAGTTTGAGGGTTGCCCAACATGTTGGGGGCAAGCCTGGACCCTTCCTTTTGGGGGTACTACTCCGCCGCTTTCGACAAATACGTCCCATACGGGTGACGGTTAGTCCGGATTTGGCCGTGCGATTGCTTTGTTTGAATAGCGTGGAACCGGAAAACTCATTAATCGCAATGACGGAATTACATCACCTGCAGGCAAGCATTGACAGGCGTAAGCCGGCTAGTCAATGCGCTAAGGAACTCTTCGAAAGCTGGCAGGCGAGAGACCTGAAGGGGCTCTCGAAGTCGATGGAGGAGGCTGCCGCCACGTGTGCGGCAACGGCGGACGGAGACAGCGATGAGGCTGTGCGCAGGGGTATGCTACGCGGCGTGGTAGATGGAATCAGGCTCCACATTTTTTCCTGCGATGAAATGGGTTCCCGCTCGTCAAAGCGAATGCTGGCTCTCCTGATCATCCTGCGCCATTTGGGGCGGGACTCCGGCAACTGATTTACGCCTTGATTGGCAGTTCGAAAGAGACTACTGTTCCCCGCTCTTGGTTTTCCTCGATCACCAGATCCGTGCCGAGGTCCATCGCCAGTGCCCGGGCCACGCGCAACCCCAGTCCATGATCCAGCGATTCCTTGAGGCTCACGGTCGTCTGTAAGGGATCGGACCAGATCCGGTTGAGGTTCACATCGCTCATGCCGACACCCTTGTCGGATACATGGATCGAATAAGTGGAGCCTGTTCGTTTGCCGCGGACTGAGACCGGTGCGCCCTGGCGTGAATAGCTCAATGCATTATCGGTGATCTCCACCAGGATCTTGCGAATCCACTCCGGCGGAAACCGCACCTCCAGGTCATCGATGTCAATATACATGTCCGGCTGGCGGCCATGGTTGGCTGCCACTTCCTTGAGGATGGGCGTGACGAAGCCGCACAGAGAGTAGGGTTCCAGCGTGTCCTGAGGGCGGCCATTCTTGTGCCCGGTATTGAGGTCGACGAAGATGGCGATGTTTTCGATCAATCTTCTGATGCCCCAGGTCGCATTGGCGATTTCCGTGGTCATACGGCGAAGATCTTCAGGCGCCAGCGTCTCCACGCAATCGGAGATCACATTGGCGAGTCCGGCCGTGAGCCGCAGCAGGCGCAACGGCTTCGGTGGGAAGAAGCGGGCCAGATCCATCTCAAACTGTTTGGAACGGCTGGATACCTGGTCGGCGATGACCTTTCGCTGATGGATGCGAGTTCGTACGACGTGGAGCAGTGAATCGGCGGTGAAGGGCTTTATCAGGTAATCGTTGACCCCTAAATCGAGACCAGACCTGACATCGTCACGGGTTCCCTTCGCAGTTACGAAAACAACGGGAATAGCCTGCACCGATGGCTCGGTCTGCAACTTCCTGACCACGGTGTAACCGTCCATGCCCGGCATCATGATATCGCACAGAATCAAATCCGGCAGCCACTCCAACGCACACTGGATGCCGACCTCTCCATTTGCGGCTGCCTGAACCTCATAGCCATCTTCGAGAAGAAGTTCTTCTATGTTGTTCCGCAATCCGACTTCGTCTTCGATTATCAGTACACGGGCCACGCTTGAGTATAATTGCACTTGTCGTATCAGATCAACCGGTCTTCCGATCCTATTCGGTCAAGGATTAGTGGAACGAGGCGTGTAAAACGAATGCTAAGTGCGCTCTCCGGCTACTCTTCCCTTCTGTTTCATCAAGAACAGTGTTACTTGTCTGCTTCAGAGATCAAATCTTCGCAAAAGAGCCTGGAAGCCGAAATCGGAACGCAGTTCGCTGAGCAAGGGGTCTGTCTTCAGCGTCAAAGCCTCGCAATCGTGGAGGCGGACACTTCGTTCCAATTCCGCCAATGCGGCCGTCGGACCGATCTCCGCTCGCAGGCTGGCGAGCCGGGCCGCCAGTTCCAGTTCCCGCGAAAAGTGGGCTTCACCCGAGGGCGCGGCCCAGTTTCTTTGATAGCCTTCCAATGCGGCCTGGAGGCCATACATGGATGCAGGCCGGAGCGTATGAGGATCGACGAATTGCGTTACGCGGGCAGCTTCGCTGAATTGCCCCTGCGCCACCAGGCAGCGCCACAATCCTCGCCAGGCGGGACCGCAAAGGTACTCGGCGTCGATGATTCCCCTGAACTCGTTCTCCGCTTCCCGCAGTGCGCCGGAGTGGAGATAGGCCATGGCGAGGGCGTAACGGGCAAGAATGGCGCCGCGATCCTTCCTCGTGATTTCCCGCAGGACCTCCGTTGATTCTCCGATGGTATTTGTCGGTATCGAAAGCGCGAGCATTCTTAGTGACTCGGTCAGAACTCCATCCGAATCCACCTGGCTGGCGGCGGCAAAGCGGTGCGCGGCATCTGGGAAGTTCCAATCGACAACCGCCATGACGGCGGCGTCGGCCAGGATCGCCAACGGTTCGGCGCGGTCAAGCGCGACTGCCCGGGCGGCGAGCACCCTGCAATCAGATTCTGAAAGTTCCACTGACTGCAAACCCATGAGGATTCGCAAGACCCCGACCAATGACAACCCGGCGTAGACTTGCGCCGCAAGCGGATCGAGTGATTTTGCCCTTTGAAAGACCCGCTCCGCCTGGTCCAGAGCCGGAGCAGTGAGCCGTCGCATAGCATAGGCGCCCTCTTCGCAGATATGCGCGCAGTGGTCACGGCCAAGTGGCTTGGTCTTCTCGGCGAAACGCCAGTCGTACAAACTGCCAAGTGCGGCTGTCAGGGCGGCGGCCAGTGTAACCAGAAATTGTCCCGTGTTGGGCTCGTTCCAATCGAAGGTCTTTACCCAGCGATAGGTGCCATCGGCGCAACTCAGGAGACTGATCGAGACCTGACGGGACCTTTCTTTTGAATGAACGCCGATTTCGGCGAGATAGTCGATCGTCAACCGGTCGCTGAACTCCAGCATGTTCTCGCGGCTGCGCCCAAACGGACCGGCAATTGAATTAGCAAGAACGTTTTGCGGATAGTTCGCGGCCATCGCTGTTGTCAGGCGGTTGGCGAGGTCTTCGGCCGCCTCGAGGCTTTCCCCGGCCATGAGCGCCTTGGCCGGTACAATGGCGAGAACCGAAATAGAGACATCTGTCCGTCCTGCTGATTGACGAATGTGCTTTGCCGGCAATCTCGAATGGCTTGCCGTGGCATCCTTGCTGAAAACAGGTGCGTAGCTGCCAACCGGAAAGGAGATGTAGAACGGCGAATTCAAGCCCTCGGCATTGTAATACTCTGCCAGTCTCTGGCGGAGCTTGCTCGCCTGCGTTCTCACAATAGAGGAGTTTCTGGGGTCAAACCCTTCCGCACGGCCGAAGACATAGGTTGCAATCGAATACTCTTTGAGATCCACGACTTCGCCGGAGAGGACTTGTTCAACAGTGTAGGTGAGAAACCGGCACAGAAATTGGGCTCGCGAAAACCTTGGGTTGCGGCAGATGCGCGCAACTTCCGAAAGTATTTCAGCTTTCGTCACGCCATCGGGCAGTCTTGAATGGTCGGCTTGCGGGAGTGCCAACGAATACCTCATGATAGAGAACTCGGTCTGCCCAGCTGAGCAGCCTGTCGGGCGCCAGGACACTGCAACCAGATCATCCTGCACTTATTAAGGGAAACTCGTAGTTGATAACAGTTTAATCTATCATTCCCGGGCAAGGCGCTTTTAACGGACTCTTGACCGTTAACGATCGAATCTGGACACGCCATCTTAGTTCAGCACAAAAGCCGCGCATTTCTTGCAAACCTGCAGCGTGGACAACGGGAATATCGCTCCCTTACAGTCGCGGCTCGGCTAAGAGATGAACCTTGCCAGCCGAGCCGCGATCGGACCTGCCGCTTTTAGGCGGTAGTCGTTTAGCGAAGACCGCTAAAGCTCAAATCTCCGAAGCAGGGATTGGAAGCCGGCCTCGGCCCGCAGGCTGGAAAGCAGCGGCTCCGTCTTGATCGAAATGGCTTCGCTGTGATGGAGCTTCACGGCGTGTCCCAATTCTGAAATTGCGGCAAATACTCCATGATGGGCCTGCAGGATTAGTGCGCGCTCAATCAGGGGAAACTGGGCGATGGTGTCCAAGCTGCCCTTTAGGGACTGCCAATTGGACTGATACCCCGCCGCCGCTGCCTGAAGGTTTTCAATGGAGTAGGGGAGCAGAGTGTGCGGATCGACGAAGCGAGTCACCCTGTCTGCTTCTTCGAACTTTCTTTGGGTGATGAGGGCGCGCCACAAGCCCCTCCACGCGGGTCCGCAAAGATACTCCAGTTCGATCGTACGGCGAAACTCCACCTCGGCCTCTTCCGGACGGCCGGAATGCAGGAACGCCATAGCCAGTGCATATCTGGAGATGATTGACGCCGGCGATCTCCTGATCACTTCAGCCAACTCCGCCGGCTCTTCGGTGAGGGTTCCGGTGGGGATACGCAGGGTAAGCACTTCCAAAGGCAATCGAATCGAACTGGCCGAGCCGTTGTGAGCCGCGAGAGCGAACTTCGCGGCGGCAGCGGGAAAATCCCAGTCGACCAGGCCGCGGACGGTGGCGTCGCCAAGCAGGGTTTGCGCAGAATTGGGGTCGAGGGCAGTCGCCCTGGCGGCCAGGACAACGGATTCCGACATGGCCTCTTCCATGGGCAGGATTCCCATGAGAATCCTTGACATAGAGACAAGGGCGAGTCCGGAATATGCCCGAGAGACATGCGCATCCACTGATTGAGCCCTCAAGAATGCGCGTTCGGCCTGGGCGACCGAAGGAGTGGTGAATCTCTCCAGTCCGTAGTAACCCTCTTCGCAAATATGCTCGCAGCGGTCGTGCATCAGGAGCTTGGAGCTTTGGTCGAACGTCCAGTCGTCCAGTCCCTTGAGCACGTCGGTAATGGCCTCGGACATATCGCGAAGCAGGGACTCCTGGCTGTCTTCCGGCCACGGAAAACTTTGCACCCAACGGTAAGTCCCGTCCGCATAGCTCATGAGGCTGACCGTGATATAGGTTGATTGTTTTTCCCGGTGAAGCTCCAGTTCGGCCAGATAGTCGATCGTCAGCCGGTCGCCAAACTCAAACAGTGACTCCCGGTTGCGGCTTAAGCTGCTGGCAACGGAGTTAGCGAGAACATTCTTCGGGAAGCGCCTTGCAAGTGAAGTGGTGAGGTTTGCCGCAAACCCCTCCATCTCGGCGATTTTGTCGCGAACCAAGCCGCAATCGCCGGGGAGGATCGCGAGAATAGAAGTATGCGGCGTACTCTTAAGGTCACGCAAGCGGCCATGCCTGGGCAGTTCGCCGGAATCCAGGATTTGCGGAGCGGCGGCTCCTGAGAGCGTGAATACCGGGACGTAGCTTCCGGCGGGGAAAGTGATAACAAAAGATGAATTGCGACCATCGGACCGGTAATACTCAGCCATCCGGCTCCGTAATTTGCTGGCCTGGGTTCTCACGATCGAAGAGTTGCGCGGATCGAAGTCTTCATTGCGGCCAAAAACATAGGTCCCAATGGAGTATTCCTTCAGCGCGGCGGTGTCATTCTCAAGTGTCCTTTCAACCGAGAAGGCAAGGAACTTGCGTAGGAACTCAGCACGCTGGAATCTTGGGTGCCGGCAAATCCGGGCCACTTCACTGAGCACGTCTTCCTTCGTGATTCCCTCTGGAAGTCTCGGGTTTTCAGCCTGATGGAGTGGCATCATCTCTTTAACCTTACATTCTGCTTTCCGGCCATACAAAATCACGAAGCCGGTCTTCGCACAGCGAACGGTTCCTCCCATCCGCCCGCTATGAGGCAAGAGCCGGGATGGGGCGGCGCCCCGCAACAAACCGTCGTGGACAATCGGGCTAAGTTCTGATTCTATTATGACGCCAGCAGCGCTCGCCCTTGGTTTCCTCCAGTGTAACGGACTCGCTTTTGACTGCAACCGTTAACCGTTAACTGACGGTTACCATATGGAAGTCCGCACGAACTGATACTACACTCGGAATGTGGTTCTTTATTCTCTCCTAACGTGAAGAACACCCTGGTGAACTATCTCCCCCGATAGTCAGGGACCCAGCTTTTCCAGAAAAGAAATGGGCACGCGATGTCGCCCGGCTAACATAGTCGGGCGACCTTTTTCTGTTACACCTCAAAGACAATCGAACGATGCCATCCTGTTGTTGCGACCCAGGGCAAACCGAAGAGGTTAACCGTTAACTAGCCGTCAAGATGAAAAACGAGTAAGTTCATCTGTATACTAAAGACAACTTAGTTCTGTATTTCCTCCGAATTAGACAGAACATCTGACGATCCCTCCGACCAGTCAGAGCCAATGCCGCCCGAGAGACAGTATCGGGCGGCACATTTCTTTTAAACCAACAAACTACAAATCGCGGACTCCTCCGCTAATAGGTAGGAGCATTGGCGAGCCGCGCGGCACGGGCGCGCTCGACGCCGGTTGGTCTCTAAGGTGCAAGGGAAAAGATAGTTTCTGTAAGATCGGCGGCAGCGTCCGGAATAAGTCGCGCTGGCCCGGAAAGTGAATCAGGGTAGATCGATGAAGGAAGCAGGCTACTCGCACGAAGATAACTTAGTAGTTCAAGTGTCCGGGCTGACTTGCCGGTGCAATGCCGGACCGCCCTTCTGCGTTGGGCCGCAGGTTCCGGCGAGTCTCAAATTGGTACACACTGATTCAAGGATCAGCCTGTTTTTGGGACAACATCCTGAACGGTGCTGGATCCAAGCAAGACTCCGCAACGAGGCTGGTTTGTTTGAGTGCTGAAAAAAGACTGGAGAAAAGGCAAATATGGACGCGAATGGAACGGCATCATTTCTGACGGCGGCGTGTATTGCGATCCTGGGAATCGTAGCGTGGATGATGTTCTCATACTCAAAGCGGCAGGAGGAGTTCAAGAGAGCGACGTTGAGCCGGTTAGGGCGTCTGGAGATGGCGCTCCTGCACCTGCGCGAACCGGAGCCGAGCCGCATAGCGGACACGCCAGTGCCGGAAGCTTCCTTTGAATACGTTCCCGACAGGGTCAAAATACTGAAGAGTTACGAAAGGGGAGAGAGCCCGGAAGCGATCTCGTCAAGTCTGGGGATACCGTTAGGGACGGTCCGGCTTGTCATCGAAGTGAGCCGGATGGCGGCGAATCAAATCACCAAGGGACATACCGTGGCGCCGGAAAATCCGGCCAAGGCCGAAAAGCAGGGCCGGCCCGTATACTCTTTGCGGAGCGCCCTGGCATTCGCGAAGCTCCCGCCGGTGCAAGCCCTTGAGAGTTCGCGGGAGACAGCCTCCGCCCAGGAACGCTGAGCCTGTCACCTGGTGGTGCATGGGAACGTGGCGCAGATCCTGGTGCCGGCTCCAAGGGTTGAGTCAATCTGAATCGTGCCGTTTTGCCTCGCCACACATGCCCGCACTACTGCCAGGCCGAGTCCGGTACCGCTGAAGTCAGGAGCATTCCGGGCTCTCACGAAGGGCTCGAAGATCTTCTTGATGTCTTCAGGGGGGATGCCGACTCCCTTATCCTCGACGCTAACGGCGACATTGCAGCCGCTGAACACCAGTTCGACGCAAACACCGGAATCTTCCGCGGAGTATTTGAGGGCGTTGGAGACCAGGTTTTCGATGATCTGATGCATCAGTTTTGCGTCCAGCAGGGCAGGCTCATATTCGCCGGTTATGCGCAGGTGGCAACGCTCCCTGCCTGACGGCAGAGATTGAAATACCAGGTGGGTAACTGCCGCCAGGTCAATCGGCTCAGGGTTGAACTGCAGTGTGCCGCTCTCTGCTTTTCCAAGAACCAGCACATCTTCCAGGATCGCCTGCATATGGGCGATGCTCGTTCGAATACGTTCAAAATGAGTTTTTAACTTTGGTTCGTTGAATTTTTGACTGTAGCGTTCCAATAACTCCGTGGACGACAAAATAATGGAAAGGGGATTCCGGAATTCGTGCGAGGCCATGGAAACAAATTGTGACTGAAGCGCCGTGGCCTGCTTCAGATGATGATCGGTTCTGATGAGATCCAGTTCCGATGCCTTCCTTCGCGTATCGGCCCGGCTGCCTTCAATCATCACCGCAAAGGTGCTGGAAATTGGCTTCAACGCGTCGAGCACCTTCTGGTCGAAGCCGCCGCCGCGGTTGCCGAATCCGATCTGGCCGATCAAAGTCCCGCCCCGCAGAATCGGCAGGGCCAGAAAAGAGTTCAACGGCGGGTGGCCATGCGGGAGGCCGCCCCTTCTGGGATCCATGGATGGTTCGTTTGAGATAACCGGTTTGGCCGAAAGCAAACCTACACCAAACAGAGTCTTCAGGTTTCGAAACTCGAGTCCGGAAGTGGCGCTCTCTTCGTACAGCCGCCTGGTCGCATCGTCCCATGCGATATTTGTCAGTGCGAAGGTCTTGAGGTAGGGATTGCCAGCGCCGTCGTAGAGTACCTCACCTACATAACCGAATTCAGCGCCGATATGCGTCAGGGCAGTAGTCAGAAGCTGTTCAGCGGCGATGCGAAGGTCAAAATGGCCGGCAAAATCCGCAAGGCAATCGGATACACCTTTCAATAATGCGACAGAGTTACCGTCTTCCATGTCAGTTCAACTTCCGCGTGAGAGGGAACAATATTTTCGTCCTGTCCAAAGTTCACGACTTATTTATCCTGAGTATAACAGGGGTGGCGGAAATTCACTGCAAAATATGCCATGCTTTTCTTGCGGACAAGAACGAGCACTTGGAGCGAACGCCCGCACCTAGATACTTTAGTTAGACTGGAATCGTGAACTGCTTACAAGACGCGGAAGCGTTTCATCTGGCCCTGCTCGAAAGTGCGGATGAGCCGGTCTGGTCCGTGGACTTACACTTCCGGCTGCTGGTGTTTAACGGCGGCTTCAGCCGTATGCTACAACAGGTGTCCGGTTTGGCCGCCGCGCCCGGTGCGAAGCCTGAGGAATATCTTTCCGCCGGACTTGCCACCTGCTGGCGTGCCCGCTATGAGAGGGCTCTTCGCGATGGACCGTATCAACTCGACAGCAAAGACCCGGGCGGCGGGAATTTCGAGTTTCAGTTCGATCCAATTGTCCAGGCTGGTGTGATTGCGGGAGTTTCCGTGGCTGGCCGAAGCAGACCGGTAGAGACCGTCCGCGATTCGGATGAGGTTTATCGGGCGGTTGTGGAGTCGGCTCCGGTGGGCATTATACAGGTGGTGCCTGCCGGTACGGTTCTGGCGGCCAATCCCGCCGCGGCCAGAACACTCGGATACGATTCCCCGGGAGAGCTGATTGCAAGCGTGACCAGCACGGCGCGTCAGCTCTGGGAGAGTCCCGAGGATCGGGTCAGAGTGAACCGGTTGCTGGAGCAGGCGAATGTTGATGCGGGAGTGGTTTGCCGCTGGAAATGTAAGGACGGGACTCCAATCTGGGTGGCGATCAATTCCAGGCGCGTGGCCGGGGATGGCGGCCGCACCCGTTATTACGAGACCTTTTTCCGGGATATCAGCAGTATCATCGCCTCGCGGGAACGCATGCTGGAGAACCAGCAGGTCATGAGCCTGGCTCAGGTCTCCGCCCACTTTGGAGTATTCACCTGGAACCTGCAGACAGCAACCGGTTATTGGTCTCCGGAATTGATTGAACTGCACGGAGAGGATCCCGCAAAGATAATTCCATCCATGGATGCCTGGATGAACACGATCCACTCCGAGGACCGGGAGCGGGTTCTGCAGGAGTTGATGCACCAGGTGACCGGTCCTGAGGTGAGTGTCCGGATCGAATACCGGCTGCTCGATGGTCTGCGGTGGCTGGCGATGATCAGCGCAGTCCGATGTGATCCCGAGGGCAAGCCACTACGCATCGTGGGAGTGGCGCTCGACATCACCGAACAACGGCGGATGGAGGAGGCGAGCCGCCTCGACAGTGAGATTCTCGGCAATATCGCTGCCGGTATGCTGCTGGTCCGGGTGTGCGACGGCACGATCGTTCACGCCAATGAATATGCACTCAATATGTTTGGCTACTCGCGCGATGAGCTGATGGGACAGCACATTGCCATGCTCAACGCGCCTGGGGAAAGAACGCCACTGGAGGTGGCCGAAGAAACGGTCCGGCATTTGCGGCTATGCGGGGCATGGTCCGGGGAAGTGCTGAAGATCAGGAAAGACCGCTCGACGTTCTGGTGCGATGCCGTGGTGACCAGTTTTCAACATGAGAGCTATGGGCCGGTCTGGATCTCTGTTCAGCGAGACATTACAGCCAGGCGGGAGGCGGGCGCTGAAAAAGAGCGGATGGAAGAGCAGCTGAGACAGACGCAGAAGATGGAGAGCGTCGGCCAGATTGCCGGTGGCGTGGCTCATGAGTTCAACAACCTGCTGGGCGTGATTAACGGCTATGCGGAACTTCTTGCCGGCAGTATCCATTTGCCCGAAAGGCTGTGGTCCTACGCAGACAGTATCAGGCGGGCAGGGGAGAGCGCCTCGAGTCTTACGCGCCAATTGCTCGCCTTCAGCAGAAAACAGGAGATTCAGCCAAGGCGTCTGGATGCAAATGCGCTGATCCAGGATTTTGAAAAGCTGGCGCGGCAGCTTGTTAACGAAAACATGGCGTTTGTCCTCGACCTGGAATCCGAATTGGGAAGTATCCATGCCGATCCGGAGCAGCTGCTGCAGGTACTGATGAGCTTGACGATCAATGCCTAAGCCGCCATGCCGGACGGAGGCCGGCTGGAGATTCGCACGACGCGCGAGGCCGCAGGGCCCGCGGCGTTGGCCGACCTGCAAGAGGCATCCGGCAGCGGCAATTATGTAAAGATCGCGATCACAGACACCGGAATCGGAATGGATGAGGAGATCCGTCAGCGTGTCTTTGAACCGTTCTACAAGAAAAACCAGTTGCACGAAGCTGCCGGACTTGGCCTCTCAACTGTGTACGGCATTATGAGACAGAATCGTGGCTGGGTGGATGTCCGGAGTTCCCCGGGACAGGGCGCCACCTTTTCGCTGTACTTTCCACAGGCAGGCGAGCTCGCAGATGGCGAACGGCCCGTAGCACCCATAGTCCTGGTCCCTAAGCGGCCACCAGTCATCCTGCTGGTGGAAGATCAGTTCGATCTTCGGGAGGTAGCCAAGGAGATTTTGGAACTGTACGATTATCGGGTGCTGGACGCCAGCGACGCGGAAGACGCGCTCAAAATCGCCGGCGGATATGATGGGGAAATTAAAATGCTGTTGACGGATTTGAATCTCCCGGGTATGGATGGCAGGGAGCTGGCAAAGCAGTTGAGGCAGTCCCGGCCCCACATGAAGGTGCTTTTTACATCCGGATTTGCAGAGAAACGGACGGACCCGCAATATCCCGAGCTGGCGGGGTCCGCCTTCATCGCCAAACCCTATGGGCTAGCTTCCTTGGCCGCAAAGGTAGAGCAGTTGTTAATGGAAGAGTGTTGACCAGGTGTACAGGAGTTCACGGTAGAATACCACTATGATTGCAGGGGCGCCGCAGTTGCCGGATGATACGCAGCCTCCGGGAGCCCATCTCTCCCCGGCTGCCGCGCTGCTGGAAAACATGTCCGATCAGGTGTGGAGCGTCGACCTGGAATTCAGGCTGACCGCCTGCAATCGGGCCTGCCGTTCGGCCTGGGAGCAGCACTACGGCCTTTCCCCGAAGCTGGGCATGAGTGTCGACGATTATCCAGCTCCGATGAGACGGCATGACTGGCGCGCATTGTATGGCCGTGCTCTGGCCAGCGGTGAATGCCGGATCGAATTCCCAGTCAGTGACGCATGCGCCGCCGACGTGATACTGCGCCCGATTGTTCAGCAGGGCGCTCAGGTGGGAGTTGCCGCGTTTTGCCGCAGCAAACCAGAGGCGGGCTGCACGGCGCGGAGGCAGGAGCTGAAGTACCGCGGCATCTTCGCCGCTGCGCCAGTTGGCATCTTTTGCATCACCGAGGCGGGGGGCCTGCTGAATGCGAATAGCACGGCGGCAGAGATTCTGGGCTACACTTCGGCTTTGGAACTCCTCGCCTCACCGGCTAATTCCATCGAAAAGCTGTGGGTGGATCCGGGGGTGGTCCAACAGAGGCAGTGCTCGATGGAGCGGGCTGGCTTCAACCTCAGTCCGCATCATTGCGCGCACCGCAAGGACGGGACGCGGATCTGGATTTCGCTCCATGTGTCCCGTGTCTCAGGAGCCACTGGGGAGCCTGGCTATTCTATCGGTTTCTTCAAAGACGTTACCGAAGAGAAACTGGAGCTTGAGAAGCTGGAGGAAAAGCAGCAGATTCTGGACATCGCCCAGCATGCGGCGAACCTGGGGGTCTTCCGGTGGGATGCGGCAACCGGAAAAACCTGGTGGTCGCCGGAGATCTACCAGTTGTATGGGCTCGATCCGGAGCAGACGACTCCGTCCTTTGACGCCTGGATGCAACAGGTACATTCCGAGGATCGTGACCGTCTCAAGGCTTGCCTATCGAGGAGCATGGAATGCGCCGATGGCCGCTTCAGCACGGAGTTCCGTGTGGCTTCCGGCGCCCGCTGGCTTGCCATTATCTGCCAGTTTTACCGGGATGAGCATGGCCATTTGCTCCATGTGGTTGGTATCAATGTCGACGTCACGAAACGCCGGGCACTGGAAGAGAAGCTGCGCCTGGAAAGCCAAATCCTGCTGAACCTCAGTGAGAGCGTAATTCTCGTGAGAGTTTCCGCTGGTCTGATTATCCAAGCCAACGAGCGGGCGATCCGTATGTTTGGCTATGACCGGCATGAGCTTTTGGGAATGCCGGTTTCCAAACTCAATGCGCCGGCGGAAAAATCCGCAGAGGAGCTCTTCCTTGAAATCTCTTCGGCACTTAAGCAGGACGGCTCCTGGAGCGGCGAAATTGCGAATCTTCGAAAAAACGGAGGAATCGTCTGGAGCCGCTGGACCACTTCTACATTTCATCATCAGGAGTGGGGCCCGGTGTGGGTAGGGGTTCAACGCGAGATCAGTCAGGAAAAGGAGAGCCAGCAGGAGCGTGAGCGGCTGGAGGAGCAGCTGCTTCAGGCTCAGAAAATGGAATGCATCGGCCAATTGGCGGGAGGCGTTGCTCACGAGTTCAACAATCTGTTGGGAGTTATCAACGGCAACGCCGAACTGATCATGGCTGGCGTTGGCAGGGACAATTCACCGTGGTCCTACGCCGATGGAATCAGGAGAGCCGGCGAAAGCGCCTCCAACCTGACCAGGCAGTTGCTGGCCTTCAGCCGTCAGCAGATCATCCATCCAAGGCTTCTGGACCTGAACGGCGTCATCGTTGCGTTTGAAGATCTCTTGAAGCCGCTGACCGGGGACCGGATACGACTGCACATCGATCTCGAACCAGCTCTGTGGACGGTGAAGGCCGATCCGGAACAGGTTAGCCAGATCCTGATGAATCTGGCCATAAACGCCCGGGACGCGATGCCCGAGGGTGGGGTTTTGAAGATGAGCACCTCAAACGTCCCGATGATGAATGGCAAGGCAGGCAGCCGGCCCTTCGTCAAAATCACGGTATCGGATACCGGCACGGGGATGGACGAGGAGACTTGCCAACGGGTGTTTGAGCCGTTCTTTACCAGGGGGAAAGAGGAGAAGGGGACCGGCCTGGGGCTCTCCACGGTTCATGGCATCATGAGCCAGAATGACGGCTGGATCGATGTGCAGAGCATGCTTGGAACAGGCTCCAGTTTCGATCTCTATTTCCCGGTCGCGGAACCGGGTGAAACGGCCGGTTTGCCGGAGCCTGTAGTTGCATCCGGCGTGCGCGGCGCCGAAACTGTTTTGATTGTTGAGGATCAGGCGGATCTGCGTTTGGTGACCAGGGAGATTCTGGAGTTGCACGGCTACCAGGTGCTTGATGCGGAAGATGGCGGCCAGGCGATGGCGGCGGTGGAGCGATTCCAGGGTGTCATCGATCTGTTGCTCACCGATGTGGCCTTGCCTGGAATCAACGGCAAGGAGCTGAGCCTGCGGCTGCTCAAAATGCGGCCTCGATTAAAGGTGCTCTTCACTTCCGGCTACGCGGAAGATACGATTGCCCATCATGGCGTGCTCGAAGCGGGAGCATCCTTTATTCCAAAACCCTACGGACTGAGCGCGCTTGCCGCAAAGGTGCGTGAAGTACTGGACAAGCCGGCGCCAGCGTAGTTCAATGCGCGGACTGAACTCCTCGCCTTTAAAATACCGCTCCCCGAGAAGCCGTGAAAAAATGGCAGGCGAAACCGCCCAATGCCACATAGTTTTCGCGGCTTAGTAGCGCGCGCATTCCTGCGTGCCGCCACGACATTCTTGTCGAGGTTTGGCGCGGTGTTGAAAACACACGTCGAGACGAATCTCGACGCGGCAGACATGAATGTCCGCGCTACGATTTCGACCGCGCAGCTTTGGTTTTTTGAAAAACTATGTGGCACTGGGCGAAGCCGCCTGCCCAGTTTCAAATATTTCACACGTTCTGACGGTCGCGGCTTGGCTAGCGATGTTCATCTTCGATACGAGCCGCGACAGTTGGGTTGAATCCGATTCGGTCTTTAGTCGCGGCGCGACAGGCCCATGACGATGCGCAGCACGTACCAGAACAGCAGTGCGACCGAAGCAAACAGCGATAGCGATGCCGCTACATGCTGCGCCGGATTATAGCGGTGCAGGATGTTCGAGGTGTTGTAGAGGACGGCCGCGGCGGCGAACATCACCATCACCGCCGAAAAAATCAGGCCCAGGGTAAAGCCGAACAGCGCGCTGCAGACGATGACGCCAAGAGCGATGAAGCCACCGATTTTCAGCACGCTGCCCAGGAAGTAGAAGTCCTTTTGCGTGGTGATGGCGGTATAGGTGAGGCCAGCAAACAACAGCAGCGTCATGACGGCGGCGGTCAGCAATACGTCGGGACCGGCGACATTCACGGCAAGGTACAGCAGTGGGACAAAGATCAGCGCTTCACCCACGACATATAAGCCCAGTCCGGCATACTGCATCTGTTCCGAAGTGCCGGAGTTGGCCCAGTTTTCAGCGAGGTAAGAGATTCCCATGAAGGCGCCCATCACGATCAGCCAGGCGTAGCGGCTGGTTCCCAGCAGCCCGACGAATGTCTCGGGGATCGCGGTCTGGAATAGCGCCGATTCCAGCAGGATGAACGCAAAGATCGCCCCCGCCAGGTGCATATAGGTGCGCCGGACAAAGGCGGCCCGGGTGTCGCCCGCAGCGTCTGCGACCCGCATGTTCATAGCGCCGTACAAATTTGTATTCATATTGCCTCGATCATATCACTTAATTACTACAATCCCTTGGATGCCGCCGGGCCTCCCGGAGTTGCATCGGGGGAGGACAGGTAATTCTTACACTCCAGGAACTTCCTGCCATCCGGGGATGGTACGAAATGCTCTGTTTGCCGTTCGAGTTGTTGAAAACAGGACGCTTGTTGTTTGGCACGGCCCATGCATTGACAAGGCTCGAAAGGGCGGTACAAAAATGGAAAACAACGTGGTCAACAACACAGAGAAGAACAAACAGAACAAGTGGATCTTCCCGGTTCTGGCGGGCGCGGTAGCACTGTCGCTCGGGATCAATGGCTACCAGGCCATCAACCTTCAGGAACTTCGCCAGCAGGTGGGCGGCGTTCACAAACAGGTCGGCGAATTTCGCGAAGGCCTGGCCAAGGTTGACCAGGATGTTTCCAGCAACATTGGTGCGGTGAAGCAGGAAGTGGCCAGCGTCCGGACGGAGGCCAAACATACCGCGATGAGCGTCGGTCAGGCCGCTCAATCGGCAGTCAGGAAGAACGCGGAGATGGTCTCCAAGCTGGCCAAGGTGGAGGAAGAGAACAACCGTAAGGTGGCAGAGGAGTTGAGCCAGGTCCGGACAACCACGGAACAGGCCAACTTCAAACTGACCGATGTGACGTCAGACGTCGGCAACGTGAAGACGGAAGTGGCTTCAGCGAAGTCTGAGATTGCAGCGACGAAGAGCGATCTCTCTCAGACCATCAACGACCTGAAGCGCGCGACCGGCGACATGGGCGTAATGAGCGGCTTGATTGCCACCAACGGCAAAGAGTTGCAGGCGCTACGCGAATTGGGCGAACGCGATTATTTTGAGTTCAAGATCGTTAAGAACACGCTGCCCCAACGCGTCGGCGATATCCAGCTGGCCTTGAAGAAGAGCGATATGAAGAAGAACAGGTTCACTGTGGAGGTCACGGCAGATGACAAACGAATCGAAAAGAAAGATAAAACAGTCAACGAACCGGTTCAATTCTACGTTGCTTCGAAAGCACGGCAGCCGTATGAGCTTGTGATCAACCAGATCACCAAGGACTCCGTGTCAGGCTATCTGGCCAAACCGAAAGTAACGGTTGCGCGCAGATAACTGCCTCCTGGCCGGGCGCACTCCCTCGTGGCGGGGAGTGCGCCCTTTTTTTGTATACTGTTTCCTTAAGCGACCTTAGCGTTAAATGAGTGCTTCGTTCTATAGATTCAGCCGCCGATCGGCCTCAATATAAATTTAGCTCTTCATGTACCAACGATCCACAGAAGTCCGCCGCGAGACCCGCGTCTCCATTCAGGGAGAAGTTCTGCTGTATCCGCGGGAGATCTCCGGATACATCGTTGGCCGCCTGCTCGACATCTCCAAGAACGGCTTTCGTGTGGAACACCGCTACGAAAGCATCCCGCCCGGCCGCGAGATTGGCTTCAAACACATGTATGCACAGGGTACCGCACGGGTCGCCTGGACGCAGCGCGTCGGCGGCTACATCCAGTGCGGCTGCGAAATCGTTCGCGACTAAGAACGAACAGCCTACTTCACAGCGGACCACTTCTTGAATTCGCCGGCGATATCCGCCGCAGCGTTGTCACCCGGATGGATGATCACGCGATAGCGGAAGCGCACGGTGTGGCCGGGCGTCAGTTCCATCTTGCCGTCTTTTGATTTGTCGTTCTCAAAATCGTGGACGCCGAAGGCATTCGCCGCAAACAGTCCGTACGAGCGTGAGTGCCAGTAGGTGGGAAAGCGCGGATTGGTGGGATGGTCGAGGATGGCGATACCGACAGCCTCGCCATCGAGCGAGCCCGCGTAGTCAACCCACGGGGAGCGCTTGCCCCACACGTCTTTCTCGCCCTGCTTGCCTTCGGCGCTGGTCATCTTGCCGGTGTGCTTCTCTTCCAGGCTGGTGGCCAGGCGGATGGCGAAGGTGCCTTCCTTGGTGTCATTGAAAGAAACGGCACCGACCGCGGTCAGCCGGATGTCGAAATCCATGATGCGCTCGGTGGGGTGCGAGTAGAACGTGATGGTGCGGGATTCGGTCAGCACGCTCTTTCCCTTTTCGTGAACCTCCATCATGTGCTTGTCCGCTGTCGCCTTGTTCCACCCGAAGATTTTCATGAAGACGTGCGAGACATAAACCATCAGGTTCACCGGGTCGTTCCAGCAGATGACGTAATATGTGGGGCCCAGGTCATCATCGGAACGGGTTTGTTTCCGGATAACGGGCTTGGGAATCGTGACTGGTTCCGCGACGGACGGCATGCGTTGATTAAATCAGAATTTCGTGACCATTGAATCAAAAAATCTTTAATCGTCGGCCGCCGCCCGGGGCGCCATTGACGGACTTTTAAAGCAGTGCCACCTTGTCAAGGAAGGGGAATAGGACTGATGGGCAATGGCTAGGTGCCATGATGATTAATATTCAAAGTGACCAACTCAACCCAGGCTGAATTATGCTAAAAAAATTCTCAATCGATTATGTCGCCCTGCCCAAGCACAGCCCGCGGCTCTTCACGCATCTCACCGACGATCCGGTGGAGGCCGAGGAGTTCCTAATGCATTTGCTGGCAGCGGGTGCGCGCATCAAAGAGATTCGCCATGAAAGCGGCGCCTTGAGCGGGCCGCAGTTTGATAAGATGGTCAAAGTGGCGGCGGAACGTGTCGCCTCGCTGATGTTACGGGAATCCATCGGGGTTGACCCGGCGGAGATAAAGCGGCGGTTTGGCTTTGCGGCGTGAAGCCCGCGAGAGATTCGCGGGCAGATTCTCCGGACCGGGAAGCGGCCGGTGGCGGTGCGATTCTGGACCAGTCTGATGGACGCGCGGCGGTATCCGGCGCTGGAGTTGCTGGCGTTGTATGCGCGGCGCTGGGAAATCGAAACGAC
>Ga0118677_10002969_pt1 | contig 33137 bp, 29 predicted proteins | sample AliMusrvi5mmetaG_FD_86154 | JGI IMG/M metagenome (GOLD analysis project Ga0118677, IMG submission 86154) | reverse complement strand
CTTCAGCATCGCTCGCCGGTTACACTTCATTGCGGCTCCTTTCTACTCGAGACCGCGAGCGTTCCCGCATTTTCCGCCGTGGCATTCCCGGACCACACTCGGGGACGCATTCGTTCAGCGGCGCCAGCCGCCGACTCGTGGTGGCAATTCCAGCAATCCAGCTTCGCGTCGACGTAGCCGTGGCACTCGCTGCAGGCAGCCGCGGCGGTGGTGGATTTCCCGCGCGCATCCGCATAGCCGTGACAGGCCACGCAGGTTTTCAAACCCTTCTCCCAGTGGCGGCCGTCCGTCGCAACATAGACGCGGTTGCCTTCCCGGACCACGTCATCGCGCCAGCGCACGAGGATTCGCATGTGTTCGACGCGCATGAACTCCTTCGGCTCGATGCACCGCTCCCCACCGGGATTGGGCGGGCTGCGAAAACCCGGGTTGCCGCCGCCCGCGCCGAGCCAGATTGGCAGCGTCGTCACCACGAGGAAAAGGGCGAGCCCGGGCAGGATGTATTGGCCGTGATAGAGTTTCATCTCACGTCTCGCCTTCGTGCAACGGTTCGCCGCGCAGGTTGATGGTGCGTTCCTTCTCGCCGTCGAGCACGAGCGCGTTGCCGACCAGCTCGTGCAGCCCCGCAACGCCGACGCCCGGAACCCAATGATCCATCAACGTCGGCAGGACTGCCCGGTCGATGGCGCAAATGGAGGAGAGCAGGTTGACGCCGTATTTCTCCCGCACGCTGCGAACCGCCTCGGCCCGGGGAATGCCGCCGCGCATCCGCAGATCCATGCATTCCTCGCCGCCAAGTCCCGCGCCGCAGCCGCAGCAGAATGTCTTCTCCCGGATCGTCTCAGCGGGCATCTCGTGGAAATGCCGGCAGGTGCTTCTCAGGATATAGCGCGGTTCCTCCAGCAGCCCCATGGAACGGGCCGGGTTGCACGAGTCATGGAATGTGACCCGGTAGCGGTCGTTGCGCTCCGGAGCCAGCTTGAGTTTTCCCTGCTGGATGAGGTCAGCGGTGAACTCGGCGATGTGCACCATGCGCGTGGTCCGGGCGTTTTGAAAGTGCGTGCCGGTGATCGGCGAAATCGGCTCCTGTAAAAAGTCCGCCGGTCCGTTCATGGTTTCCATGTACTGGTGCGCCACGCGCCACATGTGACCGCATTCGCCGCCGAGGATCCACTTGACGCCCAGTCGGCGCGCCTCGGCGTAAATCTTCGCGTTCAAGCCTTTCATGAGCTCATGCGACGCGAACATGCCGAAATTTCCCCCTTCCGACGCGTAGCTGCTCCAAGTGTAATTGAGGCCGCTTTGATGCAGCACCAGCAGGTAGCCCATCAGGGTGAAAATGCCGGGCTCGGCCAGGAGGTCGCCCGACGGGGCCACAAAGAGGACGTCCGCGCCCTTCCGGTTGATCGACGGGTTTACCCTTACGCCGGTGATTTCCTCAATGGAATCCACGAAGAACTCCAGGTTGTCCTTAAGCCCGTGGGGCGTGATCCCAAGATGATTGCCGGTGGTGAAACACTTGGCCGCCGGCTCCATCACCCAGTTGATGTTCAAGCCCAGTAGATTCAGCAGCTCGCGGCCGAGCATCGTGATTTCGGCCTGGTCAATGCCGAACGGGCAGAAGACCGAGCACCGCCGGCATTCCGTGCATTGGTAGAAGTAGTAAAACCATTCCTTGAGCACCTCGGGGGTCAGCCGCCGGCCGCCGGCCCACCGCCCAAGCAGGCGGCCCGCCAGCGTCATCTCCCCGCGGTAAACCGAGCGCAGTAGCTCGGCGCGCAGCACCGGCATGTTCTTCGGATCGCCCGTGCCGATGAAGTAGTGGCACTTGTCGGCGCAGGCCCCGCAGCGCACGCAGCAATCCATGAAAAGCCTGAGCGACCGGAATCGGTCCATCCGCTCCCGCAAGCCCTGCAGGATGATTTCCTTCCAGTTTTCAGGCAGCTTCCAGTCCGCCTGGTCCGGCGACCAGTCGCGGGGGTTGGGAAACCCCAGGGTGCGGAGTGACTTCGGCTTGGCGCTGTAGCTCCACCGGCCGGCCGCAAATTTCGTGGTCGGCTCCAGCCAGTCGCGCGAACTGGGAGCGAACGGCACCCTGGCGGGCCTCGCGGGCTTGCCCTCCTCGCTCATGGGGCCTCCTTTTCCAACGGTATGCCCGCCGCCCGCATCTTGTCGCGGTATTCGTTCTCATAGTCCGCGTAGGAATGTGTCTTGACGGGCGCATTCCACGGATTCACGTGGCGAGTCATCCGGCCGGCGCCGGGCAGGTTGCGGGTCGGGCTGAGCGGCAGGCTCACCATGTGCGCCAGTTTGCTGAAGGGCACATAGGCCAACAGTAGGCAGGCCAGCGTCAGATGAACGTGGAAGAGCGGCCCGAGGCCTGACAAGCCAGCGGGACGCAGCCGGGCCAGGCCCAGGCAAAAATCCTTGGCCGCTGGAACATTGGCCCGCGTCGAGTAGTGCATCATGCCGCCTGTCAAGGCGACCCCGAGCAGGAGATAGAGGGGAAAATAGTCCGCCGGCAGGGATAGGTAGCGCAGCCATGGCAGCCACCAGCGGCGCGCCAACAGGTAGAGCAGGGCCAGGATCAGCGTGAGGCCGCTGACGTAGAACGCCGCCGAACCGAGCTGGAAAAACGCATCCAGCCGATCGAGACCCCGCACCCAGCCCAGCACCGGCTCAAGGAAAAAACGGGCGTGGTGCAGCAAGACCAGCAGCATGGAATAATGGAAAACCAGCGCCGCCAGCCACAGGCCCGGGCTGGATTTGAAAACCAGCTTGGGCGCGGCCCCCTCGCGTCCGCTTTCGACCCATTCATGCTGCACATTGCGCAGCAGGCTGCGGAACAGTAGCATCTCAAGCACGACCCGCCCGGCCGCGCCCCAACGGGTATGTGGATTTTCGAGGCGGCTGGAACGGATCCACGGGAGGGAATACTGCTGCCCGCAGGTGGTCGTGATGTTGAAGGGAACCGGCGACCTCGTCCAAGAGAGCACGCGCCAGGACATGCCTACCAGGAACGCCAGCAGGGCGCCGTAGGGGAGAATCACGCCATAAAACGGCTCCAGCCGGGGCCACCCAGCACCGGTCCACGCCATCAAGGCCAGGGCCGCGACCGCCACCAGCGGCAACATGGCCTTTGCGCCTCCGCCCCTCCCAGCCGAGGATGAAACCGGTGAGTCCTGACCCAGCGCCGGTGGCTTAATCTCAGGCATGGGGTAATCACCGGCGGCTACATTTCAACGACGGTAATTGCCATGGGCGCGCACACCGACAGGCAGCTCTCGCACTTGCTGCAATCGTCGCTGCTGCCGACGACGACCTTCCCGTTCTCGAGCTTGTACACCTCGGAAGGGCAGATCTTCACGCATTCGGTGCAGTTCGTGCACTTGGCCTCATCGATCGTGATGATGTACATGGGGAGTCTGGATTTTTCTATGGGTTGCGAGGCGACGACCGCTCAAGGAAATGGCGGCGCCACCGCCTCCGCCCCCGCGACAAAGGAGAAGCGCGATCCCGGGCGTCATACGCAGCCCGTCGGTTTGGGGAGTCCGGCCAGCTTGCATGCGCCTTTGGCCGGGCCGGTCGGAAACAGCCGGTAGATCGTCTTCAGGTCGAAACCCGTCTCCCTGCAAAGCTTTCGGACCATCGGCGCGCTGCCAAACTGCGAGTAATAGTCGTGCAGGAAGCGGATCACTTTCCAGTGATCCTCGGTCAGTTCGCTGATGCCCTCCTCGCTGGCGAGGCCGGTCGCGACGGCTTCGCTCCAGCGGCTGGGATCTTGGATGAAGCCGTCCTCGTCTACCTCGAAGAGTTCATTGCCTAGCGTGATGGTCGGCATGGTGATGGATGGATCTGGGTTGAAGTTGGGCGTGTCGCGGGGCGGGAGTCGTGGCTACCAGCGGAACCGCACGTTGGTGCGGGCATACTCGAGCGACCGGGCGTCATAGCCGTCGACCAGCTTGAACGACATCGGCAGCCCGGTGCGGCGGAAAAATTTCTCCCATCCGATGCGGTTGATCCATTCGCCCACCCGCTCGTCGCGGTGGGCGTTCGCCACCCAGGCATCCACGATCTTCCGCACGGTCTCTGTCACCTCGGGCCAGTACGGGGGATTGTTGGGGAGATAGGGCACGACCATCTTGGCGAGGGCCGGACCGTCACCGGTATTGCCGGATTTGCCGCCAACCACAATCGCCACGCCGTCGCCGTTGGCGCTGCCGATCGGAGCGAAGGCCGCGCAAGCCACCGAGCAAGCGGGGCAATGGATGCACTTCTTGGGGTCGATCTCGACCATGCCTGGGCCCTTGGGCCGGATCGCGCCGACGGGACAGACCGAGATGACCAGCGGTAGCTCGCAGCCCTTGAGCTTCTCCGCGTTGATCGGCGGAAGGTCGCGGTGCACGCCGACGATGCCGATGTCGGCGCAGGAGCCTTCGCCGCAGTTGTTGATGCAGCCGGAACCCGAGATCTTCAACTTGGCCGGGAGGCAGTCGGTTTCATACTCCTTGCTCAGCATTTCCGAGACCGCCTTGACGATGGCCGCCGGATCGGTCGCGGCCAGATGGCAGTGCATATAGCCCGTGCAGCACGTCATGTTGTGCAGCGACCGGTTGGTGCCACCGACCGGGAAGCCATGACCGGCCAGGCTGGCGATCAGCTCCTCGATGCGCCCGACCGGGACGCCGACGAACTCGATCGAATTGCGCTGTGTGACGCGGAAAAAGCCTTCGGAAAAATCATCGGCCAGGTCGCACAGCAGCCGCATGGTCGGGGTGCTGACGCGCGCGTTGGGCGGCATGGCCGCCCGCACCGTGTAACACGCCTCGCCCGATTCGGCGTCATGCTTGATGACGCCGGGGCGGATGTGCTCGTGCGAGGTCCATTTGCCATAGTTCCGCTTCACGATGGGCGGGAGGCTCGCTTCGAGGGAGGGAATTCCGATTCCTGGCATGGGATGGTCCTTTCGTGGGATGGGTTGTTCAGTGCCTGCGCTCGTCCTTCACTTCCGCGGGCTCCCAATGGCAGAAGAAATTGGTGCGCGGTTGCTTCAGCAGCTGGGGCGAAGGTTCGACTCCCGCCAGCTTGTAGAATTCATCGATGCCGATGCGCAGGATGAAGTCCCCCACGCGCTCCTTCTTGCGGGCATTCGCGTCGTACACCTCGGTGAATTTCTCGATGCAGTCGAAGACCTCTTTGTAATCCGGGCCCTCCGCCTTGATGAAGGGAACCAGCACGCGCGAAAGCATCGGGCCGAACTTGCCGCGCAGTTTCCCGCCGACGAGGACGGCCACGCCGCGGTCGCCACCGGGTCTGACGCCCGGGACCTTGTTGCTGCAGTACATGCAATGCATGCAGCTGTCCTCATCAACGCGCAGCCCCTTCCCGGCCTCCCATTGCATGGCCTGGCCCGGGCAGCGCGAGCACACCGTCGTGATGTCGCCGCCGGCCTCGACCCATTTCGCGACCTTCTGCTGGTCGACCTTGGGCGCATCCCGGTAGACGCCACAGAGAAAGATGTCCGCCTTCTGGCAACCGCGCACGCAGTCGTTCGGGCAGCCGGCAAACTTGCATTTGATCTTGTGCGGGAAGCGCGGGTACTGGACGTCGTCCAGGAAGCGTTTGTACCAGGCGGCCCGCAGTCCCAGCGTATCGTAGAGCGTCAGGTCGCACTTGGCCGGCCCGATGCACTCCTCGCTCGTCCGATAGTCGTCGCCGGTCGACCCAATGTCAAAACCGAGGCTCGTGATTTCCTCGACCGCCGGCTTCAGGTTCTCGGTCGGGATGCCGAGCAGCTCCAAGTCTCCCCCGGTACTGAGCAGGTGCAGCAGTCCGTAAGCATACTTGTCCGCAATATCGCATAGCCCCCGCATGGAGGCGGTGCTGAAAAAGTTTCCGCACGGGTCCATGATCCGCACAAAATTCGAACCCTTGGTGATCTCCGGCCGGGCCGACGCCCGGACGAGCACCCCGGAAGCAACCCCGGGCAATGAAACATAGCCGCCATAGCCCCATTGCGTCCGGCGCTGCTGCAGGGCCTGCTCGTACATCTGGACCGGGTACTTGGTCTTCTTCAGTTCCGTTGCATGGCTCGGAAAACGCCCTTGTGAAATCGCATCCATCATCGGCGTCGGCGACTCCGCGTGTTCCTCGTGCCCCACCGGCGCAGCCGTGGAACTGGCCGGGGCGGCCGCCCCTGCGGCGACCGCCGGCCCGCCTTCTTCGTTTACGCGAACGTCCTGAAGCCGCCCCGACGCCAGGCAGGACGGGCAGATGCTCGATTTGTTCTTCAGGTATTGGTAGCGCTTCGCTTTCCGGGGAACAGTGGCCAGCTCCTCGGCCGTGTATTCCTCGATCACAAAACCGCATTTCGCGCAGGAGAGTTTAATCTTTTCCATCGTGGGTCTTGGTTTCGGTCATGGAGAGGCGCCGGATCGGTCCGGCCGATGTCGTCGTGCCGCGTCGCGCGGCGAGGCCATCACGAAGCATATTTTCGCATTCGAAACAACCTCTATTGACCTCTCCCGGTTCGTGGACCCTGCGATTACCTGGGCGCATGATCGCCTCCTGCTTCGCGCCGTCGTGCGGCAGCGGAATGCGATTATATAATGACCTTAATAATCAGGATATTACGGCAGCATCCACGCGGTGCGCTTACGCAAGACTAGCTCTATGAAGAACTTTGGACTCCCCATTAGTAATCGGCATTACCACTTTTCCTTTCTCGCTGCGGGGCATGATCAGACATCAACGGGCCCGCGAGGACATCAGCAGAGCAGGAAACGCAACTGCGCCGTGGTCGAGAGCGACCGGAGATTTGTGCGGACCCGGAAAATTGCCAACCCAGCGTCAAGTACGGGAACCTAGCCGCAAACAGGAGGGCGCGGCCGCACGACATTAATGCGGTATCTCGCGACAGCATCCGATCACCTTGTCGGTGCTCCAGGCCCCCAAGCCGCCGCGTCTGCGAACTTGAGAGTAGCTCGCACGCCCAAACTGCTTCAATGCTTCGAAGCCCTGCGTGCTGGAAATGAGCCGGAGCCCGGCTCATCAACCTAAAGCCATCCACCCTGCCTTCGTGCCATCGACGATGTTGCCTCGAGAATCAGACTTGGCCTGCAACCGCACCGCCGTCCCGGCGATTGCGCTGCTCGACCACGGTTCGCGCGAGCCCGCGGCAAAGCGCCACGTACGCGCGTTAGCGTCAGCCCTCTCGGAGAACGTCGGCGTTGAAGTGACGCCCGTCTCGTGGAGCAAGTTCGCGAGCCTTCCGACCGCGGCGCCCGGGAATGCCCCTGTGTGGATCCTCGAGCCTTGGGTGCGCGCCCAACTTGCGGCCGGGCGCCGGAAATTCTTGTTCGCTCCTTTCCTCATTAGCAACCAAGGCGCGATCAGTTCCACCCTGCGCGCGGAACTCGACCAACTCGCCATCGACGCCGGCGGCTTTGAGTTCAGCTTCACTCCAGGTCTGACCGACGTATTGGGCCTAATCGTCTCGGATTACGTCCGTCAGGTCATCACCGAACGAAAGCTCGAGCGCGCATCCGTCATCGTTGTCGACCACGGCGGACCGTCGTCCGCGTCCGCCGCCCTGCGCCACATGGTTACCTCCGAGGTGCGGGAGCGGCTGCACCCGCTTGTCGGCCCCGTCGCGGCGGCCTCGATCGAATCATCCGAGGGACCGGAGCTCACCGGCCATCATCCGCTGCTTGCCGAACTGCTAACGACCGCTGGATTCAATCGCGGGCCCGTCATCATTGCTCCGTTGTTTCTCTCGCCGGGCCGCCATGCCGGAGCCGAGGGTGACCTGAGGCAGATTGTTCGCGCGGCCGCAGTCCAGTTTCCCGGACTTGATTGTCGGGTTACAGACTTGGTCGGCACGCATCCCCTGGTCGTCGACACCCTGTCGCGGCAACTGCGCGTTGCCCTCACACCTCGGGGGCAGGGCGAAACCGACCTCTCGGTCGGGGAGTAATCTGATCGGATGGGTGGTGATCGTCATTCTGCTGCCTGTTCACTGCCCGTGCCCATTCTCCGACGATAGTCGTTTGGGGTTTGGCTCAGGACGTGCCGGAAGACCCGATAGAATTGCGGGTAGCTGCCGAAACCGGCCTGCAATGCCGCGGCTAGCATGGTCCGGCGCTGGCCGGTGCCGTAGAGGTGCAGAAAATTCCGAATGCGCTCGCGATTCCGGAAGTCGACCCACGTGACCCCGGTCTGCCGCTTGAACAGGCGACTTAGTCGCGATGCGCTCAGACCGGATTTGCGAGCCAGTTCATGCAGATCGAGGTCGCTGGCGTCGTGGCGGATCAGGCGCGCGGCATGTTCCACGGCCGGGTGGACGTCATCCACCGGCACGTCCACGGCCCGTTCGAATTGCTGCCATGTGGCCAAGAACGCGTACGCCAGACCCGCGTTAAACAACCCGGGCTGATCCCGCGTGCTGGCGACTTCCGAAAACAAAGCCTCAAGTCGCGCGAGGATGCTGAGGGTAAGGCGGCGGCAACAAATGCCCATGGGCCCGGCCTGACGCAGGGTGCGAGCCTCGGGGTCGGTCGCCACGCGCCGGATGGCATGAGGCTTCAAGACGCCGACCCACATCTCAAAGTCATGCGTCTCGCCGACCAGCACGTGCTCCTGGGCGGGAAACAGCCAGAGCAGGTCGCCGCGCATGATGCGGTACTTTCGATTCGCCAGAAGGTAGGTGCCCGTCCCTCGCGTCACCAGGTTCCATTCAAGCTCAGCGTGCCGATGCTTCTGCCGGGCGTGGCCGAGATAGCCGCTGCGCCACAGGTTTCCGTCCCAAGCCACGGGCAAGTTGAGGTGGTATCGCATACGACAAGAAATGATAACAAGAAGGGAGCAAAATGAGAAGCCCCCAAAAGGGGAAGGAAGTATATTACCCGCGATGAAACCAGTCCCCGACCTTGAACTCGCCCGTTTTCGCCGCGAGGGCTACATGATCCTGCCTGGGGTCATCCCCCTCGACGTTTTGACCATCTTGCGCGAGGAATGCTCCTATTTCCTCGGCTATTACGACGCCCTGATGGACGCGCAGGGGAAGCAGACGGAAGGCCTCAGCCATCGGGGTCGGCGCTACTTCATCAACAACCGCTACCGAATGAGCAACCGGCTTTGGCAGTTCATCTTCAGCCCGCTCATGGCGGCGGTGACGGAGGCGGCGCTCGGGCCGGACGTATACCTGTTCCACGAGCAGTGGGTCGTCAAGGGACCCGAGCAGGGAATGAAATTCTCCTGGCATCAGGACAGCGGGTATGTGAAGTGGAATGACCCGGCGACGCGTCATCGACCGTATCTGACCTGCTGGTGCACGCTGGACGACGTGAACGAGGCGAACGGCACGGTTTACCTGCTGCCCCACTCGCGCGGTGGCACGCGTGACAAGATCCTGGACCATACAAAGGAAGCCGGATCAAACGACCTGATTGGCTATACTGGACGGGATCCGGGCGACGCGGCGATCGTGCCTGCCGGCAGCATCGTGGCATTCGATAGCTGCGTGCTGCACCGCAGCGGGCCGAACACCACCGATCGGATGCGGCGGGTTTATCTGCCCCAGTACAGCGCCGAGCCGATATGCCGGCCAGACGGTCGGCCGCGGACGCTTGCCGTCCCGTTCCTCCAAAGCGGCAAGCTCGTTTACAACCGCGCGGAGGATCGCCCGGAAAATTTCGGGCCGTTTCTGGCGTCGGCCCAAGGTTGAGCTCAAACGGAGTGGAGCCATGATCGCACGGGATATCGTCTCGAACCAAGTTGTCGGCCCCGGCACGACGGGGATCACAGGGGAAAAATGAAGCCAGGCACCCAAGCGCAGGAAGTGGCCTGGAAGGACAATTGGGAGGCATCCAAGCGGCGCTTCGTGAATTGGTGGCGGCAGGAGGGCATGCTGATCGGCATGTACGGCGACCTGAACACAGGGCATTGCAGACATGAGGCCGTGGCCAAGCCGGTGCGGCCCTTTTCGCTCCGGGACCGCTATTGCAACGCCGAATTCCGGGCGGCGGAGAATCACCATCGCCTGTCCTGCTGCGCGTTTCCCTTGGATATACTGCCGCTTGCGACCACCAACCTTGGACCCGGTTCTCTGGCGCTGCTCCTCGGGACCGAACCGGACTTTGCGCAGGACACCATCTGGTATCGGCCTGTTATTGAACCGGAAGCCGTCGTGGAAGAGCTCCCGGCCCTTCGCTTTGATCCGGAGAGCCCCTGGTGGCACACGACCACGGAAATCGTCGGTTGCTGTGCCGATGCCGCGCGGGGAAAATATCTCGTGGGTTGCCCCGACCTGATCGAAAACGTTGACGTCCTGGCGTCGCTACGCGGGGCGGAGACGCTGCTTCTGGACATGCTCGAGCGCCCCGCCTGGGTTGAGCGATCCGTCTGGGAAATCAACGAGGCCTGGTTCGCGGCCTACGAACGCATTTACAACCTGATCAAGCTGGCGGACGGCAGTTCATCCTTCGGACCGTTTAGAATCTGGGGTCCTGGCAAAGTCGCCAAGTTGCAATGCGACGCCTCCGCCCTGTTTTCCCCGAACATGTTTCAGCGTTTTGTCGTGCCAGCGTTGACCGCCCAATGCAACTGGCTGGACCATTCCCTCTATCACCTGGATGGCACGCAGGCCCTGGGACACTTGGATCTGTTGCTCGCGATTGAGTCTCTGGATGCGATCGAGTGGACGCCGCAGGCGGGAATTGAGCCGGGCGGGAACCGGCGCTGGCACGAGCTTTACCGTCGCATTCTCGCCGCCGGCAAGTCGGTGCAGGTGATAGACGTGGATCCACTGGAAGTGCTGCCGCTGCTCGACGCCATCGGATCGAAGGGCGTTTACCTCATGGTCAACTGCCATGACGAGCGGGAGGCGGAGGCGCTGGGTCAGCAGGTCGAGCGTCATTTCGGGACGGATTACCTGTAGAATCACTTCCTCGTGCGCCGTCGACGACAGTCCTTGCCGCCCGGGCGGCGGAGATCGCGAGAGATGAGCTCTGCTTGGTGCAACATGATTGAAAACGCGACCGTTTGACGTTGCGGCGGCCCGCATCCAGCCTCGCCCATTGTCCTCCGAAGCTCACCATTCCGTTGACCTTCGCGGCACGCTGGCAGCGACCGCGGCCTTTCTGCTTTGGGGCATCATCCCGATCTATTGGAAGCAAATCCAAGGCGTTTCCCCGCTAGAACTCATCGCCCACCGTTCGTTCTGGTTACTGCTCTTTCTACTGGCGGTACTCGCCATACGACGGGACTTGGGCGCACTGCGCCCTGCTTTCGCCGGCCTCCGGCCGATTGCGTTCTCTGGCCTGAGTGGCCTCCTGCTGGTGTGCAATTGGACGATCTACGTCTGGGCGGTCAATGCGGGCTACATCATTGAATCAAGCCTGGGCAACTTTCTAATCCCGCTCGGCAATGTCGCCTTGGGCTTCCTCCTGCTGCACGAGCGCCTCCGCCCGCTGCAGTGGACGGCCATAGCCCTGGCCGCGCTCGGCGTGGCCCTGCTGCTGGCTGGCGTCGGCCATCCTCCGTGGATTGCCCTGTCCCTGGCAGCCACCTGGACCACCTATGGTTTTTTAAAAAAAAGATCTTCTTTGGGGCCAATTGCCGGACTGACGGCGGAAACCCTCACCGTGGCCCCGCTGGCCGCGGTGTTCCTGCTCTGGCGGGTCCACACCGGAGAAGGCGCGCTGAGCCATGTCACCCCTTTGGTGAAGGCCTATGTGTTGAGCGCGGGGGTCATCACTGCCATCCCCCTGCTTCTGTTCGCCTACGGTGTGCGTCGGGTCCGACTGACCACGCTGGGGCTGCTGCAATACATAGCACCGACCGTGCAATTCCTCGTCGGGTTGCTGATTTACCGGGAGCCTTTCGATTTCGGGCGCTTTCAATGCTATGCCCTGATCTGGGGGGGCCTGATCGTCTATACGGCGGATAGTATCTGGTTCCAGCGGCGATTGATTTTCAAGACCGCCGGGATGCGCTGAGCTGACCTCATGCCAGCATGGGCAAGGCAACTAGATGAGCATCGGCGCCCACGGAAAGGGCCGGAGTCAGTGTCGGCGGCACTTGCGTTCAAGTCATCTCGGCAAGCTTCTCGCCTTTGGTTTCGGGCAGGAACCACAGGCAGACCAAGCCGACCAGATAGAGCAATGCCAAGATGCACACCGCTTCCCGAAGGTCGAGGTTGGGCCGGGACTTTAGCCAGCCGGAGAAACCCAGGAACACCGCCGCCAGCAGGCGTCCGCCATTGAAGCAAAATCCCGTGCCCGTACCGCGGAGGTGGGTCGGAAACAGTTCAGGAAAATAAAAGGCAAATCCCGCATGAAATCCAAAGGTCAGAAAACCATAAAACGGCAGCAGGCAGAGCAACTGGCCGTACGCCTGGGGTAGATACCAAGTCACGGGTACGATGAACATCCCCCCCAGCATCACGGCGCCAAATGCCCGCCGCCGTCCGAGCCAATGGGCCAGCGGGCCGAAGGCAATCGCGCCCAAAAAGCCCCCTCCGTTGATCAAAAAGCCATAGGCGAACTGGGCCCGCGGCCGCGCCGCGGCCGCGTCGACGCCATGACGAACGAGAAAATCCTGCACCAGATCCTGACCCCCGACCGTTATGCACCAATAGGTGCCGATGCCGACTGCCGCGAGGCACATGCCCAAGAGGGCCCGCGGCGCCCAAGGGCGCACCAGCAGCAGGTCCTTGAAATTGCCCCGCGGCTGACTTCCCGCCTTGTCCGCCTGTTCTTTCCAACTCGGCGATTCCTGCACGCACGCCCGCACCCAGAAAACCATCGCAACCGGAAGCACTCCCAGCAAATAGGCGAGGCGCCAGTTGGTCCCCACCGCCATGCCGACCAGTGACGCCAGTGCCGTGCCGATATTGCTGGTCGAGTGAAAGAGCGCGCCCGCCTGGGCGCGGGACCGGGCAGAGAAAACCTCGGCCACGAATGAGGCGCCCACGGCCCATGCTCCCGCCGTGCCCATCGCCACCACAAACCGGAGCGCCGCCACCTGCCAGCCCGTCTGCGCCAGGCAGGTGAGACCGGAAAAGGTCGTGTAGATCAGGATGGTGATGATCATCGTCGGCCGTCGGCCGATCCGGTCCGCCAGCGATCCAAAATAGCTCCCGCCAATCGCCCCACCGATGAGATAGATGCCCAGGAACATCTCGCCCCAAAACTTGATGGCCGCATCGCCCGCGCGAAGATGCAGGACATCAGCGAGAATATCAGTGCGCGTGACGTTGAAAATTTGCGCGTCGTACGAGTCAAAGATCCACGTGGCGCAGGCGATCACGAGCACCAGCCATTGGGCGTGCGAAACCCCATGATACCAGCGCAGCCGTTCTGGGGACCGGTCATGGTCCTTCTCCGAGTGGGGGGCGGCATGCATCGGCGATATTAGCTAACGGGGTGCTGTCTGCCTCGCGGTCGCCGGCCAATGGGTTTGGCGCGAAGCCCGCGGCATCATCATTTCGATCAATTGGACTTGGTGATCATCCAGAGTGGCAACCTATTCGCTCAACCTGTCGCGGTTGCTCGGGCGTAAAGGTAATCCGCCTCGCCTGGAATGGCTTCCGGGCGAGGCGGACTCGACGCCAAGCAGATCGTTGGACTTAGAAGTCCTTGTGGACCGTAACTCCAAAAAACGTGCTGTTGTCCCGCGGAACTGTCCGCCAGACCATGCCACCCGCTTCTGTAAGGAGCGTTGCATAGTGGGTATTGGTCAGGTTCTTGCCAATGACGGCCACCCGCCAGCCGTCGGACGGCTTCGATAGCCCGATCGATGCGTTCCAAATTCCATAGGCCTGTTGGATGGTGTCCGGCGTTTGGGTGATCTGGTATTGCTGCCGGGTTTGATACGCATAATCCGTCGACATGCTGAGGTCGAGTTTGTTGGTGAGCGGAGTATGGTATTCCAACATTGTGTCCTCCTTGAACTTCGGCGCAAAGGGCAGCGGTTGCCCATTGTAGTTGATCGTGCTCACGATCTTGTTGAAGTTATCGATGACGGCATCGATCCGGGCAGCGGTGAAGGAGAACGTCAGTTGCTTGGTCAAGCGGACCCGCAAATCCGCCTCAATTCCCTTGGATGAAACCTGCCCGGCATTGATCAGATTGGTGACCGGCGTGCCAAGAACAGTGGTGGGCTCATTGGCCTGATAGTTATGGTAGGTGGTGTTAAACACCGTGGCGGTGAACTGCAGGCGGCCGTTCCAAGTCAGCGTTTTGACTCCGAGTTCGTAATCGTCGGAGGTTTCAGGATCCAAGGGGAGCACTTGGAGGGCAGTCTGGTTGAAGAACACGTTGTAGGCTGGCCCCTTGTAACCCTTTGAATAGGTCGCAAACAGCATGGTGTCCTTGTTCAGATCGTATTGCAGCCCGCCTCGGCCAGAGACTCCGTTCGAACTCGTCGTGCCGTCATGGGGTGCCAACGCGGGCTGAATGCCCGGCACCGCGACCGCCGACGAGGCGATACGCGAATGATAGAAATGAAGGTCGTCCCGCGTCAGCCGCAGCCCGGTTATCACCCGGAATGTCTTCGAAATATTCCAGGTGCCCTCACCATAGATCGAATAATTGGACCCGGCAGAGCCGTAGTGCGCCTCACCATAATTAGGAACCAGGCTGCCCAGTGAAGGTTCCTGGATGATGTCCCGCCGATACGTCTCCGTGTCGATGGCCTTCTGCCAATAGAGGCCAGTCACAAAGGTGAAGAACTTTCCCGTGGGTGAAGTAAGGCGCAACTCCTCGGAATACTGGTCAAACCAGAGGTGACCATTGTCCCAGGAGACGGTAAAACCCACGGCTGGCGCGGCGACGACACCGGTGTCCTCAAACTGGTTGTTGTACCAATTTTGGTACGCCGTGATCGAGGTCACCTTATAATCGCCCACCGACCATTCGAGATTGGCCGCAACGCCGTCGTTGTAGTCTTGGATGCGGCCCAGCAGGCCGCTGTTGGTCTGCAGGTTGTTTTCCGTCGGCACCACCGGCTGGATTGCGGCCAGCGTGCCCGCCGAGGCCGGCGTCGTCACGAGTGCAGGGAACGAGGTGTTGAACGGCCGAACAAACGGGCCTTCGTTCGGCTGCGTGGAGTAGGAATTGATAAAGTGGAGAATGACCGTCGCCTTGAAGCTGGTGCTGGGCGTATACACGAATTTTGCGCGCGTGCCCCAGTTGCGGAAGCCATTCACCTTTTTATTGAGGAAGAGGTTGTCCACATTGCCGTCATACTTGTCATAATTGAACGCAACCGATCCCAACAGCTTGTTGGGCACGAGGGAACCCGACACACCGGCACGAATCGCCTTCTCCCCGCCCCCGCCAAAATAGCCGAGGTTGAAGAAACTGTGGGTATTCGGCGAAGGATCCTTCGAGACAATGTTGATGGCGCCGACCGAGGAATTCTTTCCGAACAGGGTGCCCTGGGGACCGCGCAGGACCTCAATGTGATCGATATCCATCAGATCCATGGTGGATTGTCCCGGGCGGGCCAAGACCACGCCGTCAATCACCGTCGAGACGTCGGGCTCGACGCCGGGTGAAGTGGTGATCGTGCCGACACCGCGAATCAGCAGCGAGGTGTCTTTGTTGGACGCACCCGCGCGAAACGTGAGCGACGGCATTTGCCCCGTGATGTCGCTCAGGTCCCGGAGATTGACCTTCATCATTTGGTCGCCGGTCAGCACGGAGATCGCGATCGGCACAGACAAAACCGGCTCTTCGCGCAGTGTCGCGCTGACGCTCACCTTCGGAAGGCGAACAATTTCATCGGAAGTCGCCTCTGAGGCGGCAGTGCTGGGGTCCTGGGCGAACGCCGGCGCCACGGTAAGCGCCGCGAGAGAGACAAGGAGGCAGAGTTTACCTCCATTAGCTCGGCAGACTGAGACAACGCTATTCCCGGAACGGGCAATCGAGCTGTTCATGTTTGTTGGGTGGGGTTAGGGTGAAAACGTTTCTTTCGCTTTCGAATTAACTATCTGTGACCCGGTTGTCATAAAAGCACAAGGCAAATTTATGGAAAACAAGAGCGGCCCTTCCCACGGGCCGCCCGGGAGCGGCGGCAAACGCGAGAGCCCCGCGTTTCCCTGGCATCACGCCTAATCGGCAATTGACAGGCCCCAGCCCTATCGATCTTTTGAATGCGAATTATTCTCCCGGCCTTAACGTTACGGCGGTCTACCGATGCCTTACCCTTCCACTCTGCGGATTCGCGTCGAGCCAAGCTCGATGCAAGATTTGCGTGGTCCCTCCAATTTTTCCCAAGGTCTCTCCCGCCCGCCCTCTCCCAGTCCGGCCCCACCAAACTAGACCGCCATGGAATTTGTTTTTGACCAGGCAACTTGGGCTCTGCGCCATGAAGGACGGTCGCTCATCGAGCATACTCCCAGCACCCCGTGCTGTTTCGTCGGGTCCGGGATTGCGTCGGTCAAGATGCACCATGGGAACTTTGAATTTGCCGACTACGTGGAGGAACGGGTGCCGTTGCGGCACGCCCGGGTTGAGGTGACTGCAGGCGGGGTGCGCGTGTCGCTGGCCCGAACCGCACACGTGGAGGCGGAACTGGTCCTTACCGTGCGGGCCGACGCCTCGGGGGCAGTCATCGAATTTTCCCAAGCGGCAGGGTCCATCAACCGTTTGTGGTGGCGGGTCATGGCACAACCCGATGAGCACGTGTGGGGAGGCGGGGAACAGATGTCCTATTTCGATCTGCGCGGCCGACACTTCCCGCTGTGGACTTCAGAACCGGGCGTTGGTCGCGATAAAACCACCTACCTCACATGGCAGGCGGACACGACCGGGAAAGCCGGTGGCGACTATTACACAACCAACTACCCGCAGCCGACCTTCGTTTCCTCCCACCGCTATTGCCTGCATGCCGAGACGACGGCGTATGCCGACTTTGATTTTCGCCACCCGCATTTCCACGAGCTCCAGTTCTGGGCGGTGCCCGCTCGGATCGAATTGTTCACGGCCAAGAGTTTCATCGGCCTGATCGAGCGCATTTCCAATCGGTTTGGCCGGCAGCCTGCTCTTCCCGATTGGGTGTTCAAGGGGGCGATCCTCGGGCTGAAAAACGGTCCCGAACATGCGGAACGCATCCTGGCGCTCAGCCGCGAACACGGCGTCAAAGTCTCCGCGCTTTGGTGCGAGGACTGGGTGGGCCTCCGCAAGACTTCCTTTGGCAATCGCCTGTTTTGGGACTGGCACTGGAATGAACGGCGCTACCCGAACGCGCGCACCTGGGTTGCCTCGCTCAATGCGCGCGGTGTCCGTTTTCTTGGCTACGCAACGCCCTATCTGTGCAGCGACGGCGTGATCTACAAGGAGGCGCAGGCGGCAGGCTATTTGGCCACCGACGCAAGCGGCGGTGAGTACATCGTGGATTTTGGCGAATTCGGCTGCGGCGTGGTCGATTTCACCAACCCCGAGGCCGCCCGGTGGTATGGGCGCCGGGTCATCCGGCAGGAGATGATTGACGCCGGTCTGGATGGCTGGATGGCCGATTTCGGCGAATACCTGCCGACCGATGTCAAACTCGCAAGCGGCGCCGACCCCATGTTAATGCATAACGCCTGGCCCACGATGTGGGCCAAGGTCAACGCCGACGCGGTCGCAGAAGCCGGTCGAAAGGGCGACGTGCTCTTTTTCATGCGCGCCGGGTACACCGGCATCCAAGCGCATTGCCCGCTCCTTTGGGCGGGCGACCAGTCCGTGGACTTCACCCGCCACGATGGGCTTCAGACGGTCATCTGCGGCGCGCTTTCGTCGGGTTTGCTTGGCAATGCATACCATCACAGCGACATTGGCGGCTACACGAGCCTGTTCGGAAACCGGCGCACCCCGGAACTTTTTCAGCGCTGGGCCGAAATGGCCGCCTTCACGCCGGTCATGCGCACTCACGAGGGCAACCGGCCCGACGAAAATTTTCAGTTCTGGCAGGACGACGGCGTACTGGCGCATTTCGCGCGAATGACGCGCATCTACATCGCCCTGGTCCCATATGTCCGGAAGCTCGCGGAACAGGCGGCCACCCAAGGTTTGCCTCTGCAGCGTCCGCTCTTCCTGCATTTCGAGGACGACCCACAGGCCTACACGATTCAGGACGAATACCTTTACGGCGCCGACTTGCTCGTCGCGCCGGTGCACGCTGCGGGACGCGACTCCTGGGAGCCCTACCTCCCGGCGGGGGCCCGCTGGATCCATTTGTGGACCGGGAGGGAATTCGACGGCGGTGCACGCGTGACGGTGGCGGCGCCCTTGGGTCAACCACCCGTGTTCGTGCGCCAGGGCTGCGCGATGCAGGCCCAATTACTCGCCTTGGCGAAAGCTTGATCCAACCATGAGGATCCACCGCACATGAAGGCCAAGCGCTACATTCTCGCCTTGGACCAGGGGACCACCAGTTCCCGCGCGGTCCTGTTCGACCGCGAGGGCACGCCGGTGGCGATGGCGCAGCATGAGCACGCCCAGCATTTTCCCCATCCCGGCTGGGTGGAGCACGATCCGGGCGAGATCTGGCAGTCGCAGCTGGCCGTAGCCCATGCGGTGATCCGTCAAGCCCAGGCCAACATCGCCGAGGTGGCTGCCATCGGAATCACCAACCAGCGTGAAACTGCGGTGCTGTGGGAGCGGTCGACCGGCGCTCCGGTCCACCCGGCCCTCGTGTGGCAGGATCGTCGCACGGCCGAAGCGTGCGGAGAACTGACGGCCAAGGGATTTGGCCCGCGGATTCAAGACAAGACCGGCCTCCTGATTGACCCCTATTTCTCGGCGACGAAGCTCGCGTGGCTGCTCGATCACGTGCCGGGAGCCCGCCTTCGCGCCGAACACGGCGAACTCGCATTCGGCACGATCGACAGCTGGCTGGTCTGGCAGTTGAGCAGCGGCCGCCGGCACGTGACGGATGTCTCGAACGCCTCCCGCACGTCGCTGATGAACATCCACACGCTGGCGTGGGACGACGAGCTGCTCAGCCTGTTCGGGATCCCGCGAGCCGTACTGCCGGAAATCGTGCCGTCGAGCGGGGTCGTGGCCAAAACCGATCCTGCCTGGTTCGGCACGAGTGTGCCGATCAGCGGCATCGCCGGCGACCAGCAGGCCGCGACCTTCGGGCAGGCCTGCCTGCAGACGGGAATGGCAAAAAACACCTACGGCACCGGTCTGTTTCTTCTGATGAACACGGGCGCGCGACCGATCGCGTCCCATAACCGCCTGCTGTCCACCGTCGGCTGGCAACTCGGGGGCGCGACGACCTACGCGCTGGAAGGCTCCGTCTTCATGGGCGGCGCGATCATCCAATGGTTGCGCGACGGCCTCGGCTTCATCGCCTCCGCCGGGGAAATCGAAACGCTCGCGGCGGGGTGCACCACCAGCGAGGGCGTGATCTTGGTGCCGGCGTTCACCGGTTTGGGAGCACCGCACTGGGATCCTTATGCGCGCGGCAGCTTGCTCGGCATGACCCGGGGTACCACCCGTGCGCACATCGCGCGGGCGGCACTTGATGCCATCGCGCTGCAAACCGTCGATGTGCTGGGGGCGATGGAGTCGGACGCGGGCATTGCCGTAAGCGAGTTGCGGGTCGATGGCGGGGCGTCCCGCTCTGATTTGTTGATGCAAATCCAGGCCGATCTTCTCGGCAAACCGGTGGTGCGCCCGCAGGTCACCGAAACCACCGCGCTGGGCGTGGCCTACCTGGCCGGGCTCGGAGTCGGTTTCTGGTCGGATCTGAATGAGATCTCCCAGCAGTGGCGCGCGGCGCGCCGGTTCGAACCGGCCGTCACCGCGTCGGAACGCGCCGCCCGCCTGGCCGACTGGCGCCGGGCGCTCGAGCGAGCGCGCGAATGGGCCCGCCCAGGCGATTAACGCCCAGATCAAGCCCATACGACAAACGCCCTACCGCCACTTCCGGCAAGAACCGGCCAACCCATCCCCCACCCATCATGAACCGGACCACTGCCCTTGATCGTATCCGCTCGGCCACCGAGCCCTTTGACATCCTCATCGTGGGTGGCGGCGCCACCGGCCTGGGGGCGGCGGTTGACGCGGCCGCGCGGGGCCACCGGGTCGCGCTGATTGAACAACAGGATTTCGCCCAGGGGACTTCCAGCCGTTCGACGAAGCTCGTTCACGGCGGCGTGCGCTACCTGCGCCAAGGCAATATTTCGCTGGTGCTCGAGGCGCTGCGCGAACGGGGCCGGCTCGCGCAAAACGCCCCGCATCTCGTCCATGACCTCGCTTTCGTCATTCCCAGCTACAAATGGTGGGAGGGTCCGTTCTACGGCGTCGGCATGAAGGTCTACGACCAGCTGGCCGGCCGGCTCGGGCTCAAACCGTCGCGCAATCTGAGCCTGGCCGAGACGCTCGAGCTCATCCCGACCGTCGAGACCGAGAATCTCACGGGTGGCGTCGTCTATCACGACGGCCAGTTCGATGACGCGCGACTCGCGATCAACCTCGCCCAAACCGCCGACGATCTCGGCGCCGCGATGCTGAACTACTGCCGCTGCGTCGGCCTTCTCAAGGAGAGCAACATCGTTGCCGGAGTCTTGGTCCGGGACGAGGAGTCCGGCGAGGAATTCACCATTCGGGCCCGGGCGGTGGTCAACGCGACCGGCGTGTTTGTCGATAATCTGCGCCAGCTGGACGAGCCGGCCGGGCGGCAACTGATCTCGGTCAGCCAGGGAATTCACCTTGTGCTACCCAAGCGTTTCCTTCCTGGCACCACCGCGATCATGGTGCCGAAGACGGCCGACGGGCGGGTGTTGTTTGCGGTGCCATGGCACGACTGCGTCGTCGTCGGCACGACGGATACCCCGATGGCAGAAGCTTCGGTCGAACCCCGCGCGCTGGACGAGGAGCGGGAATTTGTGATGTCCCATGCCCGTCGCTACCTGGCCATGGATCCATCGGACAGTGATGTGCTCAGCATCTTTGCGGGCCTACGTCCGCTGGTGAAGTCCGGCGAAGGCAGCAATACCGCCGCGCTGTCGCGCGATCACACGATCCTCATCAGCCAAAGCGGCCTGATCACGATCACGGGTGGAAAGTGGACGACTTACCGGAAGATGGCCGAGGATGTGATCGACCAGGCCGAAACGGTCGCTGGGCTGGAGAGCACCCGCTGTCACACCGAGAACATGCACGTGCATGGGTGGACCCAGGCTGAAATCTCCGAAAAGAACCTTGCTCCCTATGGCTCCGACGCCGTGCGCGTGTCGGAACTGATCAAAGCCACTCCCGGATTGGAGCAAAAGCTGCACCCGGACCTGCCCTACCAACAAGGTGAAGTCGTCTGGCAGCTGCGGAACGAGATGGCACGGACGGTGGAGGACGTGCTGGTGCGGCGCACCCGGGCCTTGATCCTCAATGCCCGTGCGTCGATCGAGACCGCGCCGCTCGTCGCGCGGCTGGCCGCAGCCGAACTCGGGCGCGATCAAGCGTGGCAGGCCCGGCAGATTGCAGACTACACCGCCCTCGCCCGCGGCTACGTGTTCAGCGATCCGGCCAGTCATCACCCATCCGCGCAAAGGAAAGGGGCAAAGTAAGCCGTTCCCGATTGATCGCGCGTGCCGCCGGCAACCCGCCGCCTGGTCAGGTCAGCTTCCCACTTGGTTTGCCCTTCGCGTCCCGGGTCTTGCGCCCCTTGGGAGTTGGCGGGCCTTCCGCTTCCGACTCGCGCCCACGCCCACCCAGTACCGGTTTCCACTCGTGCAACGCCAGCGCTGCGGCGCCCAGCGCGCCACTGTACTCACCCATCGTGGAATTCACGATTTCGGGTGAACGCGAGCCGGAGAGGCGCAGCAATCGATCGACCCGGGCGCGCAGCGGCTGGAGGAAAACCTCGCCCAACGCGGTCAGCGGTCCCGCCAGGACGATCTTGCCCGGATCCACGGCGAGGGAAAGCTGACCGATGGCCCAGCCGAGCGCCCCTGCGGACTCGCTGACCACCCGAATCGTTAATGCATCCCGTTGTTGGCAGGCGTTGACGATGTCCGTCACCGAAATATGCGACTTGCTGCCAGCCAGCACCGTCTTTTTCCCCTTCGCCACGGCATTTTGCAGCGCGCGCTGCACCGCCCGGACCGAGGCGATTTCCTCCAACTCCGGTCCGTCCGCGTCGCCATCGCCCGTCATCGGCGCAAACCAAGGTGCCGCGGGGGCGGACATAGCCAGATAGCGCCAGCGCCCCAATTCCCCCGCCGCATGGTGGGCGCCGGAATAAACGCGGCCATTCAGGACCATGCCAGCCCCGATGCCGCTCCGGATTCCGATGCAGAGAAAGTCATCGTGTCCCTTGCCCTGGCCAAACCAAAGCTCGGCCAAGGCCATGGAACGGGCGTTGTTTTCCAAAAACACCGGGACGTCAAATCGCTCCGACAGGATCTTGGCCAGCGGCACATTGTCCCATTTGCGAATGTACTTGTAGTGCACCGCCACGCCCTTGCCCGAATCAACAATGCCGGGAACGCCCACCCCGATGGCCAGGTTCCGCCGATTCGCCCCCGGCAGCACTTCCTCGATCGCGTCCGCAATCTTGGCGATGACCTGCTCCACGGTCTCATCGGCCTCAATCAGCTTGTGGGAATTCCGCAGCGGCCGGTCGGAAAAATCCACAGCCACGGCCATGATGTTCCGGGCTTCAAAATCGACCCCGATGAACTCTCCGCCCTCTGGATTCGTCCGCAGGATTCGCGGGGGACGGCCGGCGTCACCCGTGGTTTCCTCGGTCTCAAGCAGGAATCCCCGGGTGATGAGTCGTTCGACATAGATGCCGGCCGTGGACGGAGCCAAGCCCAAGTCCCGCGCCAAATCCACGCGTGAAATGCCCCCGCAAGCGCGTACCCGCTTGAGGATGTCCGATGCCAGATGGGTGGTTTGAAATGCGGATCGTCTCACAGAACGAGCGAAGCATGTTTGGTTTCGAGAAATGCGTCCAGCCCTTCGTTGCCTAGTTCTCGTCCCCACCCGCTATGTTTGGTCCCGCCGAAGGGACACTGGCTCGTCGACGGGGCGCCGTCGTTGATCCCAATCGTCCCTGCCTCCAGGCTCTCGATCAACCGGAAGGTCCGGCCCAGGTCTCGCGTGCACGCATAGGCGCTCAGGCCAAATGGCGAGGCGTTGGCCCGTGTGACGGCCTCCTCTTCAGTCTCGAAGGAGCAAACCGCGGCCACGGGTGCGAAGGTTTCCTCGCTCATGCAGGTGGCGGCCTCCGGGACGTCCGCCAACACGGTCGGTTCCAGGAACCATCCTGGCCGGTCCATGCGCCGGCCTCCGCAAAGACAACGGGCCCCGCGCGCCTTGGCATCGGCGATATGCGACAGCGCCTTGTCGAGTCCCTCCTGGTTGATGACGGGACCGACATTAACGCCGGCCTCCAAGCCGTCGCCAACCTTGAGTTCCCGGGCTTTCTGCGCGAAACGCTCCAGGAATTCCTGGTAGACGGGCCGCTGTACGTAGATCCGGTTGGCCGCGATGCACGACTGGCCCGAATTCCGGAATTTCGCGATCATCGCGGTTTCCACCGCCTGGTCCAGGTCCGCATCGGCAAAGATGAGGACCGGGGCGTGCCCCCCGAGTTCGAGCGACAGGGGCTTGATGTCCGTGGCCGCTCCGCGGATCAGGAGCTGTCCCACCTCGGTGGAACCCGTGAAGGTGATCTTGCGACAGAGGCGGTTTTCCAGGAATTCCGCGGCGATTTCCGACGCGCGGCCCAGCACGACTTGGAAGACACTGGCCGGCAACCCGGCCGCTTCGACACATTCCGCAAACTGGATAGCGCACAGCGGGGTAGCGCTGGCAGGCTTCAGCACGACGGGACAGCCGGCGGCCAGCGCCGGCGCGATCTTGCGCACCGCCAGCACGAGTGGGAAATTCCACGGGCTGATGGCGGCCACGACCCCGATGGGCGTTTTCACCACGAGATGGCGCTTGCCCGGCGCCTGCGCCGGAACGATGCGGCCGTAGGCCCGGCGGGCCTCCTCGGCAAACCACAGCAGGTGGTCCACCGACATCGCCACTTCCCCGAGGCTTTGTGCCAGGGGTTTGCCATTTTCCAGCGTGATCGTCCGCGCGACCTCGTCGCGGCGGCGCAGGAGCTGATCAGCCACCGCCCGAAGGCGGTCGCCGCGTTCCTTGCCCGTCAGGGCGCGCCAGCCGGCCAAGGCCGCGTGCGCGTCGGTGATGGCTTGCGCCACCACGGGCCGGCCCACGGTGCAGACTTCGCCGATGACCTGGCCGTTCGCCGGATTGTGGACCTGCAGGGTCGTGGGAGATGTCACCCACTTCCCTCCGAGATAGAGCGGTTGTGTTTTCATGACTGTGGAACTTTTTTCCAATCCTTCAGGAAGGTTTCGATGCCCAGATCGGTCAACGGGTGGTGATAGAGCTGGACCATGACGTCATAGCCCATCGTGGCTATCTCCGCGCCGGCCAGCGCGGCCTCGAGCACATGCATAGGATGCCGGACCGCGGCGACGATGATCTCGGTCTTGTAGCCGTAGTTCGCGTAGATCTGTTTGATCTGCCGGACCAAATCCATGCCGTTGTGGCCGAAGCTGTCCAAGCGCCCCACAAAGGGACTGATGTAGGTCGCCCCGCACTTGGCGGCGAGCAGCGCCTGCAGCGGCGAAAAGGTCACCGTCACGTTGGTCTTGATGCCCTCCGCGGACAGGACCTTCACGGCCTTCATGCCCTCGCGCGTCATGGGGATCTTCACGACCACGTTGCGGTGAAACTTGGCGAGCTCACGCCCCTCGACGATCATCTCGGGTGCGGTGAGGCTGAGTGTCTCGAGGCTGATCGGCCCGTCGACGATGGCGCAGATGTCCCGGTAGACGGCGGCCGCCGGCCGGCCGGTTTTCGCGACATGGGAAGGATTCGTGGTCACACCATCAATGATGCCCCACGCATAGGTCTCCTTGATTTGGGCGACGTCAGCTGTGTCGATGAATAGTTTCATAAATACTTTCGTTCTGGTTGCGGGTTGGGTGCCTCCGCCGGAGGGCGGGGACGGTTGGATTGGGAAAAAATGGCGGCGCTCTATTTTAGGAAAGGAATGGTGGAGTTGGCATGGGGCAGAACGCCGATCCGCTCGCCGGGCTGCAGTCCCGGCAACGCCTTGTCCACGGCGGCCTGCAAATCCCTGACCGGATTGAGCAACAGGGTCCGCGCCAGGTGCTCGTCCATCCCGGTGCAGAAAAGCAACCGCGTCTTGGAAGCATCGCGGGCAATTTGGTAAGCCTTGTGCGGCCCGATCCGGAAGCCCTCGGCGCTGAAGCGGTTGATGATTTCGTCGTAGGACCTCTTGCCCGCCATCCACTCCTCATAATGCGGGCTGCCCGTGCCTTCGGGACAGGCCGCCACGAGGATGATGGTGCCGCCCGGCCGGGCGATCAGCGCCGCGTGCCCGAGCGCTTTCTGGGCCTGGTATACATTGATGTCCTTGGGATGGCCGCCGGGCGAGGTGATGATGAGGCCGTACCTGGAAGTAACGCCCACCTGGCAGACCTGCCGCGAAAGCGGCACCCCGGCCCGCATCACGGCGCGCGGCTCACCCGCGAGCACATGCACGATCTGCCGGTGCTGGTTCAAGATGGTATTCAGCGCCAGATGGATTCCCATCTTGGCGCCGATTTCCTCCACATCCTGCCTCGCCGGGTTCGTCTCGTATTCGCCCAACTGGGAATCGGGATGCATCATCAGGGCGTGATTGCGGTTGATCGTCTGCAACCCGGAAAGCCCGATGGCCGCGCCTTTGACGCCGCCCGAGAAGCCGACGAACTGGTGCGGCTCGAGATTGCCCACCACGATCTTTAGGTCGGACGCGACATAGGCCTTGTTGGACCAGATTGGCGTGCCACGGGAGGTTTCGCCCAAGTTGGTCAGCAGGTCGCCATTTTCCGCGTCGTGTGACACCACCCGGTAGCGTTTCAGAATCTCCTCCGGCAGGATCGCGGGAAATTCGTCGCGCGTCATCGGCGGGTGGGTGCCCACGGCCACGTAGAAAGTGATGGCGGCATCGGGGATCCCGAGGACCGCGAGGCGCTCCAGCAACGGCGGCAAGAGCTGGTGATGCGGAACCGGGCGCGTCTTGTCGTTGACGGTGATGGCCACCGAGCGCGCTCCCGCGAAATCAGCCCACTTTGCTCCGCCGAGAAGGTTGGCCAAGGCTGAGCGGACGAGGCCCAACGGATCGCCGGCCCCCGGTGTCTCCGGCGCCTCAATGATATCGATCCCGGTCTGGTCTGGGACGCGGGCAGATACGAAAGCCCGCCCATATGGAACCTGGATTTGCATCACTGTGGTCGCCCGTGCGCTTGATGGGTTAATCCGCGGAAATTGGAATGGGATTTTGCGCCACGGTGAACTTGCGCGGTCACGCGCGACAAGGGCCGCCGCCGGGTACACGCGGACCGGCTGCGGGCCACTGGACCGAGCCGGAATTTCACGCCCAGGTCCCTGCACAACTGCTTGATTTCGCTCTGCGTGGATTCGTCCACGGGAATTCCCTGCAAGCGGTTCTGCTGTGCCTCGCGGTGCGAACTTTCCCCCGGGATGAGGATCTCGGACACGCCGGGACGTTTCCGGCACGCCTTGATCCCGTCGATCGTCTGGTCAATCCGCTGCTTGAACTCGGAGACCTCCATGAATGCCGCGATGTCCAGCAGGCAGAAGAAATGGCCCACCCCCTGCCGACGGTTCATGTCTTTGTACATCGAACCCACCGCCGGGCCGATGGCCGCGCCCGACAGCACCCCGGACAAAACTTCCAACATCAAGGCCAAGGCGTAGCCCTTGTGCCCGCCCAAGGTGAGGACCGTGCCCGCCAGCGCCGCCGCCGCATCGGTCGTCGGCTCGCCTTCGCCGTTCAGCGCCCAGCCAGGAGGGATCGGCTGGCCGCGCTTTTGCGCCGCAATGATGTTGCCCCGTGCCACGATCGCAGTGGCAAAATCAATCTTCACAGGCCCGCCCCGGCCTGTCGGGAAGGACGCGGCCAAAGGGTTGGTGCCGAAGAAAGCCTGGCACCCGCCCTCGGGCGACATGGCCGGTTCGCCATTCGTGGAGGCAATCAGAATCATGTCCTGAGCCGCCGCTTGGTTGCAGTAATACGACAGTGCTCCGAAGTGCTGCGAGTTGCGGATCGTCGCGACCGCCACGCCATGTTCCCGCGCCAGCGGTACCAGCCGGTCGAGGGCCTTGAGCGCTTGGACCTGCCCGAGGCCATGGTTGGCGTCGAGCACGAGCACCCCACCCCGCTGCCGGATAACCGACAACTTGGCCCGCGGATTGATGAGCCCGGCTTGAATGCGTCGGAGATAGACGTTCAGCCGGGAAATCCCGTGGGTGGGGATGCCCTGCACGTCCGCGGCCACCAAGGCATCCGCGAACCGCCCGGCATCGCCGGGCGGCACGTTTACCGCCACGGCGAGATCGCGGACTAGCTCCCTGGCCCACACCACGCCGCAGCGGCTCGAGGATGCGCTTTCGGTCGGCATGGTCCGCGAAGCGGCGCCGCCACTAGGCGCTTCGGTAGAGCTTTGTCATCACGAATTCACGATGGCCCAAGGCCTCCGCGGCCGTGAGACGTCCACTGGCGGTCCGCACGACCAAGGCCAGCAGCTTGTCGCCGGCTTGGTCCACCGACATCTCCCCCCGGAGAATGGCCGAGACATCGAGGTCGATGTGCTCGCTCATCGTCGCGCAGGTGAGAGGATTGGCGGACAGCTTGATCACGGGCTCGATCGGATTTCCAATGATGTTGCCCTGCCCCGTTGGGAACAGATGCACCACCGCGCCTGAGGCCGCCCACAGCGTCACCGCCTCGGCCGCGGCGGACGAGGTGTCCATGAACCAAAGGCCCTTGCGAGTCGGAGCTTCGGCGGGCTTGAGCACCCCCACGAACTTCGTCTTCTTGCCGAGTTTCTCGATGTTGCCCATCGCCTTCTCCTCAATCGTGGTGAGGCCGCCGCGAATGTTGCCCTTGGTCGGCTGCGACTCGGACAAATCATCCGTCTTTTCCTTCATGATCATGTCGTTGTAGTTGTTCCACACCTTCATGAACGCCTCACCGATGGCCGGCGTTGCGGCCTTCGCCTTCACGATATGTTCGCCGCCTGTCAGCTCCGAGGTTTCGCCGAAGGAGGCGGTGGCCCCCATCGCCACCGTCTTGTCGATCACGTTGCCGACCGCCGGACATGAACCCAGGCCGGTGGTCGTGTCCGATTCGCCGCATTTCACGGAGATATAGAGTTCATCGACCGTGCACTCCACGCGCTGGAGCTCGCTGGCCCACTGAACGTATTCCTTGGCCGTCCGCGAGGCCTCCGCGATCGTTTTCAAGTCGCCATGCCGTTCGATCGAGAAACCGGCGACCGGCTTGCCCGTCTTGGCGATCCCGTCGACGATCCGCTGCGTCCAACCTGGCTCGATGCCGATCACGACGACCGCGGCAACATTGGGGTTGGACCCCGTGCCAATCATCGTGCGGAAGAAGAGCTCGAGATCTTCGCCGAATTGGAGCCGCCCGTAGGCGTGCGGAAGCGCCATCGTGCCCTTGACGTTGTTGGCCACGGCCTCGCAGGCCGCGTTGGAAATATCATCAACCGGCAGGATGATGACATGGTTGCGGATTCCGACCCGCTTATTCTTGCGCCGATAGCCGAGAAAGGTGGGAGTTTTCATGGGGAAGATTACCAGCGCTTGGTCTTGAGGTTGTGGACGTGGACGTGTTCGCCCTTTTTCACCGGCGCCACGATCTTTCCGATGTCGACGCCATACTTGAACACGGTGTCGCCTGGCTTGAAGGGCTGGAGCGCAATCTTGTGGCCGAGCGGGATGTCGCTCAGGGTCTTGAGCCGCGGCGTGCATTTGCCATGCAGGGAGCGTCCCTGCACCACCTGGCCGGCTTTGAGGTCCACGACGGCGACGCCGACGGTGTCCTGTTTTTCGTGCATGAGGAATGAGATCATTGGTTTTGGGAGGATTGGAGCGAAGACTTATTACGATTCCGAAATAACTATGCGGGAGCAAGCTGAAAATAGGCCGCCAGGGCCGCTTCGTCGCCAGGGTCGATCTCCGGTAGATCGGTCCGCAAATCCCAGTGCTCGGTCAGCTCCGCGGTGGTGCCCAGTTCAAAGCGCTGCAGTGGCCCCAGCGTTTCCAGCTCCAGCATCCGCCCGTTGGTAAAGACCTCGAGGTTGCAGCCGTCGTCGGGGTAATCGGCGCTGGCCGCTCGGGTGAAATATTTGATGAACAGGGTGCGCGGCAGGTGATAGGCGGCCCAGCCCACCGACGTGGCCAGGCCGATCTTGGTGGGGACCCCCGCCGTATCCTGCCGCACGGTGAAGAATTTCCGTCCGAGCCGATAGCGCGCGTCGGCAAGATCCGTGTAGGGCCAGACCACCAGCCGCCGGTTGGGCAGCAGGTCGCGGGGATGCTCGCCGAAGGGCGGCTGGGGCAGGATTGCCGTGCCGCCCGCGGCCATGACACTCAGAGCCCACGGCGCGGCGACGCTCGCAACCGGGGAGATCCGGGTGATGCGGTGGTGTACCGTCACCCTGCTTCCCGTGGCCGCCAGAATGAGGTCGATCTGCTTTTGGAAGCCCGTCGCGGGCTCCGGCGGGGGAATCAGCCGGACGCCGGTGTCGCCCAGTTTTTCCCAAGCCACCGGCTGGTTGTCCGGGAAATTGCTGAACCCAGGAGCCTCGGGTGCCAGCCAAAGCCGGTGGCCCCCGCGGTTGCGCCATTGCGCCTCTCCCCGGCCTCCAGCCTGATCCTCGTAAATATTGAAGGGATTCAGTCCACCCTGCCGGGTGTAGGACAGAATCCGCGGCCCGACATCGAGCGTCATGATCAGCTCGACCGTGCCATTGGCGAGCCGCAGGGCGTGGGGCCAGCCCTGGAACGCAATTACCTCCCGCACGACGCTCATTTTAGGTCGTCAACTTGTCCACTTTGCCGGTCATGAAGTCCTTGTTCTTGTCGCCGACCCAGTAGCGGTTGCCGGCAATGCACCAGATGAAGTGCAGTTCCTCCTCCTGGCTGAAGACAGGGTGGTAATTCAACAGGGGGATCGTCACCGCGTCACCTTCGGCCACGCTGCGGACAAAGCTCTTGGTTTCCTCCTCCGCGTACACCTCCATGGAGCCGCGCCCCTTGGTAAAGATGTAGATCTCCTCCTGATCCGTATGGTTGTGGGGCGGCCAGGAGCGTTGGCCGGGCTGAAACAGTGTAAAACCCGCCATCAGCTTATCGGCGCCTTCACTCACATCGAACATCAGAAAGACGTCCTTGCCCTTGAGATGCCGGATGCGGCTTTCGTCACGGGAGTATTGCTTCCAACTGGCGTGATAAACCGGGTGCTCGACCTTGGCGGGCGCCCGGCAGACCACCAACTTGCCCTGTCCCTCTTCCTGGCGGAGGCGGTAGGCCTGGTTGCGGGGCACATAGATAACATCATAGGGGTCCATGACGAAGGTCTTTCCCCCCAACTCGACCGTCACCCGCCCCTTCAAGGCGAACAGCAACGCCTCCTCCCCCAGATGGGACTGCACTCCGCTCGCGGCCTTACCTTCCAATTCATAGACCCCATAGGTCAAAAACTGCAGGTGCGATGAGGCCGGGCTGGATTTTTCAGTGTAGGTAAAGGCCCTCGCATTGGCAGGCAGAAAATGGGCGGGTTTTACGGAATTCATATCCCTATGATGTATATTTTTGTTTTCGAAACAAGTTGAAACTAATTTGTGCTACTGTCCTACCCATGCCGGTCAATCGCAAGGAGCGACTTGCGGAAGGAAACCCACCCAGGGGCGGGTTAATCGGAAGCGAAGGCCTGATTGGCCGATAGCGCGGCACTTATCGCCGCAAGCCGATTTGCGCTTGATTATATTGTTAATGCGAAAATAAACGCCGTGCCCCATGCCGTCGCGCCACACACCTGAGATTTTTGACAGCTGGGACAGCCTGGAGGGGGTAATGCGAATTTCTCCCCCCAGGAACGCCCGCACGGTTAGCCGCATCGGGCATTGGGCGTTGGGCTGGGTGGGCGATAGTGTACCCGGCTTCTTTCTTGCGGCGACCCTCGCGTACCTGGCGAATAGTAGCGCCGACTGGATCGGCCGGACATTCTTCGACGCCCACCTCAATCCGATCAGCGCCATCCCCCTCGCGATCGCGATGGGGATCATACTGTGCAACACGGTAGGCATCCCGGCGGTTTTTCAGGAAGGTCTGCGCACCTGCATGCGCCCGCTGCAACGGATCGCGATCATGCTGCTCGGCTGGCGCCTGAGTCTGGGTGCCGTCGGTGGGATCGGTTTAGTGGCAATGCCCGTGGTTGTTGCCACCATTGCGTCCGCACTGGTCATCATCCCTTGGATGGGGGCAAGAGCCGGGCTGTCGCGACGACTGGCCACGCTGATCGCCGTGGGAACCAGTATTTGTGGCGTGTCCGCGATCATGGCGACCGCGCCGGTCATCGATGCCGAGGAAGGGGAGGTCAGCTATGCCGTGGCCTGCGTCGCCATCTTCGGCATGCTCGCGATGCTGCTCTACCCGTTCATCGTCCCATGGCTGCTGGGAAATGATCCACTCGCCATCGGCATCTTTTTCGGTACCGCCATCCACGATACGGCACAGGTGACTGGCGCAGCGCTGGCCTACCAGCAATCCCACCATGCTCCGGCGGTGCTCGATACTGCCACGGTCGTGAAGATCATGCGCAACCTCAGCATGGCAGCCGTGATCCCGATGATGGCGGGGCTGTTCCACAGTGGGCGGCGCGGACATGCCAAGAGTCGGCCGCGTCACCAGATTCTCCCGCCCTTTGTACTTGGCTTCCTTCTTCTGACAATCGCCCGGACCGTGGGTGACGCCTCCAGTCGCGCGTTCGGATTCATTGACCACGAACTTTGGGTCCAGTTTCTGGGCTCTATGAACCATGCCTCCACTTGGTTGCTCACTTTAGTGATGGCCGCAGTGGGACTGAGCACTGGTTTCGCCAGTCTCAAACGGCTGGGCTGGCGTCCGTTTTTCGTTGGCCTGTCCGCCGCTGTGACCGTGGGCGCGGTCGGCCTCGGCATGATCAAGCTTCTTGGGGCCATTCGCGGGTGATCCCGGTCAGGATGACCCGTCGGGAGAATTTGTCCGCCGAAGATCCATTCTGCGGCTAAGGATTTACTCTGCGCTCTCGCCGGCTTGTGGAGCCAACACGGGGTTAACGCTCGTTGAACGTGAAACGATGGTTGAATCTGCCCCAGACCATTTCGCGCGCCCCTCACCGCCTAGCTTCGTGCAAATCGCCTATCCCGCAGCTAGCGAGCTGCATCGGCTATTTGGTGCCCGAGGGGGGACTCGAAGCTCAGAAAGAAAGAAGGTTACAAACGGAGCAAGAAGCGAATGTGAAAGTGCGGAACTGGAATCTTCCCTGATAGACTCCCCAAATGCGGACCGTGCGTGTGCGGAGTTGGCGGAAATAGTCTCGGCGTGGAGCAAATTGTCTGCGGACACGCGCACGGCAATTCGTGCGATTGTCAGAAACGTTATCGCGGCAAAGAGTCCGTCACAGGTCACGTCTGACCAAGGAAAGGAGGGCGCAAAATGAGCGCACCTTCCTGGCGTATCGAGCAGCATCGGCTGGCATCAGATGCCCGGCAGTTCGGGCTGTGGTGCATGGCGAACGATTCAAGCGGCGTTCGCCGAGTCGTCGCGTATGCGATGCCGAAGTGTACGACCGAAACTCGGCGGTGGTGTGTTTTCCAGTGCCGCCTCGAAGTGGCTAATTCCCTCACCCGCGAGGAAGCCCATGCGCTCCTACGTGAAATTGCAGCCAAAACTTCCTGGGCGGGCGCTGAAGAATCTCCAGGAGGGGCAAAATGAAGCACCTCCCGAAAATGGAGACGCCCGAGAAAGCTAGCCACCAACACCATATCCGAAGCCGGATCGTCGCAGACGGCCTGAATGGGCGGAATCGACAGCCGGAGCGCATTCAACGCACCTCGGGGTTTGGTGAGGTGGATGAGGTGTTGGGAGAAGTCGATGCGGTTGGAATTAGTGCGTGGCACGAGTGGCCAGACTGGGATTGCGACTGGGGAAATTCAATCGCTGATCGGCCTACCATATGGG
>Ga0118677_10002968_pt1 | contig 33147 bp, 21 predicted proteins | sample AliMusrvi5mmetaG_FD_86154 | JGI IMG/M metagenome (GOLD analysis project Ga0118677, IMG submission 86154) | reverse complement strand
CCCGACAAGGAATTTCGCTACCTTAGGACCGTTATAGTTACGGCCGCCATTCACCAGGGCTTCGGTTCCCAGCGTCGCCTTGCGGCTAACCGGTCCCCTTCACCTTCTGGCATTGGGCAGGAGTCAGCCCCTATACCGCGCGTTTCCGCTTCGCAGAGACCTGTGTTTTTGGTAAACAGTCGCCTGAGCCTGGTCTGTGCCCCCCCACTTGCGTGAGGGCCCCCTTATCCCGAAGTTACGGGGGTAACTTGCCGAGTTCCTTCACGAGGGTTCTCTCGCGCGCCTGAGCCTGCTCAGCTCACCTACCTGTGTCGGTTTGCGGTACGGGTGCCCCAGCGCTCCCGTCCGGCTTTTCTCGGCCCTCCGGCTGATCGGCAACGCCCCAATTGGAGCTCTCCACCTATAGGAGTGCCGACGAACCCGAGGGCGTCCCCGGACGTTCACCGCGCAGGAGCAGTGACGGAATATCAACCGTCTGTCCATCATCTACGCCACATGGCCTCGACTTAGGCCCGACTAACCTTGGGCGGACGAACCTGGCCCAAGAAACCTTAGGCTTCCGGCGGGGCAGATTCTCACTGCCCTTTTCGCTACTCATCCCGGCATTATCACTTGTCCGTCGTCCAGCAGTTCTTCCGATCTACCTTCACCCAACGGACAACGCTCCCCTACCCAGTCTCGCTCGAAAGCAAGAATGTCACAGCTTCGGTGACGACCTTTAGCCCCGTGAATTGTCGGCGCGGGCGCACTCGACCAGTCAGCTATTACGCACTGTTTCAAGGGTGGCTGCTTCTAAGCCAACCTCCTGGTTGTTTGGGCACGCCTACCTCCTTGCCCACTTAGGTCGTCCTTGGGGACCTTAGCTGGTGATCTGGATTCTTCTCCTTTTGACGATGAACCTTCTCGCCCACCGTCTCACTCCCGGGGTTCACCAGACAGGCATTCGGAGTTTGGTTGGGGTTGGTAACGCGGGAGCGCCCCTCACCCATCCAGTGCTCTACCTCCTGCCGGCAGCGCCCGAGGCTGCCCCTAAAGGCATTTCGGGGAGAACCAGCTATCTCCGTGTTCGATTGGCATTTCACCCCTACCCACAGCTCCTCCAAGTCGTCTTCAACCGACACTAGTTCGCGCCTCCACCCCATGTTACTGGGGCTTCACACTGGCCATGGGTAGCTCACACGGTTTCGGGTCTACGACATGCCACTGCTGCCCTATTCGGACTCGCTTTCGCTACGGCTCCGCCTGGATGGCTTAACCTTGCGACACATCGTAACTCGCCGGGTCATTCTGCAAAAGGCACGCCATCATCCCAGCCACGTCTTGCGACGAAGCTAGCGGACTCTGACCGCCTGTAGGCATACGGGTTCAGGGTCTATTTCACTCCCCTCCCGGGGTCCTTTTCACTATTCCCTCACGGTACTCGTGCACTATCGGTGAACCAGTGTAGTTAGCCTTAGGAGGTGGTCCTCCCAGATTCGCGCAGGGTTGCTCGTGTCCCGCACTACTTGGGGAAATGTATCAGCCTGCGCCCTGGCGTGTCGGATACGGGACTTTCACCCTCTCCGGTGCGGCCTTCCAGCCGCCTTCTCCTACGCCAGGCGTCACGCCGACACTGAGCTATCAGCGTCTACACATTCCCCACGACCCCGATCCCACAACGGATAGCCCCTTGACATGGAATCGGTTTAGGCTGAACCCCGTTCGCTCGCCGCTACTAAGGGTCTCGCGTTTGCTTTCTCTTCGTCCGGGTACTGAGATGTTTCAGTTCCCCGGCGGCCCTCGGCCGACCCTATAGATTCAGGTCGGCGTGTCCCCCCATGAAGGGAGACGGGTTGCCCCATTCGGATATCACCGGCTCATGGCCTGCGTGCGGCTCCCCGGTGCGTTTCGTCGCTCGCCACGTCCTTCCTCGGCACTGGTTCCCAGAGCATCCACCGTATGCCCTTGATCGCTTGACGCCCCCCCGTCCGCCCACCGGCGGCACGGCGTTATAGGGGGCCTACGCTTGAGCAGGTGGCGCGCCAGCCGATTCGCATGTTCCGAGCGGAACACACGGGCCGGTCGCCAACTTTCTTTGTACTTGTTTGCTCGGCGGTCACGTCATCACCCCTGACGACGCGACCAAAACAACGGCGTACGGGACCAAAGTCCCCCGCCGTTGCGGACGTTTTCAATCACTTTACGTTGCTCGTACTTCTCACTATTCGATTATCACGGTACGCGTCCCACACAGAGACTGTATCCAGCTTCTGTGTCGACAGGTGTGTGGGTGGTGCGGTTGGTGGAGGTGCACGGACTCGAACCGAGGACCTCCTGCATGCAAAGCAGGCGCTCTCCCAACTGAGCTACACCCCCAACGAGATTTGGGATTTGGGATTTTAGATTTTGGATTGTGCGGGAGAGTCTCCCCTAATCCAAAATCCAAAATCGGCAATCCAAAATCGCAAAGGTTGGTGGGCGCACCTGGACTCGAACCAGGGACCTCAGCCTTATCAGGGCTGCGCTCTAACCAACTGAGCTATGCGCCCATGCGCACCGGGCCTGACGCCCTTCACCCCTCAACAGTGTTCGGACAGCTTGTTTTGTGCGGGTCGGGATGGAAACATCGCCGATGGCCACACTGGAAAACCAGCGTGATCACCGGGATCGACCTCGAAGGGCCCTCGCGGTCCCTTGCGGGACGTTGAGGACTGATCTCCGTAGAAAGGAGGTGATCCAGCCGCACCTTCCGATACGGCTACCTTGTTACGACTTAGCGCCAATCGCTGACCCCACCTTCACCGCCTCCCCCCCTTGCGGGTTAGGCCAGCGGCTTCGGGTAGAGCCAACTCTCATCGCTTGACGGGCGGTGTGTACAAGGCCCGGGAACGTATTCACCGTCGTAATGCTGACCGACGGTTACTAGCGATTCCGACTTCATGCAGGCGAGTTGCAGCCTGCAATCCGCACTGAGCACGAGCTTCTCAGATTGGCTCCCTCTCGCGAGTTGGCATCCGTTTGCCTCGTGCATTGTAGTATGTGTGTAGCCCAGGGCGTACGGGGCATGCTGACTTGACGTCATCCCCACCTTCCTCCACATTGCTGCGGCAGTCGGGCATGAGTGCCCAGCCGAACTGCTGGCAACATACCCTGAGGGTTGCGCTCGTTGCGGAACTTAATCCAACATCTCACGACACGAGCTGACGACAGCCATGCACCACCTGTCTCCGGGCTCCCCGAAAGGCACCCCAGTGTTTCCACCGGGTTCCCGGGATGTCAAGCCCTGGTAAGGTTCTTCGCGTTGCATCGAATTAAACCACATACTCCACCGCTTGTGCGGGCCCCCGTCAATTCCTTTGAGTTTCAACCTTGCGGCCGTACTCCCCAGGCGGGAGACTTATCGCGTTAGCTGCGGCACCAGCGGGGTCGATACCGCTGACACCTAGTCTCCATCGTTTACCGCCAGGATTACCGGGGTATCTAATCCCGTTCACTCCCCTGGCCTTCGCTCCTCAGCGTCAGGCATGGCCCAGCGGACCGCCTTCGCCACGGGTGTTCCTCCTGATCTCTACGCATTTCACCGCTACACCAGGAATTCCATCCGCCTCTACCACCCTCGAGTCGCGCCGTTGCGATGGGCCTCTCCCAGTTGAGCCGGGAGCTTTCACCACCGCCGTACACGACCGCCTACGAGCGCTTTACGCCCAGTAATTCCGGACAACGCTAGCCCCCTCCGTCTTACCGCGGCTGCTGGCACGGAGTTAGCCGGGGCTTCCTTCTCGGGTACCGTCCTTACTCGTCCCCGAGAACAGGGGTTTACAATCCGAAGACCGTCATCCCCCACGCGGCGTCGCTGCGTCAGGCTTTCGCCCATTGCGCAAGATTCCCAACTGCTGCCCCCCGTAGGAGTCTGGGCCGTGTCACAGTCCCAGTGTGGCCGATCACCCTCTCAGGCCGGCTACCCGTCGTCGCCTTGGTGCGCCGTTACCGCACCAACTAGCTGATAGGCCGCGAGCCCCTCAAGAAGCGCGTTTCCGCTTTCCCACCTCCCCAGGCGGAGGAGGCGCTCTATGCGGGATTAACGGTCCTTTCGAACCGGTATCCCCCACTTCTCGGCAGGTTGCTCACGTGTTACTCACCCGTTCGCCACTCACCTACGAACCGAAGTCCGTAGATCCGTTCGACTTGCATGTTTTAAGCACGCCGCCAGCGTTCGTCCTGAGCCAGGATCAAACTCTCCACAAATACATCTTAACCAGTACGAAACCAAAGCACTTGCGTACTCCAGCCCCGCGCCGGATGCTTGTGAAATTATCGTTCATCCAGGCCCGCACAAAACTTACTGTCCGAACACTGTTCAGTTGTCAAGGTACGCCAGGTCTGTTTCCCGCGTTTGGCACAATAAAAAGAGGTCGGCGCCTTTTTTTGGTGCAACCTCTTCAAATCCCACCAGACCGCGTTTTTCAGTGGCGAGGAGAATAATACTACAAGCGATCAGGGCTTGTCAAGGGTTTTTCAGGCTATTTTCAAAAAACTTTGAAAATACTTTCTGGCCCTCTTCAGCGCCATGTCGCTTTCCCCGCACAACGAGGTGAAGTATACGCAACCCCTGAAGCGGTGTCAACCCTATTTCCGGGCAATTCTAACATTTCTTTAACATTTCTTTTGGGAGAGGCACCCGTCCCACGCCCTGAAGGACGTGGCAAGTAGGGACAAGCACGCTCGTGAGCCGGCTTTCGATGCGTGTTGGCGCATATCACGACCGCTCTCCTGAGCTCGAACGGAGTCTCGCCCTCCCGAATAGGCGGTGTGACATCGCGGTGCGTATGTCGTCCACGGACAGGATATCAGCGATTGGTCGCGCGCAGGCGGGTGGAGCGGGAGCCGTCGAGGTAGCGCTCGGCGAGGATGACGGCGACGAAATCGTCATAGGGGCGATCGGGGGTACGCAGCCCGAGCGGGAGCAGACGCTGCCAGCCGCGGCCGGGATGGGCCAGTAGGAAACGCCGGCGGCCGAGTTCGCTGGAGCGATCTTCGTCGACAAAGACGATCTCCAGCGACAGCCCTGCCTGCCGGAGCAGCGCCTGCATTTCCTTGGCGCCGGTCCGATCCCCCATGATGAGCGTCAGCACGCCGTAGCGCCCGATATAATGCGCAACACGGCGCGGCAGCGCGGTGGTGGGGACGATCTCCTGGGCGAGGATAGCGCGCTGGTAGGTTACCACGGCAACTCCGCATTTCTCGCGTCCGGGGTCCACGGCTAATAACGGCGGTCGGTCAGGCACGGTGGTTCCTTCTACGCTACTAATGATGCACCCTGACGCGCGCGCGTCAGGGTCTGACCGTTCCACATGGGTATTCTAAACTGTCAATTTACGAAGTGTGGAACAATGCATTTCCCGACACCTGACACCCGACACCCGACACCTCATTCGACGGATAACGACAGCGCGGGCAGGTCGAAATGTTTCATCTCGGTGTCGCTACGGGCGATAATGCTGATATGGCCGCGCTGTTGCAGCGCCGCGTCGGCGGTCCTGGTCAACTGCGACCAGGTGAGCATGGATTGTGAGTCACTCGGCGGCGCATCGGGATGGCTCGGGTCATAGCGGCGGGTGAGCATGACCACCTTCTTCTCGTGCAGCGCATCCGGCACGCGTTTGCGCAGCAGGTCATCGACCAATTCGTTCAATACATCGGCCATCGTCGTACTGGGCGTGATCTCCATCTCGATCCGCGCCACCATCTCATGTGCCGCATACACTCGGGTGTTAGGCGTCAATTCCACTTTATCGACATCGATCAAGGCCGGACCGTTGAGAGGTACGTTATTGACCGGCGCCAGCCGCGCGATCACCGCGGCGTCGGAACCGGTGGACGCAATGCGCTTGGCAAACACCGCGATCGCCTCCTCGCGCTTCAGAATGACGATCCGCTCCTGGGTATTGCGCAGGAAGATCAGTGCTTCCGCATCGGCAGGATAATTGCCGCTACTCCGCCGCACCACCTGTTCCGCGGCCAGGAAATACTGCTCGATATGTTTCCTCCGGGTTGCCTCGTTCTCGCCGGCGAGCAGCAAACCGCTAATAATTTCCTGTCCGGAGGCGAAGACCAGCGTAGAGAAGCTCGTTTGCGCCAGTTGCCGCAACGCGGGCAGTTGCGTTTCCAACTGCAACTTCTCCTCCGTCAGCCGGCTCATCTCGCGTTCCACCCCTTGCTTTTCGTATTCGAGCCGCCGCACGTCGTTGGTCTGGTTGAGCATGTTCCGAGTGATTTGCAGCGAGGTGGTGGTGGCTTTCCCCAACGACAGGCGCGCTTTCGACAGGTTCACCTGGATGACGGCATAACGGTTTTGTTGCTGGTGGAGACGGGCACTCACGCTGGCCAGTTGCTGCTGCAACTGGTGTTGTAAGGTCGCGTAGCGCGCTTGCAGCGCGGAATAATCCGCCCGTTTTTGCGTCAGCCGGGCATTGGCCTGCTGCAGTTGGGTGGTGCGCGCGGTCAATTCCGTTTCTTGCCGGGCCAACTTCAATTCCAACTGCATTTCATCCGACTGCAATTTATCGAGGCGGTGTTTCCACTCCTGCAACGGGGTGACGAACGCCATGCGGATGCTTTCGCTCACCGCAAAGGTGACGCCCAGCGTCAGCGCGGCAATCACCATGCCCATCCCGACGGAGATGACGATGGCGGTGTAGCGCGGGCGTAAGCCCAACAACGAGAGTCGTTTCCGTCCCATCTTGCGCCCGATCAGATCGCCGACATAGGCAATCAGACCGCTCACCAGGACAATCAACAGGACCAGAAACAGCATGCTACTCATGAGTCCGCCATCGCGTCCGCGCACGGAAAAGTTGCAATAATTATAGGGGAAATGCACTTGAGCGTCAAGGAAGAATGGGCTGGTGTATGACCAGCATGAATATGCGTTGCTGCTGACTCGGGAGGGCGAGACTCCGTTCGAGCCCCGTGAAGAGTATCACGCAACGGCCAGAATTGGGCTCGAACGGAGTCTCGCCCTCCCGGCAAGCAATGGCCCCCATCCCAACCCTTACGGAACTATTACATAGGCCCGGTGACAACGCCATCCGTCTGATCGGACGGCGCATCGGTGTGGGGAACGGGTTATGCCGGTCTTCCCAGCAGTCCGGCCAGGTTGCCTCCCATGACGGCATTGCGATCGTCGTTGCTCAGGCTGGCGAACTTCGCGGTCAAAAAAGCGGCGGAAAAACAACTGACCGGATAGCGCGAGGAAAAGACGATATGCTCGGCGCCGACCCGCTGGGCCAGATATTCGATGGTATCGCCGCCGCAGAGCAAGCGGGTGGTGATATAGGTTTGCGGGCGGGCGATCATCACCGACACGGCTTCCGCCAGGGTATATAAATTGACATCGAGCAGGATGACCGGCATCGGGTAATCGCTGGTGACGCGCAGAATCTCCGATGCGGCTCCTTCACCGGCCACTTCGATAAAGACCGGCAGGTTCGCCGCGGCCAGGCGCTGCAAGGTCGATTTCGCCAACAATGTCGAAAATGACCAGCCTTGCGAGGCGGGAAACAGAGCCATCAGGCGCACACCTTGCTGCACGCACGCCTCGACCTGTTCGGCGCCATTCACGCGCGGGTCGGCCACGCCGATGGGGATCAGCCGTTTATCCTGGCGGCAGGCCGCCAGCGTCGCTTGATTCCCCCCGCGGGCATCGAGAAAGATGCTGTTCGCCGACACCGCGCAGGCATAGTTGAGTTTATAGCGATCCAGGCCTTCAATCAACTGCTCGACCGGATGGTCGTCAGGCAATCCCGGCCACCCGCCGATCACGGTAAACCCATCGATGACCATAATGCTCTCCCTTTGCGGTTGTGCTGTTATATAGCGCCTGTCCCAAAGTCCACGGTTTTGTCTCGCAAGGTTGGGCTATGCAATGTGTTTGGAAGGGTGTGAGCGTAGCGAGCCCCGCTAAGCGAGAGGTGGCTCGAGCGGGGCTCGCTGCGCTCACACCCTTCCAAACATAAAACTTGGACTTTGAGACAGGCGCTATATACGTTGATTTCGCGCTTCGGCGAGAAAATCCCGCCGGGAACGCAAAGAAAATACGACATTGTCCGGCAGGGGACTGCCGGGCTCCCAAGAGATCAGGCTTTCACGGCCAGGGCGACGCTTTCGACGTGCCAGGTTTGCGGGAACATATCGACCGGCTGCACGCTTTGCAGGCGGTAGCCCAATTCCGCCAGGTCGCCGGCGTCGCGTCCCAGCGTGGCCGGGTCGCAGGAGACCAGCACCACGCGTTTGACGTCCAGACTCGCGATGGCGCTCAGCACCTGTTGTCCGATGCCTTTCCGCGGCGGGTCCAGTACAGCGACATCGACGTGACGCCCTTTGCGCAGCAGGCGGGGGAACATCGTTTCCACCCGGCCTTCGTACAGCTTCACATCATGGCGGGCGTAGCGGGTCAGATTTTCCATGGCATCGCGCAACGCCGTCGGATGCTCCTCGATGCCGATCGAGCGCAAGGCTTTGCCGGCCAGCGGGACCAGAAAGGTGCCGACGCCGCAATAGCCGTCGGCGAAGATGGCGCGGGACAGATCGCCGGCATATTCATCGACCAGCGTGATGAGTCGTCCGGCCTGGATATTATTCACCTGGAAGAACGATTCCGCGGAGACGGTGTAGACCCAGGGATCGATCAGTTGGGTCAATTTGCCGGCGCCGGCGAGGGGTTCGGCCAGCGTGCGGCGCACCACGGAGCGCCCACGCACGCGCGACAACAGCACGCCGGCCAGCTCCGGGATACGCGCGCGCAGGGTTTCGGCGGCCGCCCGCAGCCGGTCATTCCACTCCCAGCACACCAGGATCGCCAGCGCGGCATTCTCGTGGGGGCTCACCCGGGTGATCAATTGCGCCAGCGGCAATCCTTCCGCATTGGCCACCGCTTCCGTCTCGCGCAGCACGCGCATGCTCAACGGATGATGCAGCGGACAATCGTCCAGCGGTAAGAATCCGTCATCACCGTGATACCCCAGTCGCAGGATGCCTTCAACGCGTTCGGCGATGAATTCCCCTTTGTTGCGATATTGCCAGGGATCATCCATGCCCAGCGTTGGACGCACCTCGACCCCTTTCATCCGCCCGATGCGTTCAAGGCCGTCGCGGACAAATTGCTGCTTGGCGGTCAGTTGCGCTTCATAGCGCAGATGCTGCAACGGACAGCCGGGGCATCCCGCCGCGAGCGGGCAGCGCGTGGGAACGCGATCGGGTCCCGGCGCGCGCAGCGCGACCAGGCGCGCGCGGGCATAGTTTTTCGCGACCTGGGTGACGATGACGTCCACCTCGTCGCCGGGCGCGGTATGGGGGATAAACACGGTGAAGCCGTTGACGCGCGCAATGCCGTCGCCCCCCGCGGCGAGGGTGTCGACCGTCACGGTGAGACTATCGCCGACGCGGGGTTGCGCGGAATCCGGCAGTGAGCTATTCATTTCTGCATCCATGCTATTACCTTCGCCCAGCGGGGCTGAATCCCTTCCGGCTGAGTATGGGAGTGTGGGAGTGTGGGAGTGGTTTTAAAGCAGCATTTTGCCGGCACTCCCATTTTCCCATACTTTTCTGAGATATTTCTACGCGAACACCAGCCGGCCGAATTTCCATGGGATATGGAAATCGCGGGCGCCGGGGGGTGACCAGGCGTAGAGGTCCAGCTTGTCGGCTTCCAGCGAATCGATGCGGTAGAGGTTGAAGCGCCACTCATCGCCCGGCTCGGGTATCAAATGGTCCGGGCCGATCAATGAGGTGAAAGGAATGGCATACTCAACGGAGTAGCCGTTCGCGCCCGGCACGCCCAGTTCGCCATTGATATGCACCAGCGTGATCAAGCCTTCGCAGGTGAAACTGTCGAGTACGGTCAAGCGCCGGGTCGAGCCATCGGCGGACTTCCCATTGAGAATCACCGCGTCAAAGACGGTATTGCGCGGGCTGACATTCAACTCGTAATATTGCCGCAGTTTGCCGGATGGGCAGATGAACGCCTCGACGCATTCTTCGCGAAAGATCGGGGAATCACGCTCGGTATAGGTGCCCCAGACATAGTCATCCTCGCAGGTGAAGGCGATATACAGGTAATTGGTATGGTAGAGCAGTCGCGCTTCCGTCCACTTGTTCGGCGGTTGGCCGGTGACCGGGTCGGAAAGTTTCACCACCGGCGCGGTCGCCCACAGCGGATCATCCACGCGCCCGCTCAGCGCCAATTCACGCTCAATCCGCGGACAACGATAAATAGGTAAGGTATCGGTCAAAGCAGCGTCCCCTTTACGGATGTTCGGCACCGCAACGTTTCTGCGGAATGCCACCGTTAGCATAGCAGATTTTGGGGGATTGTTGCATGGAAAGGATGCAGGATGGGACGGATCGGACGGATGGATGGATGGGCGTTATGGGATCAATGCGATATTGCCTGGGTGCGGGTTCCCGTTGTTTTTGGTGGGCTGTTGCCGAAGGTGAGGGACGAACTTGTGGGCAATCCGCGGGGTGACGGCGTTACTTCAGCGTTAGTCGGATAGGCAAGCAGTCTGTTGAAGAAGCCCGGCGAGGTGGCCGCTGGGGTTCTTCAACAGGCTGCAAGGGCAAAATATTCCACAAATAGTGCTAAAAAATTTTTAGACACTATCTACAAATCCGCACCTGATGCGGAATATAGAGAGTGAAAAGAGGCGCACCTATGGTTACACAGATCGGACGGCAACACAGCCACTTATTCGATAATGAGGATAATCTGATCCAGCATGGGTTTTCTCCCAAACTGGAGAAGGTCGAGCGTCTCGCGTGGACGCGCGTTTTGTGGGAAGATGACCGCATCGGGCGCGTGACGCAGATGGTGGATACGGTCTCCGGGCGCGATGAACTGACGGTCGAAGTGCCGACCAGTCGTTCAGCGGCCGGACAAACCTACTGGCGTCCGATCAGCGAGGCATCCGGTGCGAGTGCCGAAACCGTCCAGAGCCTGCTATTGATCATTCGTGAGCTGGCGGGCGACGTGTATTCCTATACTGCCCCACTCCGCCATGTGATCGATATCGACCTGCCTGATGAGGATGAAACCCCGTTTCGGGGATTGGTGTAGGAGAGGTTTCAGGTGTCAGGTGTCAGGTGTCAGGTGTCGGGAGTAGACCTGAAACCTGACACCCGACACCTGACACCTCACTCATACCGTCCGAAATGCTGGATGGCGGACATGAGCAGGCGCATGCCGGTTAGACGGGAGCCGTTGTTGAGCGAGCCGGCGGTGGAGAAAACGAGGCCGCGCTCACGGCGGGTCAGGCGGAAATCGCGGAAAAACTCTACCAGTATCTGTCGCTCATCGTTGCGGCTGAAGGTGAATGGCGCCAGTTGCCCGTGGATGATCGCGTGGGGCAAGTGGCGGCGAATTTCGTCCGCCGGCACGGTAGGCCCCAAATTCACCCCGGTCATCCCCAGCGTGCCCAACAACGGCAGCAAATGCCCCATCGCCGAGTCGGAATGCTGGTAGCGTGAATCTCCCGGATGGGGGGCATAGCGCTCGAAGCACGCCTTGAGGATCGGATAGCCGAAGAACTCATACATCGCCGGGGTGAGCAGATAGCAGTTATCGTCGGCGAAGAAGAAACCGTGCGGCGCGGTGTCCGGGGTGTCGCCGGCTTCCTCATCCAGCACGCGCGCGATGCCCAGAATAGCGCGCAGGATCGTCTCGCGCAGGCGCGCGGCCAACTCCGGATTATCCATGATCAGAAAGAGGAGGTTTTCGATCCCGTAGATGGAGGTGGCAAAGGTAACCGGACCGCGCAAACCACGAAAGCGCGGCGGCGGCACGCCCAGCGCGGTCAAGCGCGCTTTTTCCTCTTCCCAATTCGCCGGCAAAATGACCGCGCGGAGATGATCCAGCCGCGCATCCACGCGATCGAGCAAGGCGGCCAGCTCCGCTTCATCGTGCGCGGATTCTTGCAGCCACCACGACCAGGTGCCGGGCACCCACACGCTTTCCGCCTCGAACAGATCCGCCAGTCCTTTCACCGCCGGCCAGACGCGCGCCGGATCGCCACGCTCCTCGGAGAGCAACCGGCGACCGACGATCTGCTCGGCGCGGTCGTTGTAGGCGGTATTCAATTCGATACGCCAGTCCACGTCGTGATCGTAGCGCCAGTAATCCTCCGCGACGCCCAATTCATCGTAGACGCACTCGCCGCTCATCAATACGCCCAGCGGCACCTGCGGAATATGCGCGCCGAACGGGTCCGCACTGGCGATCGCTTGATCGGCCCAGAAACGCGGGAGATCCACCGGCGCCAGCCCGTCATGCGCGTGCGTCTCGGCCAGCAGCCAATCGATATTTTGTTGTTCGTCAGGTGTTAGCATGTTAGCTCCGTAGCGGATGCAGGATACGGGATTCAGGATGCAGGATGCAGGATGCACGATACAGGATACAGGATGCATGGTACAAGATAACAGGATGCACGGGCAATGCGTAACGATGTCCCCGGCATCAATGCCGGGGCTATTGAGATACGCCCCATGAATGGGACTGCTTGCTCATTTTGCCAAACAAGCCCCATGTATGGGGGTGTATCGTCATCACCTGGCGGATTACCGTTAAACCGACGCCTCACGCCTCCTGCATCCAGTATCCTGCATCTTGCATCCAGCTATCCTGCATCCAGTAACCAGTATCCTGCATCTTTTCTCAGCGGTCTTCCACACCCAGCGCGCGGAGGTTGCGCAGGCTGATGGCCAGGCTTTCGAAGGGGTCACGGCGGCAGACATCCTGCTCGACGGCGTACCATTTGACGCCGGCGTCGCGGCTGGCGGCGAGGATTTGCGGCCATTCGAGGTTGCCTTCGCCCACTTCCGCCATCACTTGCTGGCCGTCGACGTTGCCCATGTCTTTCAGGTGAATCACCGTGATGCGCCCGCTCATCTGGCGGATGCGGGTGACGGGATTGGCGCCGCCGTGCTGCACCCAGTAGGTATCGAGCTCGGAGAGCACTTCGGGCACGGCGTTGGCGAAGAGGATATCCCAGCCAGTCTTCCCATTATATTTTTCGAACTCGAAGCTGTGATTGTGATAGCTGAAGGTGTAGCCGGCATCTTTCAAGCGCAACGCGACTTGTGACGCCAGTTTGGCGAAATCGGCATACCCCTGCTCGGAGCGATATTCGCCGGGCAAGCCGCCGATGGCGATATTCGGGCATCCCCAGAGCGCATGTTCGGCCAGCAATGCCGGCAGATCGTTCTGCAGGCGGTCGAAGGAGACGTGGGTGATGATCGCAAGTAATCCTTCGCCGTGCAGAATGTCCGCCAGCGCCTGGGGCGCAATCGGTCCCACGCCGGAGAGTTGGACGGCATTATATCCCATCGCTTTCACGCGCTTGAGGGTGGTGGCGATATCCTGCGGGGTGGTGAGAAATTCGCGCAACGTGTAGAGTTGCGCAGCAACGCCGGTGGTCAGCATTGTGCTAATCCTTTCGCGGATAGTTTCGGTGCGCAAATGATAGCACGCGAGTGCCGAGTTGCCAATTGCGGAGTGAGAGTCAACGGCCAAACTTTTTTTAACCGCAGATTACGCAGATTACGCAGAAGATTCTTACGGGTGGCAAAGCCGGGGAACTTTTTACCGCTACTCGCCAGTATTATCCGATAAGACATTCATCACTCAGCCCGCTCGCGCGCCAGAACGGCCTGGCAATAGCCGGCAGAGGACTGCCGGGCTCCCAGGATCGCATTTTGTAACGAACCAATGAGCATCAATAACAACGAATACTGGGATATTATTGCCGGAGCGTTACACTCACATACTCGCACACTCCCATACTTCACTATAGCCGGCAGAGGACTGCCGGGCTCCCATACTTCATTTATGCAGAACAATGCCGGCCAGGCCGACGAGGACGACCATGACGAGGACCGTGGTGCGGAAGCGTTGCTCATCGACGCGATTTTTGATCCAGATGCCCAGGGTGGTCATCAGGATGACGGGGACCAGGGCGGCGGCGCTTAAGGTGATGCCGCGCGCGTTATACATGCCCAGATACCAATAGGCCAGCACGGAGATGGCGTTGATCACGAAGAAATAAGCCATCAGATGCACGCGGAATGTCTCTTTGCCCCAGCCGCGCGCCAGGGCGAGGAAGACCGCCGGCGGGCCGCCTTGCGAGATAATCCCACCGAGCCATCCGCTCAGCAGGCCGAAGACTGCATCGATCGCGCGTCCTTCCGGAAGGCGGATGGGCATCTTTGATAGGAAGAGGAGACCGAAACTCAACGTGACGACGCTGACGATGATCTGAATGACGCCGGTGTGCAGATAGGCCAGCGACCAGGCCCCGATCAGCGTACCGGCCACACCGGCCATACTCAACACGGTGATCCGCTGCCAGTGCAGGTGGCGGCGCGCTTCATAAACGACGACCAGATTCGTCAGGATGGTCACCAGGGAATAGGCCGGCACCGCGATCTTCGGCGACAGGAAGAGCAGAATGAATGGCACCGCCACCAGGGCTCCGGCAAACCCGACCACCGTGCCGACCAGCACGCCGCAGGCAGTAAACAGGCTGAAAAGCAGGATTTCGGTCATCGCATCAAGAGAATTCTGGTCATGGGGCCGGCATACCTGTTTATTGGTATCCGTTCAGCCTGGTAGTCAACAATACACTTTTTAACCGCAGATTTCGCAGATTACGCAGAAGATTGAGCAGGGTGTTCACGCTATCCTCTTGTCTTGTCCGGTAATGCTGGCGGTCATACCTGCTCGCGAGGACGCTCGCGCGCCAAGGGGTGTTTGCGCGAAGTATGGGGTGGGACGCGCCTTGCTGCGGCTGCGGCGCTACTACGAGCCCAACACCCCTTGCGGTGGTGGCGCTATTACGAACCCAACGCGTATTGCGGTGGCGGTGCTACTACGAACGCAGGGGGCGAGTGCTGAATTAGCCTGCCGGCGCATTGACTACATTCTCCGGGTGGCCGGCGAGGAAGGCGTTGATGTTGTGGATGGTGGTTTCCAGGATGCGCTCGGTGGCTTCATGGCTGTAGAAGGCCATGTGCGGGGTGATGACGACATCGGGACGGCGCAGCAGGATATGGCGGCGGATGAGCAGGCGCATCTGTTCTTCCGCCTCCGGACCATGCAGCATCCGCTCCTCTTCGTCCATCAACTCCTCGCCTTCCAGCACATCGAGTCCGGCGCCGGTCAGGATGCCTTGATCCAGCGCGGCCAGCAGCGCTTCGGTATCGACCAGCCCGCCGCGCGCGGTGTTGATCAGCAAAGCGCCGCGTTTGATACGCAGGATGCTCTCCATATTGATCAGGTGATGGGTCGCCGGGGAATACGGCGCATGGAGCGAGATGATGTCCGCCTGCGCAAACAGTTGCTCCAGCGGCACATAGGTGAATCCGAGCACTTCGGCAATGAGTTCATTCGGGCGGGCGTCGAAGGCGATGACATTCATGCCGAAGCCCTTGGCGATGCGGATCACGTGCAGGCCGATGCTGCCGGCGCCGATCACGCCAATGGTTTTGCCTTTGAGATCGAAGCCTTCCAATCCGTGCAGCGAAAAGTCGCCAGCGACCGTGCGCTGGTAGGCCTTGTGAATTTTGCGCGAGAGCGAGAGGATGAGGCCGAAGGTGTGCTCGGCGACGGTATTTTCCCCGTAGCGCGGCACGTTGCAGACGGGGATGCCGCGCCGATTGCAGGTTTCCAGATCGATTTGATCGTAGCCGGTCGAGCGGGTGGCAATCATGCGTAACCGCGGCATCGCCTCCAGCATGGCGGCGGAAACCTGCGAGTGGACGAACACCGAAAGGATTTCCGCCTCGCGATAACCTTCGACGGGGCAATTCTCCAGGGCGCAGGTCAACCAGGTGACATCCGGCGGCAGATATTGCGCGAGATACGTCTGCTCGCCCGGTTGCATTTCCGCCATCACGATCCGTGGGGTGTATTCCGTCATCGCTATCATCCTCTGTCATGCTGGTTTAGGCGAAGTATAGCAAATAATGACTGGATGGTGAATTCGCGAGCGGACATATTGGACGGATGATTGGGAGTTATGGGAATAATGGGAGTTATGGGATTGATCGGATGGAGTTTTTAGAGAGGTGCGTGTGGGCAATCAGGGACGCCTGTCCTTCCGCAGGTTGAGTTTCACCTGACCGGGGAAAGATAGCTGTTATGCGTAAACGCGGGAGAGCACGGTCCCGTTCTCGCGGAGGACGAAGAACGCCGCCGGCGAACGAGTCGCCGCGGGTGATCGCGCGCAATCTGTTGTTGGCGATCCTGCTGGTGCTGCTGATGTTAGCCGTGCTCTGGCACCGCATGTCGCCGGGACGGTATCCCCGCGCGCACCCGCCGTCTTCGCGACAGCATTAGCGGAAGCAAGTCGGGTTGTGTTATTATCTTTCAGCGGTCGATGCCGGTATACATGAATAATGTGTCTGGTATCCTGCGTCTATGCGACCTTCCAAACCGGAGTTTTCATGTCTCAACGTCCTGATGTAGTCACCGTTGGTAGTCTAATTGTGGAGATCACGCCTTCGCAGCCGGGTGAACGGCTGGATACCGCACGGGTTTATACGCTGGTGGCGGGGGGCGGGGCGGCGAATACCGTCTTCGCGCTGGCGCGGCTGGGGTTGCGCGTTCGTTTCATTACCGCGGTGGGTGACGACGAATTCGGGACGAAGGCGATCGAGACCTTGCGCGCGTTCGGGGTCGAGACCGACGGGGTGCGCCGGGTCGCCTCGCAATTGACGCCGGTCTCCTTTTGCGCGGTGGACGGCAAGGGGGGCAAGCAATTCCGCTTTTATCGTTTCCCCGGCTTTGCCACGCCGATGCAAATGCTCTGCGCGGACGATTTTTGCGTCGCGACGGACGGGCGCCTGTTCGATTTTTGCGAGGGCAGCATCCGCGAGGCGCTGCTGCGCCCGCTGGTCTTCGCGGCAGCGCGCACGGCGCGCGCGGCGGGAGTGCCGACGCTCTATGCCGTCAATCTGCGCCGCAGCGCGTGGAATCTGCCCGATGACGAGATCCGCGCCATCGAATGCGAAGCGCTGGCGCTGGCGGATATCCTGGTGCTGAATGAAGAGGAACTGACATTTCTCACCGGCGGCGCCGACCCGCGCATGCTGGCGTGCTGCCCGCGAGTCGTGGTGGTGACGCGCGGCGGCGACGGCGAGATCACCGTGCATCTCGGCGACCAACAAGCCGCCGTCTCTCCCTACCGCGTGCCGGTGGTGTATGACATCGGCGCCGGCGATACCTTCCACGCCGGCCTGGTCGCCGCCGTGTTGCGCCACGATCCTACCGCCATGTCGCTGGCCGACTGGCGGGAAGCCGTCCGCTTCGCCGCCGCCACCGCCGCCATCCGCGTCTCCACCTCCGCCGACCCGCAGGATTTACCGACGGGTGAGCAGGTGCTGGCCTGGATGGAGACGCAAGGGTGAATTGCGTGTTTTTTTAATTCACAGGATGTGCAGGATAGATAGGATAGGGTTGCCTTTGGCGTTTAGGAAGTCCCCGACCCGGCAGAGCCGGAGTTGAGTGGTAAGAAACCTTGCATCAGCCTTACCGCCTCCTGGCGGTCAACCGCCAGGCTATTGAGATACGCCCCATAAATGGGGCTTGCGTTTATATCCTTACAAAGCCCCATTTATGGGGCGTATCTCAATAGCCCCGGCATTTATGCCGGGGTGGGAAATGGATTTCTTATGAGGCAATTAGTCCTGGCTCTTTTCCATACGGATGGGGGCCACACGCCTTCCTAACCTTTTGCGTGGCCCCCTACCCGACTGCATACAACATTTTCCTGCTCATCCGCTACCTATAGCCGCAATCGCTGTCAAAAGAGATATACGAACGGTGTTGCCGATCAGCAACGGCCCGTCCGAAAGGAACCGACGATGTCTCGAACTCTTTCGTTATCCCTTCGCCATGCCGCGTTGTGGGCGTGCATGGGGGTGTTGTTATGGGCCGTGGCGGGTTTTTCCGCGGAGACGGCGCTGTTTGCCGACAAGTTTGCCGCCGGGGAGCGGGCAGCGTGGACGCTGCAGCCGCCGGTCAACGCGCTGGGGCCTATCCCGGCCAACGGCAGTTGGGCGACCGAAGGGCGGGCGCTGGTCGGCACCGGTACGGCGGCGCCGTGGAGCATTCAAACCGCCGGTGACGCGCGTTGGACGGACTATCGACTGTCGACGAAGATCACCATCCGCAAGCCGGGACCGAAGGCCGATTATCCGATCTATTCCGGCGAATTCGACCGCTATCTGCCGCGCGAGGACTTTCCACCGCTCTGCCAACACACCGGCATTTATCGCTACCGCTACTACGCGGGTGAGTTTGACTGGGGGTCCGATGCGGCGGTGTTCGTGCGCTATCAGCAGCGCAACGACTGCTACCGCGTGCAGTTGTCCACCGAATACCAGGAGATAATCCTCTGGCACGGCGTCGGCGGTTATCTGCAGGTGGTGCCGTGCAAGCTGGACGTTGGCCATACTTACACGCTGGAAGTGGCGGCGCAGGGTGCGCATTTGCGGGTGTATCTCGATGGGAAAAAGAAGATCGATTACTTCCACACCTGCCTGCCCACGCTGACGGGCGGCATCGGCGTGGCTACTTACCGCGCCACGGTGGCGTTCCAGGATCTCAAAGTGACCGCGCTGCCGCCAAGCACGGAGGCGACACCCGCACATCAGGCGGTCTTTTCGCATCGCGTATGGCGCGGGTTGCATTGGGTGTTCGACGGCGATGAGCCGATCCTGCTCCTCGAACCGGACCCCAGTGCCTACGGTGGGGAATATTCCGCCAATGTGATGTATTATCACTTCGTCAAGCTGCGTCCCGGCTATCGACCGCTCTACTATGGCTTCGTCGGCGCGCGGAAAAACGATCAGTTTACCACCAAGGTCGTCGGCAGCGTCGCGGATTTCAAATTCGGCGGGCAAGGCACCGAGCGCTTCGTGATCCCCTTCGACGGCGCCACCACGGATAAATCGATGCTCTCCCATCACACCGACGTGCTCACTTACGACCGCCTGCAGGGCACATATCGCCATGAGATCGCCATCGATATCACCTTTACCCAGGAGCAAACGGTGCGGGATATCGAATTCGCCGATCCACTGACTTACAACAACAAAGAGCCGGGACGACTGAATAAATATCCCTGGCTGCCCGCCGGCCATCGCTGGGGCGTGCTACTCGGTGAAGACGGCAAGATCTATCGGCATCCGATCTCTCAATCGCTGAATATCGACGGGCAGAATGGCTGGAACACCAAAGCGGGGCATTCCTTCTGGATGCTCTATCCCGATCGCGCCGTCTGCCCGGCCTTCGAGCACAACATTCCCGAACAGATCACCAATGACGGCGTCTGCCATTGGGGATACGACTGGCATCAGGTGATTTACTGGAACAACCGGAAGTTCAAAGCGGGAGACCATTACCACATCAACCACGTGCTGACCGGCTATTCCCCCGCGCAAGGCGAAAAGCTGTTCCTGGCTTCCAGCCTGCATCCGGTGATGATGAACGCCGAACCGGCGGATCAGCCCGCCCGCAACTATTTGCACTTGCCCAGCCCGTATGCGTTCCCGGTGTGCGATCCCGCCGGCACCGACTTCAAGCAATTGTACAGCGTGCGCGAGCCGTATGTCGGCTGGCAGTTCTATGGCGATTACCAGAATGACCGTGAAGTCGGCCACCACGATCATTACTCGATGCGGCTGGATGGGCCGACTTCGGTGGCGGGGATGATCTATCACCACCTGTTCGACGGCAATGCGAAGGCCTATCTCTGCACCTGCTGGTTGAAGACGAAAGGGGTGAAGGGGCAGGTCGTGGTGCATCTGAAATATCCCTATGGCGAGTGGGCGCAGTTGCATCACGACGACATCGACACCGGACTGACCGGGGACAACGACTGGACGGAGATCGCCTTCCGCAGCACTGTGCCGACGATCACCCCGACCACCTATGACGCCACGGAGTTTTCCGTCACGGTGAACGGGGTGGGGACGGTGTGGCTGGACGATTTTTCGCTGCGCCCCCTTGCCGACGACGAGCAAGTCGTCGAACATCGCCCGGTGGTGAAAGCGGCGATCGAGACGGCGCCGGCGAAAGATTTCCTGCTCGATTTTCCCTGCACGGAAGGGAACGGCGCCAGCCTGTTCGACGCCAGCTATCATGGCAATTACGCCAAACTGCACGACGTGAGTTGGGTAGACGGCGGCCACCGACCGGTGCTGCATTGCGACTCCACCTCCGCCGTGCTGGTGCCGTTTCCGTCGAAAGAGCTGGCGCAAACGACGAAGCATGACTATCCCGGCGGTACGAGTTTGACGCTGGAGGCCTGGGTGCGCCCGGCGGCGGGAAAAGGCGGCACGATCATCGGCTATCTCAATTCACCGCAGCTCTCGCTTACGCCCAGCGGCGCGGAGAAATTCACGCTGACCTTCGCGCTCAACCTCGATGGAAAATACCTGTCGCTGGTGTCCGCTCCGCTCATTCCAGCCGGCGCCTGGTCGCATATCGCCGCCACCCTCACCGCCGACGGCCACGCGCGCATTTACGTGAATGGCAAGATGGTGAAAGAACAGCAAACCACCGGCAAGCTGACCTGGAGTAATTACACGCCGAATATCAGCATCGGCACCTACGGCGTGCGCTATGCGCCGTCGTATGTCGGGGAGTTGGCGAATATCCGCTGGTGGAGCCGCGCCGCGACCGATGAGGAAATTGCCGGGGCAGCGAAGAGTGGGCAGCCGTAGGGAAATGGATCAGATTGCTGTTATGAGGGTGGGTACGCAACGAGTTCCCGCCCCGGCTTTTCTGGCGCGCGAGCGTCCTCGCGAGCACCGGGGAGATTTTCGACCTGCTCGCGGGGACGCTCGCGCGCCAGCAGGATCAAACGGATACATGTTAACGAACCCATGCTCGAATCAGTAAAATGATATTGTTGTTGGCCGGGGGTCTACGCAAATGTCGCGGAAGGCGCGTGGCCCCCATCCCCAGCCCTTCCCCCGCTGCGGCAGGGGAAGGGCTGGGGATGGGGGCCACGCCGTAAACTTTGCGTAGACCCGTTGGCCGGCTTCAGTCGGCCAGTTCCAGACCCCGGATTGATCCGGGGTCTGGCTGCAGACAGGATACCGCCGAACCAAGCTTATTTCACGGCATTGTGCTGGAAGCCGGCAGCCCATGGCCTGGGGGTCATTTTACGGTGTGGTGTTTAACTGGTAATGCGCGATACCGGGGGTGGCATCCTGGGTGAGGGTGGCGCCGTTGGCGCGGACGCTTTCCAGGAAGGCGGGCAGGTCTTTGGCGGTGATGGCCAGGTAGGGCTGCTGGAGGGTTTTCTCGTCGAGAATCGGGTAGCTGTTCCAGAGCCGGCTCCCGGCCGGTGGCGCTTTATCCAGTTTGATCTTCACCGCGCCGCGATCGGCTTCAGCGAAAAATGCCAGCGGGACGCGCGGCAACGGGGTGCGTTCCGGTTTGTGGATGTCCTTCAATACCCAGCGATCGTCTTTGTCCGCCACCACGTAACCGTTCAGCGCCAGGCTGTAGGTGATCCCCAATTCTTCCGCTTTCCGGCTGCTGAGCTTGGCGGCGGCCTCGCGCGCTTCGTCGATGGTGCCGGCGCTTCCCGCCGCGGTGGGATAGAGGGTGACGGAGATGGTGCAGTCGATGGGCGCGACCTCGCCGGTGAGCAAGACGCTGCGCGGCGGGAAGGCTTCCCCGGCGGTGATGCGCAGATTATCCGCACAGAGCGCACGCCAGCTCTTTTCCACGAATGGTTCGAAAGTATGGGCGGTATCGGAACTTGCCGGCGCATGCGGCAGATAAATCCCGAACGCTTGCAACGCCGTGGGCGTGCCGTCATATGCTTTGCCGGCCGGAATATAACTGATCGCCAGCTTTTCCTCGCGCGTCAGCGCGCGATAGGGCAGCTTGAGCTGGAGAATCTGTCCTGGCAGCAACAGGCCGCTGGAGATAAAGCGGGCCGGCATGCCCGGGGTATGCGCCGCCGGGACGGCGGTGAAGCCGGCGCCGGCTTTCTCGGCGTTCACCTCGCTTTTCAGCACCATCGGCTCCGCGCCTTGATCGGTCAACGACCGAATGCCGGTAATCACCAGCGCGTTGGGCGATTCATTGTAGAGGGTGAGCAGGATATCGGTGAAGTGCCCGAATTCAATCGGCGCGCCGCGGGTGACGGCGCGGAAACCGGCGCGAAGCGGGATCGAGTCGTCCATCGGCATGGGGTGGAAGCTGATGCCGGTCAACATGCGGATCGCGGAATCGAGCTCCTGCAACGACGCCAGCGGGACCGTTTTATCGGGCAACCCGGTCATCAACGCTTTGATCAGCGGTTCGACGGCGTGGGGATCGTCGATTTCCGCCAGCGCGCGGGTAATGGCGCCGTGCAACGACTCGTCGGCTTTCGGCAAGCGCGCCAGCAGCGGAGCCACCGCGCGCCGATCGCGCAACGCCGCCAGTCCGCCCACGGCGGTCAAGCGGAGCGAGGTATCGGCGGCATCCAGGTATCCCCGGAAGGTGTCATAGGCGCGCGGATCGGCCATTTCCGCCAGCGTGCCCAGCATTGCGCTACGCAGCCGCGCATCATGTTCGGCTTTCGCGGCGGCGATCAGCGGCAGCACTGCCGGCCGATAATGGTTTTGCGTCAGCGCTTCGCTGGCGGCGGCGCGCAGCGGCGGGATGGGAGACTTCAGCGCGGCAATCAGGCACTGGCCGGCACGCGGATCGCTATAGCCGCCCAGCGCAATCAGCGTGCCCATCTGCGCCAGCGGGCGTCCCTTGCGGGCGATTTCCAGTAACGGGGAGAGATAATCCGGCGCGGCGAGGGTGGCCAGCGCGCGTCCGGCATTGTAGACGACTTCCGGCTTGCGCGCGGGGTCTTTCAGCACCGCCAGGACGACCGGCGCCATTTTCCGGTTGCCGCTTTGCCCCAGCGCGCCAACGGCGGCGGCGCTCACATTGGTATCGGGATCGTTGACGACTTTGCGCAGGGCCGCAATCACGCGCGTATCGCTGTAGCGGCTGAGCTGGCCGACCACCTGGCTGCGGATCGCGGGCAGCGACGAATGCGCCAGCAGATCGAGCAGCGCCGGCTCCAACCGCGCATCCTGGGCCGGCAGCAGATTGATCGCCATGCGCACCACTTCGAGCGAGGTGTCTTTCAACGCCGCGAACAGCGCGTCATCGACCTGCGGCGACAAGCGGCGCACCAGCTCCTGCTGATGATAGCGCACGCCTACCAGTGATTGGACCGCGGCCAGGCGCACCTCCGCAGAGGGGTCCTTTTTCACCAATGGCAGCACCGCCGCGACCACCTCGGGGGTCATGCAGCGCGGCATGCACGAAAGGATCAGCTTGCGCGTGCGGGGATCGCCGGTGCGCAGCGCGGCCAGCAACGGCGCCGTCTGGCCATCGGCGGCCAGTTGATGCGCGGCCGTGTCCTGCGCTTTGGCATCGGCGCCTTTCAGGCTCTTGCTCAGCGCGGTCACCTTCTCCGGTGACAACGCGGAAGCCCGGCAGACCGAGATGACACCGCCCAGGCAGCAGCAGAGCAACAACAGCAACAATGTGGTTCGCATGACAGCATATATACGCGGTAGACAGAGAAAGTCCTGCAGGCGTTGCAGGAGGGAGACGATTACGGATTTACTGCTCCGCTCATTGGTTTGTTAAATATTGCTGTGCAGGCATTTCTGGCGCGCGAGCGTCCCCGCGAACAGGTTGGGTATCCCGATGCTCGCGGGGACGCTCGCGCGCCAGAAGGGACTGCGTAAAGGCCGGCAGAGGACTGCCGGGCTCCCAGGATGGTATGGCAATGCGTGGAGCAGGCATACGCGCTGGCCGCAGACTTGGGTATCCCGATGCTCGCGGGGACGCTCGCGCGCTAGAAATGCCTGCGTAAAGGCCGGCAGAGGACTGCCGGGCTCCCAGGATGGTACGGCAATGCGTGGAGCAGGCATACGCGCTGGCCGCAGACGCTATGAACGCTATCACCTACCTTTGTCGTGCGTTGACACTTGGGAACGCGCATGATAGGATACAGGCTACTTTGCCGTGTCTTGCCTGACTGCGGCGTCCAGCGTGGAGGAAGTTGTGAAGAGTACTTTTCATGTCGCCGTAGTTGGCATTGGCTCCGTCGGTTCCGAGATGATTCGCGTGTTGAAGCAGCGGAATTTCCCCTGCGCCTCGCTGCAAGTCTTCGCGCGCAGCACGCGCGATGAAGTCGTCGATGGGGTGACCTATCACGTGCAGCAGGTGACGGAGGAAGCTTTCGATCACATCGACCTGGCGTTGTTCGCCGGCGGGGAGAAGGCGGAAGATCATTTCGGCATGCGCGCGCTGCAACGGCGCAAGCAGGTGGCCGGTTTATCCGAGCTGGTGGTGATCGACAATGGCAATGCCTTCCGGCAATATCCGAATGTGCCGCTGGTGGTGCCGGAAGTCAATCCGGAAGCGCTACGCACCCATCAAGGTTTGATCGCCAATCCCAACTGTTCCACCATCCAGATGGTCGTCGCGTTGAAGCCGCTGCACGATTTCGCGCGCATCAAGCGCATTGTGGTGTCCACCTACCAGGCGGTGTCCGGCAAAAGCGCGCAGGCTCGCGAAGAATTGCAAAAGCAGACGAAGGAAGTCGCCGCCGGGCAGACGCCTACCGTCGATCCCGCCATCTTCCCTTATCCGATCTACGGCAACTGCCTGCCGCACATCGACGTCTTCCTGCCCGACGGATACACCAAGGAAGAGCAGAAGATGGTGCAGGAGACGCGCAAGATTCTCGGCGACGACACCCTGCAAATTACCGCGACCACGGTGCGGGTGCCGGTGGATAATTCCCATGCCGAGTCGGTGAACGTCGAATTTTATCAGCCGATTTCCGTAGAACAAGCGCGGGGAGTGCTCGCCGCGGCGCCGGGAATCGTGCTGGTCGATGATCTCGCGCAGAATCGCTATCCGCTGCAAAGCGAAGCCAACGGCACCGACCCGGTGTTCGTCGGCCGGCTGCGCCAGGACCGCTCCGTCGCCTTCGGCCTGAACCTGTGGGTCGTCGCCGACAACCTGCGCAAAGGCGCCGCGCTGAACGCGCTGCAGATTGCCGAGAAGATGCGGGAGATGGGCCTGCTGTAATACCGACTGCGATACGCCCCTGGCGCGCGAGCGTCCTCGCGAGCACCTGGGGCAGGCACGGGTGCTCGTGACGGCACGCGCGCCAGGGAATTGACCGGCTGAAGCCGCCCTACAATATAATTGACAAATACCGGCTAATTGTTTCAAAGGGTGATTATTATGCGCGTCATCGTGCAAAAATTCGGGGGTAAGTGCGTGGAACCGGGGGGCAATGAAATGATTGCCGCCGAGCGGATCATGGAGACACGCGACCTGGGGCTGTATCCGGTGGTGGTAGTCTCCGCCATGGGACGCGAGCTACGCGACTGGAACGAAGAGATCGAGGAGCTGCTACGCACGCCGGAAGGCGCGCGAAAGTTGGCGCTGGCGCATTTCTACTCCACCGCCGAGTTGGTGCGGTTGGTGCGCGAGATCGATCCGATCATCGAACCGCGCGAATTGGACCTGCTGATGTGCTGCGGTGAGATCATCTCGACCGTCCGCATGGCGCACGTGCTGAAAGCCAAGGGCTACACCACCGTGGCGCTGACCGGCGGGCAGGTCGGCTTGCTCACCGACGGCTTTTTCGGGCACGCGCGCGTTATCCAGACGGATATCCACCAGCTCATCGATTGCCTGGACCGCCCGGCGATCCCGCTGGTCACCGGCTTCCAGGGGGTGTCACCCAGCGGTCACGCGGTCACCACGCTGGGCGAAGGCGGCAGCGATTACACCGCCATCTGCCTGGCATACGCGTTGAAGCATGCCGTGCGGTCGCCGTTGCAGGATCCGATCGAGTTGGGTACGGTGGAAGTCTACAAGGAAGTGGATGGCGTCATGACCGCTAATCCGTCCAATTTCACCGACGCGCAGATTGCCGCCGGCACCGGCCCGCATATGATTCGCCGACTGACCTTCGATGAACTCTGCGCGATGTCGCAATACGGCGCCGATGTCATCCAGGCGGAAGCGGCGCGCATGGCGCGCCGGTATCAATTACCGATTGCCGTGCGCAACTACCGCAACCCGTCGGACCCGGGCACGGTGATCGAAGGGGACATCCCGGAAGACAATGGCCGGCTGGTAACCGGCGTGGCGGATATGCCGAGTATGGCGGCGTTCCACGTGCCGGGCAGCACGGAACGCATGAACCAGCGCGTGTCCGAGTTGCTGGCGCAAGCGCGGTTGAACTTCCAGGTGCTGCCGGTTTCCGACGGCTCGTGGAAATTTGCCGTGAAGAAAGAAAAATATCGCAGCGTGGCCGACACCGTGCGCGCACTCCTGCACGATCGCGGCATGCAACCCACCTTCGAGGAAGGCCATTGGGCGCTGGTCACCCTGGTGGGCGAAAGCTTGCGCGGACACGTGACCGAAACCGCTCCGCAGGTGAAGGCCTTGATGCAGGACGCGGGCATTCATGTGGAAGGCGAGATTTGCGATCAGTTAAGCTATTCCGTGCTGGTACACGAATCACAGCGCAAAGCAGCGATCCTGGTGCTGCATCAGGCATTCATCACCGCGGGAGTCGCTTCCTGGTCGGCAAAATAAGATGCGCGGTTATTAAGGATTGCTCGAAGACCATTAGCCGATTCCGCCGGCGCAGGCATTTGCCGAGTTGATTGCGGTTGCAGTGTAAAATGATCCCTGTTGCTCCGGAAGGGCGAGACTCCGTTCGAGCCGACGGACGATTATTGGAATTATGCTCTTACAGAGCGGTAAATTCGGGTCTACGCAAAGTTTACGCGACATTTGCGTAGACCCGTATATTCTATCATTTCCCGGTTCCCACAGCGATGCTGTGGGCTATGGAATTTTTCGTCGGCTATCAGTATCCGACTGATTAATGCGTAATCAACATGGATTGAGACAAAGATAGGTTTATTTTTCGTGTCTTCCGTGGTTTGTCATCCTACCGATATAAAGTAGAGCTTATCAGGAGATTGTCATGTCCAGAACCGTCTTTACCGGCGTCTACGTGCCGCTGGTTACCCCGTTTACCGCTGATGGCGCGCTCGATGAGCCGGCGTTGAAGCAATTGATCGACTGGGTCATCGACAAGGGCGCGTCCGGGTTGGTGCCGTGCGGCACGACCGGCGAATCCGCCACGCTGTCGCATGACGAGCACCAGCGGGTAATCGCGCTGACGGTCGCCTACGCGCGTGGGCGCGTGCCGGTGATCGCCGGTACCGGCTCTAACTCCACCGCCGAAGCGATCGAGCTGACCGCCGCCGCCGATGAACTGGGCGTGGACGGGATGCTGGTGATCGCCCCCTACTATAATCGGCCCAGCCAGCAAGGCATCATCGCGCACTTCACGGCTGTCGCCGCCAGCACGGAAAAGCCGATCATCATGTACAATATTCCCAAGCGCACCGGGATCAACATGGAGGCGGCCACTACTATCGCGCTGGCAAAAGTGCCGAATATCACCGGCATCAAGGAATGCGGCGACCTGGCGCAGATCATGGAGATCATGCACCACACGGACGAATTCGGCGTGCTGACCGGTGACGACAACCTGCTCTTTACCCTTACCGCGTTGGGCGGCGCCGGCGGCATCTGCGCCAGCGCGCATTTCGTGCCCGGCGAATGGCTGCGCATCGTGCAGCTCCTCAATGCGCAAAAGCTCGACGAAGCGCGCGCGCTGCATTATCGGCTATTGCCATTGGCGCAAGTGCTGTTCAGCGAACCGAGCCCCGGTCCGATCAAGGCAGGCTTGAATATGCTGGGCATCAATGCCGGCTCGCTGCGCTTGCCGATGACCCCGGTTAGCGAGAAGTGCGCCGCAAATGTGCGCGGTGTGCTGCAGGGGTTGGGGATGATTTGAGTGTGGGGGTATGGGAGTGTGGGAGTATGGGAGTGCCGGTTATTACTGCCTTTCCCTCCGCATGCGTAGGCATTATTCCTATATTCCTGCTCTCGATAGCCTGCTTAACCGTCATAGCAGGTGGTCAATTCAGCCACCATGGGTAAGAAGGAACATCAATGTCTGCCTTGCCTGCTGATCCGACTCCGGAAGTACGCCTAGCCGAACTGGGACGCGTGATCGGCCTCTGCCGCAACTGCGACCTGGTGTTGGGGCGCACCCAGGCGGTGCCGGGGGAAGGCCATCCGCGGGCGATGATTATGTTCGTCGGCGAAGCACCCGGCGAAACGGAAGACCGGACCGGCCGCCCATTCGTGGGGGCGGCGGGGCAATTTCTCGAAGAGATGCTGGGGGACATCGGCCTGCGACGGACCGATGTCTTCATTGCCAATATCAATAAATGCCGCCCGCCCGGCAACCGCGATCCGCAACCGGACGAAATCGAAGCCTGCGTGCCGTGGCTGCACGCGCAAATCGCGACCATCGCGCCGAAAGTCATCTGCACACTGGGACGCTTCGCGATGAATACGCTCATCGACCCGTATCTGCAAATCTCCAAAGCGCACGGGCAGCCGGTGGAACGGCACGGCCGACTCTACATCCCGCTCTTTCACCCCGCCGCCGCCCTGCACAATCAGCACCTGCGCGACCCCCAGCTTGCCGATATGCGGAAGGTGCGCGATATCTTACAACAGCGTGGCTGGTGGAGCGACGCGTCTTGCTGCGGCGACGGCGCTACGACGAACTAATATTACTACCGCACATGATCGCAGACGATGAATTCACAGGATGCACAGGATTATTTTTAGGATAAGCAGGATAGGATATTACTTCGCTGTGCATTATTAGTATTATTACCGTGCCCTCTCGTGTTCCGACCCCCGGCATAATGCTCTTTGACGATTGAATATCGCTATGGTGGGCTCACTTGGCGTCGTCCTCCCCGGCCATACATGGCCGGGCTACCCGATTGCGCCGGATGCATCCGGCTTGCAAACGATTCACCATGAGCTGATAGTGAAGCCAGGTCAGTCTCCTCCGAGCCAGCTCACCATAGCGATATTCAATTGTCAAAGAGCATAATGCCGGGGCTATTGAGATACGCCCCATAATGCTCTTTGACTATTGAATACTGCTATGATGGGCTGACCTGGCGCCGTTCCCCCGGCCATACATGGCCGGGCTACCCGATTGCGCCGGATGCATCCGGCTTGCGGACGCTTCACCATGAGCTGATAGTGAAGCCAGGTTCGTCTTCGCCGAGTCAGCTCACCATAGCGATATTCAATGGTCAAAGAGCATCATGGGGCTTGTTAGATTAGATGAACAAGTTGCCCCTTTTCGAGGATATAGCTCAATCACCTGGCGATTTACCGCCAAGCTATAAAACCGTCATGCGCGGTAGTAATTCTAAAAGGTGCGCGAAATCTTACAACAGCGTGGCTGGTGGGGCGACGCGTCTTGCCGCGGCGGCGGCGCTACTACGAACTGACCTGATGCGCTTTGTTCGCCGCAGCGCTACTATGAATGCGGTTGAGCGGTTATTATTGGGTCATTGACGTTCATTTCGACAAAGGAGTAACTCCCCCATGCAAGTTCGTGGATATCAAATCGGCGTGCAGAGTTGGTGCTTCCGCACGTACAAGACGACCGGCGATGTGATCGCGGCGGTGAAAGCTTGCGGTCTCGATGCGTTGGAATTGTGCGGCATCCATGTGGAAGTGGAAAACCCGGTGGCGGTGGATAACACGCTGCGACTGTATCGCGACGCCGGCATCTCGCTGACCTCGTTCGGCGTCAATGGGTTCGGCGCCGATGCGGAACGCAATCGGCTGGTCTTCGAATTGGCGAAAAAAGCCGGCATCACAGCGATCAGCGCGGACATCGACGGCAACGTGCTGGGCATGCTGGAAGACCTGTGCAACGAGTTCGACATCAAGCTGGCCATCCACAACCATGGCCGCAAGCACCACCTGGGCAGCCTCGACGCGCTTCATCGCTTCTTCAGCAAGACCTCGCACCAGATCGGCCTCTGCCTGGACACCGCCTGGATGCTCGATGCCGGTGAAAACCCCGTCGCGGTGGCGGAGATGTTCGCCGACCGTCTCTACGGCCTGCACGTGAAAGATTTCATCTTCGGTCGCGACGGCGCGGCAGAGGATGTAGTGGTCGGCACCGGCAATCTGAATTTGCCCGCTTTGTTCGACACGTTACGGAAAATCGATTTCCACGGGTATGTGACGCTGGAATACGAAGGCAATGTCGATAATCCGGTCCCCAGCGTGCAGCAGTGCGTGAATGAATTGAAGAAGCTGTAGGATACTGAACGCGTTATCCCGCCCTGAAGGATGTGGCCAACAGGAATCAGCACGCGAAAGCGCGCTCAATAACGGGTTTTCGGAGCGATCACCAAGCGACAAGCCGGCGCTGTTGCGGGTGAGACTCCGTTCGAGCCGCAGTCATCTCAGTGCATAATTCAGTGCATGAGGCTCGAACGGCGTCTCGTCGTTCCGACCCCGCTTTGTGCCGAATTCACCCGGGTGGATTGCTGGCCTACTCAACGGCTGGAAAGATTACCATCGATACAGGGCCGAAAATTTATTCCTTCCCAAACATCACCCGCAGCATCTCGATTACGCGATCGACAATCATATCCAGGGCTTCGGGGGCAAGTTTGGACCAGTAGCGATGCGTGCATTCGTGACCACCACGCGGGAGGGCTTCGCGGGTGGGAATATAGCCGACGTATTGGCTGGTCAGGTGGGCGACGTAGGTATGACGGACGGGGGACGCGAGTTTAATGCGCAACGCGGCTTCGATGAACGGTTCGCCAGGCAGGCCGATAATGGCCGTGTCGCCCAGGCGCAACACCTGCACCTCATATTCGAAGACGCCTTCCCGCTGCGCCTGTAGAAAGGCGCTGTAGTAGCTGGCGGCCATCATCCACTCGCCGGCGATGGCCGTCTGCGTGTCGTCAGTCCACGCCGGGCCAGCCTCGATGATGGTTTTTACCCGCGCCACCTCGTTCAGGTCGAATTCGCGAAAGGGAATTTGCACATAGGTGACCTTCCCGTCGAGTTGCGTTTCGCCGGTAAATGTCATCGCCGCCAGCACCTTGTCGGTCATCGCCGCCAGCGCCTGCCCCATGCGGTGGTGATCCTCGACATAGTCAGGATCGAACGGTGGCCAGGGATTGAGATTGCCGCACGGCCCATTGAGCACCAGCGGAATACACTCGGCGCCGCAGCGTGCCTGCATCGCCGCCGACCAGGCTCCCGGCCAATCTGCGGAGACGAGGATTTTGGGGAATACATGCACCGGATGGCAGGCATAGTTGAGCAGCAAACCCAGCGGTTTTTGGTCTTCCGTGCGTAAACAGACCACGCCGACTTCAGGGTCTATCGGTCCTTCGATGTAAGCGATATTGGTTGGTCCCAGCGCACCGCCTTGCCACCCCTTCCACGGCATGCCGATGCTCCCGTCGCGCATTACCGCCCGCCGATTGAACGCGAAGCGTCCTTCGATACCGCTACCCACGCCTACCTGCACCGGCAGCATCTGTTGGGTAGCCTGTGCTAACGCGGTGAGAATCGCCTCCACCGCCATCTCGTCATAGGCACTATCGCCGCCGTGCAACCATTGCTTGTCCTTCGGAATGCCGGAAAAATCTTCATCAAGCATGAAACCCCCGATTCCCGGCGCGGTATGCGATTGCACGGCATGCAACATCAGCGCCGACGGTGGAATGCCGAAACGCCGCTGTGCCTCCGTGCGAATCCGCTGGGTATACGGTTGGCAGATCATGCAGGTCTCTAACGAGACGATGCCTAGCATCTTCTCCCCGCGCCGCAGCACCAACACGCGCGCGTGCAGCGGATCGAGCACCGTACCGGCGGGACGATATCGCCCGATATCTCCCGCCATCTGCACCCCAGCCCAGGGGGTAATATCCACTGCTGCCACTCCGGCGTATAACGGTTGATGCATCATGACTCCTTATTGCCCGTCAAATACGTGCCATTATTGCTCCGTGCATTGTGCACGTGTCACTGCGCGGAGCCTCCAGTTGCTGAAGGCGACATTTGCCAATGCCTGTATCAGCTATGCTATTATTATACCAGCCTTACCCGCAAAAAGCAGGAGATTACTGCCTGGCAGTTTATTAGTGTTCCAAAGCGGGTACGGAGAGGCAAGGATGACAACTGACTCTAAGAATACTCAATGGGCGCAGCGCTGCCGCGCATTGGTGGGCTGGTTATTTCGCGCTTCCGCGACGCTGCGCCATTCGCATGGCGAGACGCCGGCGACGCCGACGCCGGCCGGCGGCACCGAGAAGCCGCTGATCGTGCTGGTGCATGGTTACGAGGGGTCGGTCAGCGAATTTCGCGCACTGATCGCCTGCCTGCAGCCGGCACTCGGCGACCGCTTCGATTTCGCGCTGGTGGATACGCTCGATCCCAGCATGGGGCTGGCGCCGGAAGAGAACGCCGCGCGCATCGATGAATACCTGACCGCCCATTCCCTGCAATCACGTGACCTATACTTTATCTGCCATAGCCTGGGAGGATTGATCGCCCGTTGCTATTCCCATCGCGGAAACGCCGCGTCGCGCGTCCGCGCCCTGACGATGATCGCCACCCCGAACGGTGGGATCAATTGGTGGAATATCTTGCCGATCCACTGGATGCGCTCGGCGGGTTTTACCGAGCGATTCAATGCCATATATCCCGCGCTCAGCGCTATTCGCTACCAATTGCTGGTCGGCACGAAGGGCGCCAATCTGGTGGAAGGCGCACCGAATGACGGCGTGGTGGGACGCTGGAGCGTGGAAGCCTTTCTCGGTTGCGGCGACCACTGCACCGCCGTCATGACCCGCTGCTATCCGCTCGATCACTGGGCATTGTTGCGCGATCCCCAGGTGGCGGCGGATATCGCGGCGTTTTTCCCGTATGTGCAAGAGAATATCCCTCAAGAAACCCCGACCTCGCGGTAGCGCGATTCATTTTTCGTAACCATCCTGACGTGCCGGCGAGACGCCCAATGCCGTTAAAATAAGCATCCTTCGCCGGGACACCAAGGTGATTGTGTCACCCATAAGCGTTATCGCTCTCACACGCGTAGGCAGACAACGCAAAAGGGAACCGTTTCGGTAATA